>ERZ1370068.4059-contig-3154_pt1 | contig 47891 bp, 59 predicted proteins | sample MGYA00561227_ERZ1370068 | MGnify/ENA primary metagenome ERZ1370068 (study PRJEB38410, sample SAMEA6850437) | metagenome | study: Metagenomic assessment of the ecological functions of the soil: analysis of the soil microbiota associated with the... | reverse complement strand
GCGAACTCTCCGGAAACGGGCGCGTTCTTCCCGCGCGGAGCGCCCCGTTCGTCATTTTTCGAGAGAAGCAGAGGAGGGTGCAGCGATGGAGGAACCTCAGAGGCCCGAGAAGGTCGCCGTGGTCGACTGAGGTGAGTGTCCCGCCCCACCGACGCCGAAGCTGCCGTGCTCACCGACTACCGCGGGATCGACGTCCCCGGCATGCCACGCTGCGCAGCTTCGCTGCGGGACGCCGGTGCCGTGAGTACCAGATCGGCAAGAACAACCTGGTGCGCTTCGCCGCCTGGGGACCTGGGCCTGAGATCGAGGGAGATGCTGGTCGGGCCTGACTCGCCATCGCCTTCAGTCCTCAACGCCGGGGACGGTGACGGCGAACCCGGCGCTCATGGGCCAAGGCCGTCTCCGCGCGAAGTTCGCCAAGGTCAACCCCAACCTCGAGGTCAAGTATGGCGCCTCCCTCGGCGACCGTCCGCTGACTGCCGCCGACGTCGACAAGCTGGCCCAGGTGGCGCCCCCGCGAGGAGCTGCTGGGCCGGGGCCTCGGCCTACGGCCCGCCGCCCCGATGGTGCAGTTCAGCCGGCCTGCCGCAGGCCCTGCCCCGCAACTTCGCTCTACGGCCTCAGCGGGGCCCTCCAATCGCATCCAGGCAGGGTGTGCGCCCGCCACGCCCGAGCCCGAGCCCGAGGCGCCGCGCCACCGAGGACGCCCCGGCCGACGAGGCTTCGCGTGGTGACCGAGCTCCGAGGACGCCCCGGCCGAGTAGACGCCCCCAGCCGTGGAGGCGGAGGCCGTCACCGAGACTGAGACCGAGGACGCCTTCCCGCCGCGGAGAGGCGGGAGGCCGTCACCGAGACCGAGGACGCTCCCGCCGCGGAGGTGGCGCCGTCACCGAGACCGAGGACGCTCCCGCCTCGAGGAGGCCGTCAACGAGACCGGGATCAGTGGACGCGCCTGGCCGACGAGCCCCCGCGACATCGAGGCAGAAGACCGGAGCGCCGCCCCGGCGGATGACGCCGAGGCCGATTTCGACTACCGAGGCCGCTGCGGCTTCGGACGAGACCGATGCGCCGGCCGTGAGGCCGACGCGGACGACCCCTGCGCGGCGGAGGAGCGCCGCAACCACGGGAGGAAAGCTGATCATGGCTACACCGACTGAAGAGACTCCTCGACGCCATTCGCCGAGAAGAGCGTGCTGGAGCCGTCCGTGAGCTCCCCCACCGCCTTCGGGAGGAGTTCAACGTCAGCGCCGCGGCCCCCGTGGCCGTGCCAAGCTGCCAGCCGCGCGCCCACCGATGGCAGTGGCGCCGCCGCCGAGGAGGCAGGAGGAGCGGTGGACCCTTCGACGCGTCGCGCTCACCGCCGCCGGCGACAAGAAAGATCCAGGCCATCAAGCGCGAGGTGCGCACCTCACCAGCCTCGGTCTCAAGGAGGCCAAGGAGCTGGTCGACGGTGCCCCCAACGCCGTCTCGGGAGGGTGTCGCCAAGGACGAGGCCGCGAAGGCCAAGTGAGGCGTTCCTCGAGAGGCCGCCGGCGGTTCCGTCGAGCTGAAGTAACCCCGGTCCCCTGACCGGCTGGTCCCCCTCGAGGGGACGCTCAACTTCTCGTGATCTTCGGTGGGTACCCTGCGCCGAGCGGGGTCACCCGCTGGGGCCTCGTGTACCGCTCGGACAAGCTCAGCGCGCCCAGCGACGCCGACCTCGAGCACCTCGCCGGCCTCGGCCTGCAGAACCGTCTGTGACTTCCGTTATGACCGGGAGCTGGACGAGGACCCCAGCCGTCCCCCGTCGGGGCCACAGTGGTCTCGCCCGGCCGTCGGCTCCGCCGCCGGGGACAACCCCCGCAACCTCGAGGACATTGATCCGGGCGGGAGAGATCACCCACGTCACGGCTCCAGTCCATGGCCGTCGGCTACCTGGCGATGCTCGAGAACCAGGCCGCCCTCTTCGGCGCATCTGATCCCGCATCGTGGCCGGACCCCGAGCAGCACCCCGTCGTCATCCACCGCACCGCGGGGCAAGGACCGCACCGGCCTCGGCGCTGCCCCCTCATCCTCGGCGCCAAAGCGTCGGTGGCTGACGACGGACGTCGAGACTACGCCCTCACCGACCAGTACCGCTCCCAGCACCGCCTTCGCCGAGATCGGCCCCGCATCGAGCCCAGGGCCTGAAGATGGACGACCTGAAGGCATCCTCCTTCACCGCCCCCGACCATGGCCGCCACCCTCCTCCCGCCAATACGTCATCCCGAGCGCTGGGAGGCATCGAGGGCTACTCCTCACCGGCTCGCCGCAGTCGACGACGCCACCCTCGAGGCGCTGCGGAGGTCTTCGTCGAATGACCGGCGGCCGTCTCGCCGGGAAGGTGGCCGTCGTGGTCGGGGGCCGGCCAGACGCCGGGGCGACGATCGGCAACGGCCGGGCCACTGCGCTGCTCTTCGCCCGGAAGGCGCGGCTGTCCGGTCGACCGCGATGAAGCGAGCGCGACGCGAGACCCAAGCGCCTGATCCTCGACGAGGGCGGCCGGGCTGAGCTCGTCCGGCCGACATCGCCGTCGACGATTGCTCTGCCCCACCACCGTGGTCGAGGCTGCCGTGCCAAAAGTTTCGGCCGCATCGACGTCCTCCACAACAACGTGGGCATCGGGGGGGCCGTGACGGCCACTGCATCACCTGACTGACGAGCCTTCGACCGGATCATGGACGTCAACCCGGGCCACGTGGCGGATGCCGAGGCCGCCCACCCCGCGGGAGACCTGAGGCAGGAGCCATCGTGAACGTGTCCTCGCTGGCGGCCATCGCCTCGGCAGGGAACCTGACGGCCTGCCAAGATCTCCGGCCGGGGTGAACGCTCACGGTGAACCTGCACCCTGACTAACGCTACACGGGGTCCGGGCCAACGATCATGCTGCGGCTTCATCGACACCCTGATGGCGGTCGACGCCCCGGCCCAGGCCCTCGGTCGAGCGGGCCGAGTACGCGGGCTGGCGGGCCGATCATGTCCTCCGGCCGGCAGTGGGCACGGCCTGGGACGTGGCTCATGCCGCCCTCTTCCTCGCCCGACGAGGCCCAGTTCGTCACCGGCGTGGTCCTCGCCGTCGACGGCGGCCAGAGCGCTCCTCGTCGGCTAAAGCTCAGGTCCGGACCAGGTAGTCACGCCCGGACCCGACAGGCCTGGCGGAGCCGCGTGTCCTGCCCACGATGATGTCGGCCCGGAGTGCCGCCGCCACGAGGGCCTCCGCCGCCAGCAGGCTCAACCGGAACGCCCTCGCCACCCGGCTCATCGCGGAGGAGGTCCTGGACGCTCGAGGACGAGAACGGACGCGGGCAGCGCGGCCGATTTGGGGCGTGGGCGGGTGCGTCTCCGCTTACAGCCACTACAGCCGCTACCACTAGCTGGAACACCGTCGTCGCCAGTGCCGCCCTCCGGACTGACTGCCCGTCGACTGCCCCGATGTGCGCGGCGAGCACGTGGTCGTCGACCAGGATCACCAGCTCCCCGCTCCCTGTCCTCGAGACGGTCGATCTCGGCGGCGGCCTCAGCAGCTGCCGCCCGGTCGCCTGCCCCAGTTCGGCGCGGAAGTCCGCGTCATCCTGCCGCGAGGCTGGGCAAACGACCGCCGGGCCACCCGCACGGCCTCTCGAGGGCCTGGTGACGAAGGTCACCGACGTGGCGTCCTGTCGGCGATCTGGGCGATCGGCGCAGCCGCGGCGACACTCGCACGGCGAGCTGACTGGCGCGCTTCGTCGTCGCCACTGTCGTAGGGCACCAAGGGCGTGAGGTCGAGCTGGTCCCGATGCGCCGGATTCCCGGTCATACGCCGCCGGCCACGGCTCGGGGGCGGACACGGCGCAGGACGATGCTAGCAGTCGAGCTGTTCTACAGCACACTCAACGAAATCCTTGACAGGCGCTCACGCCCTACTCGCGCTGACGCCCGCGGGGCGACCGTTTCAGGTCCCCGGAAGCACGCTGCCGGTTGTCGGCGCAAGTGCGCCTAGTATTTTTCCTGCCGTGTGTCCTGTTGTCGCCAGTCTCTCGTTCTTGGCGACCTCACGTTCACACGGCTCCCCTTGTCTCGCCTCTCTGAGGAGGACGCTGGCTGTTCGCCGTCGCCCTGACCGCTATTCGTTCGGCGTACGCTGAAGCACTGCCCCCCGCCCGACCTGATCTCCGTTCAGCGACTTTCTGAGTGGCTGCCGCAAAATTCAGGCCTGCGTGAACACCTTCCGCGACATCAGCCCGATCAAGGACTTCACCGAGACGCTCCAGCTCGAGCTGGAGTTCGATCCCGACGACGAGGACCTGCGGCCCGCCGCCGAAGTTCTCGGTCGAGGAGTGCAAGGAGAAGGACATGACCTTCTCCGCGCCGATCTTCGTGCGCGCCCGCTTCATGAACGCCACCACCGGCGAGATCAAGGAGCAGACGGTCTTCATGGGCGACTTCCCGATGATGACCGACAAGGGCACCTTCGTCATCAACGGCACCGAGCGCGTCGTCGTGTCCCAGCTCGTCCGCTCGCCCGGGCGTCATCTTCCAGCCGGGCTGAGCGGTTCCGCCTCCGCAACCTGGCCAAGCACCAGCTGGTCACCGGCACCATCCACCCCTACCGCGGTGAGTGGATCGAGTTCGACGTCGAGCAGAAGCCGGGCAAGGACGTCACCGCCGGCACCCGCGTCGCCCGCAAGCGCCGCCTCGAGCCTGTTCGTCCTGCTCGCGCCCTCGGCTACGACGAGGAGAACGCGCCCGGCTTCCTCGAGCGCTTCGTCCGCCACTTCGACTTCCTCGAGGGCCAGTGGGAGAAGGACCGCGACATCGCCGCCCACCCAGGACGAGGCGCTGGTCGAGATCTACAAGCGGGCCCGTCCCGGGTGAGCCGCCCGTCGGTCGAGTCGGCGCGCCTACTTCCGCAACGCCTTCTTCGAGAGCCGGCGCTACGACCTCAGCCGGCGTCGGCCGCTACAAGCTGAACCGCAAGCTCGGCGCCGAGGTCGCGCAAGCTCGCCGGATGCTGTTCGACCTCACGCGCGACCTGCGTCGACCGCCCGCACGCCGACCAGCCCGTGCTCTGCCGCTGCGAGGTGCTCGCCGCGCGCACGCTACCTCGCTGCACCTCGCCAAGCGGCGAGCCGGGCTACCGCCTCGACGACCAGGACCACTTCGCCAACCGCCGCATCCGCTCGGTCGGCGAGCTGATCCAGAACCAGGTCCGCATCGGCCTCTCCCGCATGGAGCGGGTCGTCCGCGAGCGCATGACCACCCAGGACGTCGAGGCGATCACGCCCGCAGACGCTGATCAACATCCGGCCGGTCGTCGCCGCCATCAAGGAGTTCTTCGGCACCAGCCAGCTCTCGCAGTTCATGGACCAGGTCAACCCGCTGTCCGGCCTGACCCACCGCCGCCGCCTGTCGGCGCTCGGCCCTGGCGGTCTGTCGCCGTGAGCGGGCCGGCTTCGAGGTGCGCGACGTCCACTTCAGCCACTACGGCCGCATGTGCCCGATCGAGACGCCGGAAGGTCCGAACATCGGCCTCGATCGGCGCCCTCGCCACCTACGCCCGCGTCAACCAGTTCGGCTTCATCGAGATCGCCGTACCGCAAGGTCGATCAACGGCAAGGTCACCGACGAGCATCGTGTACCTCGCCGCCGACGAGGAGGAGGAGTACGTCGTCGCCCAGGCCAACACGCCGCTCGACGCCAACGGCTGCGTTCAACGACGACCGCGTGCTCGTGCGGCGTTCGCCGCAGGCCGCGTCGCTCGCCGACCTGCAGCTGCAGCTCGAGCGCGACGTCTTCTTCGGCGCCACCACCGAGATCGGCTTCGTGCCGCCCGCCGAGGTCCAGCTCATGGACGTCTCGCCGAAGCAGATCGTCTCGGTCGCCACCGCGCTGATCCCGTTCCTCGAGCACGACGACGCCAACCGTGCGCTCATGGGCGCCAACATGCAGCAGCAGGCCGTGCCGCTGGTGCGGGCCGAGGCGCCGTACATCGGCACCGGCATCGAGGCCGCAGCCGCCCGTGACGCCGCCGACATGATCCTCGCCGACGGACGACGGCGTCGTCACCGAGGTCGACGGCGACCACGATCACCGTCGAGTACAAGACAAGCTGCGGCGGCAAGGTCAGCTACCGGCTGCACAAGTTCGAGCGCTCGAACCAGGACACCTGCATCAACCAGAAGCCGCTGGTCCGCGAGGGCGAGCAAGGTGCAGAAGGGCGACATCCTCGCCGACGGCCCGTCGCACCGACAACGGCGAGCTGGCGCTCGGCAAGAACCTGCTCGTCGCGTTCATGCCGTGGGAGGGCTACAACTTCGAGGACGCCATCATCCTCAGCCGAGCGGCTCGTGAAGCGACGACGTGCTCACGTCGATCCACATCCACGAGCACGAGGTCGACGCCCGCGACACCAAGCTCGGCCCCGAGGAGATCACCCGCGACATCCCGAACCTGCTCGAGGAGATCCTGCAGCGACCTCGACGAGCGGGGCATCATCCGCATCGGCGCCGAGGTCGGCCCGGGCGACGTGCTCGTCGGCAAGGTCACGCCCAAGGGCGAGACCGAGCTCACCCCGGAGGAGCGCCTGCTGCGCGCCATCTTCGGCGAGAAGGCCCGCGAGGTCCGCGACACGTCGCTGAAGGTGCCCGCACGGCGAGGACGGGCAAGGTCATCGACGTCAAGGTGTTCAGCCGCGACGAGCAGCCACGAGCTCGCCGCCGGGCGTGAACCAGCTGGTCGGGTCGTACGTCGCCCAGAAGCGCAAGATCAGCGTGCGGCGACAAGCTCGCCGGCCGCCACGGCAACAAGGGCGTCATCTCCAAGATCCTCCCGGTCGAGGACATGCCCTACATGGCCGACGGCACGCCCGTCGACATCATCCTCAACCCGCTCGGCGTCCCGTGCCGCATGAACGTGGGCCAGGTGCTCGAGGCGCACCTCGGCTACGCGGCCCGCTGGGGCTGGAAGCGACCACGGCCCAGGTCGCGCGATGGCAGCCGATCCGGCGGCACCGAGACCAAGACCGTCCGACCACCCGCCGGCGACGTTCATCGCCACGCCGGTGTTCGACGGCGCCCACTGGGACGAGGAGCGAGCCAGGCCGGCAAGCACCCGACCATCCAGAGATCTCTCGAGACATCGACCCGGAGCTCAGCACCGACGGCGACGACGGCCGGCTGATCCAGCCCGACGGCAAGGCCGAGCTCTACAACGGCCGCACCGGCGAGGCGCTACGACAACCCGGTCACCGTCGGGCTACGTCTACATCCTGAAGCTCGCCCACCTCGTCGACGACAAGATCCACGCCCGGTCGACCGGCCCGTACTCGATGATCACCCAGCAGCCGCTGGGCGGTAAGGCGCAGTTCGGCGGCCAGCGCTTCGGCGAGATGGAGGTGTGGGCCCTCGAGGCCTACGGCGCCGCCTACTGCCTCGCAGGAGCTGCTCACCATCAAGTCCGACGACGTGCTCGGCCGCGTGAAGGTCTACGAGGCCATCGTCAAGGGCGAGAACATCCCCGAGCCGGGCATCCCGAGAGCTTCAAGGTGCTCATCAAGGAGATGCAGGCGCTCTGCCTCAACGTCGAGGTGCTCGTCGACGACGGCGAGCGAGATCGAGATGCGCGAGCTCGACGAGGACGTCTTCCGCACGGCCGAGGAGCCTCGGCATCGACCTCAGCCGGCCCTGAGCGTGGCACCGACGAAGAGGACGAGCGCCGGCAGCGCCGCCAAAGCGCACGACGCTCGACCAAGAGAGACTGAGACATCGATGCTCGACGTCAACAACTTCGCCCAGCTCTCGCATCTGGCTGGCTACCGCCGACTCGATCCGCACGTGGTCGAACGGCGAGGTCAAGAAGCCGGAGACCATCAACTACCGCACGCTCAAGCCGGAGAAGGACGGGCTCGTTCTGCGAGAAGATCTTCGGTCCCACCAAGGACTGGGAGTGCTACTGCGGCAAGTACAAGCGCGTCCGCTTCAAGGGCATCATCTGCGAGCGCTGCGGCGTCGAGGTCACCCGGTCGAAGGTGCGGCGCGAGCGCATGGGCCACATCGAGCTGGCCGCCCCCGTCGTCGCACATCTGGTACCTCCGCGGCACCCGCTCGCTGGCTGGCCTACCTGCTCATGGGCACCGAGGCCCGTGAGAGAGCTGAAGGCCAAGCAGCTCGAGAAGGTCATCTACTTCGCCGCCAACCTGGTCACCTGGGTCGACGAGCGAGCAAGCCGCCACGCCGACCTCCCCGACCTCGAGGCCGAGCTCGGCCGGCGAGAACGAGGCCAGTCGAGCAAGCGCGCGCGAGCTGCGACATCGCCCAGCGCTTCGAGGAGCTCGAGGCCGAGGCTCCGAGCGCTCGAGAAGGGACGGCGCCAAGGACGCCGACATCAGGCCCGCCAGCGCGTCGCGACGAGGAGCGACCTGGCCGCCATCCGCGAGCGCTACGAGGCCGAGCTCGACCTGCTCCAGCGCGCCTACGACGAGTTCCGCGACCTCTTCGCCCGCAAGATCATCGAGGACGAGCTGCATCTGGCGCGAGCTGCGCGACCGCTACGGCGACTACTTCGAGGGCGGCATGGGCGCCGACGCCATCAGGGCGCTCATCGACCGGCATCGACCTCGACGTCGAGGAGGAGATCAAGCTCCGCGACGCCATCGACGACCGCCGAGGGCCAGGCCGCTGTCGGCCCAGCGCAAGCAGAAGGCCATCAAGCGGCTCAAGATCGTCTCGCGCGTTCAACCGCCGCGACGAGCCACGGCCGCCGGGTCGAACGACCCGACGGGCGATGATCCTCGACGTCGTCCCGGTGATCCCGCCGGAGCTGCGCCCGATGGTCCAGCTCGACGGTGGCCGCTTCGCCACCTCGGACCTCGAACGACCTCTACCGCCGGGTGATCAACCGCGAACAACCGGCTCAAGCGGCTGCCTCGACCTCGGCGCGCCCGAGATCATCGTCAACAACGAGAAGCGCATGCTGCAGGAGGCCGTCGACGCGCTGTTCGACAACGGCCGCCGCGGCCGCCCGGTCACGGGCCCGGGCAACCGCCCGCTCAAGTCGCTCTCCGACATGCTCAAGGGCAAGCAGGGCCGGTTCCGCCAGAACCTGCTCGGCAAGCGCGTCGACTACTCCGGCCGTTCGGTCATCGTCGTCGGCCCGCACGCTCAAGCTGCACCAGTGCGGTCTGCCCAAGCTGATGGCGCTCGAGCTGTTCAAGCCGTTCGTCATGAAGCGGCTGGTCGACCGCGAGCTGGCCCAGAACATCAAGTCGGCCAAGCGCATGGTCGAGCGTCGCCGCCCGCAGGTGTGGGACGTGCTCGAGGAGGTCATCAAGGAGCACCCGGTGCTCCTCAACCGGGCGCCCACGCTCCACCGCCTCGGCATCCAGGCCTTCGAGCCGGTGCTGGTCGAGGGCAAGGCCATCCAGATCCACCCGCTGGTCTGCACGGCGTTCAACGCCGACTTCGACGGCGACCAGATGGCCGTCCACCTGCCGCTGTCCGCCGAGGCGCAGGCCGAGAGCCGGCTGCTCATGCTCGTCGCCAACAACATGCTGTCGCCCGGCCCACGGCCGCCCGCTGGTCACGCCCACCCAGGACATGATCATCGGCGCTTCTACCTGACCGAGCACTCGTCGAGCGGCGTCAGCCGGCCGGCGGGTTTCGCCACGCCTCGAAGAGGCCCGAGATGGACCGGCACGAGCTGCGTGACTCGCAGACCGGTGACCCCGAGCTGAAGCTGTACGCCCGGATCAAGGTCCGCCTGCCTGCGGGTCGCTTCGGAGGACAAGTTCGCGGCCCGGGAGATCTGGGACGACCGCCGCCGGTGAGTGGAAGACCAACCCGCGACGCCGGCTGCGCACCCCGGTCATGCGTCGCGCGGCTCGAACGGCGACAGCACCGTCCTCGCCGGAGACGACCCTCGGCCGCCTGCTGCTTCAACGAGGCGTTCCCGCCCGACTTCGCGTTCACCGACGACGTGGTGAAGAAGGCGATGCGACCGGAGCTGGTCGGCGACCTCGTGGACCTCTACACCAAGGCCGAGGTCGCACGAGCCTGGACAAGCTGAAGGAGCTCGGGTTCGAGTACTCGACCCGTGCCGGTTGCTGCACGATCTCGATCTCCGACGTGCGTACGCCGGCGGCGAAGGCTGGCGCATCCTCGACAAGCTTACGAGAAGGACGCCGAGAAGGTCGAGCAGCAGTACGACCAGCGGCATCATCACCCGGCGACGAGCGGCGCCAGAAGGAGATCGAGATCTGGACCGGACGCCACCAACCAGGTGACGGAGGCCAGTGCAGATCGAGGCTGGTCGCCGAGCAGTTCAACCCGATCGAGATGATGGTCGGCTCGGGTGCTCGTGGAAACGTCATGCAGGTCCGCCAGATCGCCGGTATGCGCGGCCTGGTGGCGAACCTCGCGGGTGAGATCATCCCTGCGCCCGATCAAGGCAACTTCCGCGAGGGACTGTCCGTGCTTGGAGTACCTATCATCTCCACCCACGGGCGCCCGGAAGGGTCTCGCCGACACCGCGCTCCGCACCGCCGACTCCGGCTACCTGACCCGTCGTCTCGTCGACGTCGCCCAGGAGCTCATCGTGCGGGACGGGGACTGCGGCGGATCGGTCCGAGGCATCTGGGTCGAGGACATCCTCGACGACCCGCGAGCACGCCCGGCTCACCGAGAGCCGCCTGCTCAGCCGGTGCCTGTCGGAGGACATCAAGCTCTCGACGGTTCGGTGCTCCCCGCAACACTGGAATCGCCGACGTCGAGCTGGCCCAGCTCTATCGCCGACCCGGTCACCCGGGCCCAGGTGCGCCTCGTGCTCACCTGCGAGCTTCGCGGGATCTCGACGCGGCGCGGCTTCGGCCGCTCAGGCGGCGAGCTGAACACCGACGACGAGGATGAAGCAGGGCACCGGGCATTACGCGCCGGGGTCTGCGGCCTCTGCTACGGCACGATGCTTGCGCACCGGCAAGCTCGTCGACCTCGGCGAGGCGGTCGGCATCATCGCCGCCCAGTCGATCCGGTGAGCCCGGCACGCGCGACCATGATGCGACCTTCCACACCGGTGGTGTCGCGGGTGAGGACATCACCCACGGTCTGCCGTGATGGTCGAGCTCTTCGAGGCCCGCACGCCCAAAGGGTGCCAGCGCCTCGCGGAGACCTCGGGCGTCGTCCGCATCGGGGAGAACGAGAAAGGGCGGAGCGGACCATCACCATCGTCGGCCGACGACGGCACCGAGTAGAGCCTACACGGTGTCGATGCGGACCCACCTCGCCCCCGGCATCGTGGACGGCGCCGAGATCACCGCCGGCCAGCAGCCTCACCGGTGACGCGCAAGACCGCGCGACCCGAAGAAGATCCTCGACATCGACGGCATCCGGACCACCCAGCAGTACCTCGGCGACGAGGTCCAGAAGGTGTACCGGAGCAGGGCGTGTCGATCCGACGAAGCTAACGTCGAGGTGATCGTCCGCCAGATGCTGCGCCGGGTGGCCGTGTCGGAGCCCGGAGACTCGGACTTCCTGCCCGGTCAGAAGGCCGACGCCCGCGAAGTTCGCCGAACGTCAACAAGCAGCGCTCGTGGCCGAGGGCAAGCGCCCGGCCGAGGGTCGTCCCGAGGCTCATGGGAATCACGAAGGCCTCGCTCGCGACCGGAGTCGTGGCTGTCGGCCGCCTCCTTCCAGGAGACGACCCAGGTGCTCACCGAAGCGGCGATCGAGGGGAAGAACGACGGCCTCGCAGGGGCCTCAAGGAGAACGTCATCATCGGGAAGCTCATCCCGGCCGGAACCGGGATGCCGCCGCTACCGCGACGTGATCACCGCAGGCGCCCGACTACCGAGCCGCCGCCCTTCTACACGAGCGACTACGAGGACGACCTCGACCTCGCCGAGCGCCTCCGGGCTCGTTCGAGGGCCAGTCCGGCCGGCGACTGACGCCTCCTGATCCTGGTCGGTGCGCCGAGATGTCTCCGGGATGTGCCGACACCGGCTCATGATGTGTCCGAGGCCGCGCTGTCGAGCCCTCGGGCGCCGAGGCCTCCGCGCGCCCCTCGCGGCGGCGAGACCCCGGAGCCGGGCGCAGCGGACGGTGCCGACGAGGGCGACGACCGGGAGGAGCACGCCGCCGAGGGAGTGTGACAGCCGCCGGAACGGTCGGCGCGCCCTTGCGGTAACCTGGCGGTCGGCTCTTGTGCCTCCCCGCCCGGGGGCACGTTCACGCCCGTCAACGGGTGACCGGTCGAGCCTCACGAACACCGCACCATACCGAACCACCGAGTCCAAAACGCTTCAGGAGTCCTGTGCCCACGATCGCCCAGCTCGTCCGCAAGGGGCGGGAGACCAAGTCAGACAAGTCGCGAAGACGCCCGCACCTGAAGGGTCCCCTGCCAGCTGGCGCAGGCGTCTGCACGCGCGTCTTCTACCACGACCAGAAGAAGCCGAACTCGGCGCTTGCGCAAGGTCGCCTCGCGTGCGGCTCGACGACCGGCATCGAGGTCACCGCCTACATCCCGGCGATCGGCTCACAACCTCAGGAGCACTCGATCGTGCTCGTGCGTGGCGGCCGGGTGAAGGACCTCCCGGGGTGCGATACAAGATCGTGCGTGCGGCGCGCTCGACGCCAGCGGTGTCGCCAACCGTCGCAAGCAGGCGCGTAGCCGCTACGGCGCGAAGAAGGGCTGAGGTAATGCCGCGCAGGGTCCCGCCCCCGTCGAGAGCTGATGCCCGACCCGGTCCACCGGTCGGTCGTCGTCACCCAGCTCGGTCAACAAGGTGCTGCAGGCCAGCAAGCGCTCCACCGCCGAGCAGATCGTGTACCACGCGCTGAACGAGATCGAGCGCAAGACGAGTGGCGACCCGATCCCACGCTGAAGCGCGGTCGAGAACGTGCGGCCGGTGCTCGAGGTGAAGAGCCGCCGGGTCGGTGGCGCCACGTACCAGGTGCCTGATGGAAGTGCGGCCTGCGCCGTGCGACCACGCTCGCCATCCGCTGGCTCGTCGGATTACTTGCGCCAGCGGCGTGAGAAGACGATGGCCGAGCGGTCTGGCCGGCGAGAGCTGACTGGATGCCTCGAACGGTCTGGGCGCGGCGATCAAGCGTAAGGACGATCTGCAGAAGATGGCGAGTCCAACAAGGCGTTCGCTCACTACCGCTGGTAGGCGCTGGGCCTCGAGCGAGCCGTCGTCTGAGCCGTTCACGGGATCCGCCGGCGGCACCTCCGTTCGCTCTCAGACAATCTGCGAGCTGCAGCGGCGCTCACCCAACTCGCTCGGCGGAGGGTGCCGGCTCGGGTCTTCGGCCCGCCAAGCCACCGGGCCGGGAACCAGCGGGCGCACGGGTTGTTGAAGCCAGAAGACGAAGAAGAACGACGAGACGAAGACGTAGAGGGAACGTGGAAGACGGTGGCTGGATCGCAAGCAGGTGAAGGCGAGGTGCGGGGCCGGTGATCCGGGGAGTATCCGCTCGCGCGGACTCGGAACATCGGGATCATGGCGCACATCGACGCCGGGCAAGACCACGACGACCGAGCGCATCCTCTTACTACACCGGCAGCACCTACAAGATCGGCGAGGTCCACGAGGGCGCGGCCGTCATGGACTGGATGGTGCAGGAGCAGGAGCGCGGCATCACGATCACCGTCCGCCGCGACCACCGTGCGAGTGGAAGCGACTACCGGATCAACATCATCGACACCCCGGGCCACGTCGACTTCACCGTCGAGGTCGAGCGCTCGCTGCGCGTGCTCGACGGCGCGGTGGCGCGTGTTCGGCGCGGTCGCCGGCGTCGAGCCCCAGACCGAGACCGTCTGGCGCCAGGCCAACAAGTACGACGTGCCGCGCATCTGCTTCGTCAACAAGATGGACCGCATCGGCGCGGACTTCTTCCGCTGCGTCGACATCGATCGAGGACCGCCTCGACGCCGAGGTCGCGCTGATCCAGCTGCCCGATCGGCGCCGAGAGCGACTTCGCGGCGTCGTCGACCTGCTCCGCATGAAGGCGCTGCGTCTGGGACGACGGCATGGGCGAGGAGTTCGAGACCGTCGACATCCCCGGCCGACGCTGCGAGGACGAGCCGAGCAGTGGCGCCACCAGCTGCGTCGACGTCGTCTCGCAGCACGACGAGAACGTGCTCGAAGTACGTCGGCGAAGGAGATCACCGCCGACGACCTCCGCAGGGTCTCCGCCAGGCCACCATCGCGGCCGGCAGTCGTCCCGATCCTCTGCGGCACCGCGTTCAAGAACAAGGGCGTGCAGCCCCTGCTCGACGCCGTCGTGGACTACCTGCCCGAGCCCGCTCGACGTGCCGCCGGTCGACGGCACCGACGTCAAGGGCGACGAGGAGCGCTAGTCCGCCAGGCCGACGACTCCGAGCCGTTCGCCGCGCTCGCCTTCAAGATCATGAGCGACCCGCACGTCGGCAAGCTCACCTACTTCCGGGTGTACTCGGGCACGCTCGACACGGGCTCCGCGGTCCTCAACGCCACCGAAGGACCGCGAGCGGAGCGCATCGGGCGCATCCTCCAGATGCACGCCAACCACCGGGAGGACCTCGGACGCGGTCTTCGCCGGCGACATCGTCGCGGCGGTCGGGCTCAAGAACACGACGACCGGTGAGCACGCTCTGCGACCCGGCGCAACCCGATCGTGCTCGAGCGCATGGAGTTTCCCGAGCCGGTCATCTCACGTCGCCATCGAGCCCAAGACCAGAGGCCGACCAGGACAAGCTCGAGCGACGCCCTGCACTCGCGCTCTCCGAGGAGGACCCGACCTTCCAGGTCCGCACCGACGACGAGACCGGCCAGACGATCATCTCCGGCATGGGCGAGCTGCACCTCGAGGTGCTGGTCGACCGGATGATGCGCGAGTTCGCGGTCGTCGCCAACGTGGGCAAGCCCCAGGTCGGCCTACCGCGAGACCATCACCCAGCCGGTCGAGAACGTGGAGGAGCGCTACATCCGCCAGACCGGCGGCCGGGGCCAGTACGGCCACGTGATCGATCAACCTCGAGCCGACCGGCCCGGGCGGCGGCTACGAGTTCGTCGACAAGGTCAAGGGTGGCGACGTGCCGCGCGAGTACATCTCGGCGGTCGACGCCGGCATCCAGGAGGCGATGGAGGGCGGCGTGATCGCCGGGTATGCCCTCGTCGACGTCGGGCGATCCTCACCGGCGGGTCAGTCACACGACGTCGACTCCAGCGAGATGGCCTTCAAGATCGCCGGCTCCATCGCCTTCAAGAAGGCGGCCGAGATGGCCAAGCCGGCGCTGCTCGAGCCGATCATGGGAGTCGAGGTGGTCACGCCCGAGGACTACATGGGTGACGTCGATCGGCGACCTCAGCTCGCCGGCGGGGCCAGGTCGACGGCATGGAGCAGCGCGGCACGTCGCACGTGGTCAATGCGCAAAGTGCCCCTCGCCGGAAATGTTCGGCTACGCTAGCGACCTTCGTTCGCGCACGCAAGGTCGCGCGACGTACACGATGCAGTTCGACTCGTACCAGCAGGTGCCCGGAGTCGATTGCCGCAGAGATCATCGCCCGGGTCCGCGGCGAGTGATCAGCCCCAGTCGAGTCCAGATTCAGATGGAGAACGGGTCGCGGCGCACGGCGAGTCCGCACGGCGCTATCCCGGCCAGCAACGAACGGAGCGATGAACCGATGGCGAAGGCGAAGTTTGAGCGGAACAAGCCGCATCTGAACATCGGGACGATTGGTCATATTGACCATGGGAAGACGACGTTGACGGCGGCGATCACGAAGGTGTTGGCGGAGGGGAACCCGAATGCGACTGCGACGGCGTTTGATCAGATCGATAAGGCGCCGGAGGAGAAGGCGGGGGATCACGATCTCGATCGCGCATGTGGAGTACGAGACCCCGAATCGGCATTACGCGCATGTGGATTGTCCGGGGCATGCGGATTACATCAAGAACATGATCACGGGCGCGGCGCAGATGGACGGCGCGATTTTGGTGGTGGCGGCGACGGATGGTCCGATGCCCCAGACCCGTGAGCATGTGCTGTTGGCCCGCCAGGTGGGGGTCCCGTAGCATTGTGGTGGCGTTGAACAAGGCGGACATGGTCGATGATGAGGAGATCCTGGAGCTGGTGGAGCTCGAGGTCCGGGAGCTGTTGAACGAGTACGAGTTCCCCGGTGATGACACGCCCGGTGATCCGGGTCTCGGCGTTGAAGGCGTTGGAGGGTGATGCGGAGTGGACGCCGAAGATCACCGAGCTCATGGAAGCGGTGGACAGCTTCATTCCGGAGCCGACCCGGGATGTGGATCGGCCGTTCTTGATGCCGATCGAGGATGTGTTCACCATCACCGGCCGCGGCACGGTCGTGACGGGGCGGGTGGAGCGGGGGATCGTCAAGGTGGGTGAGGAGATCGAGATCGTCGGTCTCAAAGAGACCACCAAGACGGTGTGTACCGGCGTGGAGATGTTCCGCAAGCTCCTCGACGAGGGCCGGGCGGGCGACAACATCGGGGCCCTGTTGCGGGGGACGAAGAAGGAAGACGTGGAGCGGGGTCAGGTCCTCTCGAAGCCGGGGGCGATCACGCCGCACACCGATTTCGACGCCCAGGTCTATATCCTCACCAAGGAGGAGGGCGGGCGGCATACGCCGTTCTTCACCAACTATCACCCGCAGTTCTATTTCCGGACCACCGACGTGACCGGCCACATCATGTTGCCGGAAGGCACCGGAGATGGTGATGCCGGGCGACAACACCGAGATGGTGGTCCAGCTCCAGAAGCCGATCGCGATGGAAGAAGGCTTGCGGTTCGCGATCCGGGAAGGTGGCCGCACCGTCGGTGCCGGCCGGGTCGTCAAGGTCAGCAGTGATCCGCGCGAATGCGAAGCCGGTCTCTGATGGCTGACGCGAAGGGCCAGAAGATCCGGATCCGGCTGAAGGCCTACGACCACGAGATCATCGACCAGTCGACGAAGAAGATCGTCGAGACCGTTGTGCGCACGGGAGCCCGGGTTCGTGGGCCGGTTCCCCTGCCCACCGAGATCCACCGCTACTGCGTGGTCCGGGGCCGCACGTGGACAAGGACTCCCGCGAGCACTTCGAGATGAGGATCCACAAGCGCCTGCTCGACATCGTCGAGCCGGCGAGCAAGACGGTGGAGTCGCTCCAGCGCCTGGATCTCCCGGCCGGGCGTCGACATCGAGATCAAGATCCAAGGCGTCTGACCACCGAGCGCAGGGCGGAACGGGCACGAAGTGTGCAGCCCGGAGCTGACCGCAGAGTGGTATCTCTGGCGCCTGAGCCCTCCGGGCTAGTAGGATCTCCAAGCTTTCCAACTGACGTCCGCGTAGGCCTCCAACCGCCACTCGGGTGAGGAACCGCACGGCACATCCGAACCAACGCTCCGCCGGGGAACCTCCGGTGGGAGCGTTCGCGGAGTAAACCGACCCCCGGACCACCTCGCCAGAACCACGAGAGAGCGAACCATGGCTGCCAAAGGGATCCTCGGGCGCAAGCTCGGCATGACCCAGGTCTGGGACGAGGAGAACCGGGTCGTACCGGTGACCGTCATCCAGGCCGGGCCCTGTCGCGTCGTGCAGCTGAAGACTCCGGGCGCGACGGGTACTCCGCGGTCCAGCTCGCGTTCGGCGAGACCAAGCCGCAGCCGGCTCAACAAGCCCGAGCTCGGCCACCTCGAAGACCGCGAACGCCGAGGCGCAGCAAGCACCTCGTCGGAGCTGCGGGTCGACGACATCTCGCGCGTTCGAGGTGGGCCAGGTCGATCGGCGCCGACGTCTTCGGCGCCGGCGAGCGGGTCGACGTCACCGGCATCTCGCAAGGGCAAGGGCTTCATCGGGGCGATGCAGCGCCACAACTTCAAGGGCCAGGGCGCGTCGCACGGGAACCACAAGAAGCACCGCTCGCCCGGATCGATCGGCGCGTGCGCCACGCCCGCCCAGGTCTTCAAGGGCATGAAGATGGCCGGGCAGAAGGGCAACGTCCGCACCACGACGCTGAACCTCGAGGTCGTCGAGGGCGACGCCGAGCGCGGCTGCTCCTCATCAGAGCGGCTCGGTACCCGGCGCCAACGGCAGCCTCGTCTTCGTCCGCAACGCGGTGAAGGCCGGCACTCGACGCCATGAGCGGCATGAAGCTCGACGTGAAGACGGTCGCGGGCAAGTGACAAGGGCACCGTGGACCTGCCCGACGAGCATCTTCGGCGTCGAGCCGAACGTCGCGGTCATGCACCAGGTCGTCACCGCCCAGCTCGCCGCCGCCCGCGCCGGGACCCAGCAGCACGAAGACCCGGGCCGAGGTGCGCGGGCGGTGGCGCGAAGCCGTGGCGCCAGAAGGGCACCGGCCGGGCCCGCCAGGGCTCGATCCGCGCGCCGCACGTGGCGCGGTGGCGGCGTGGCGCACGGCCCGAAGCCCGCGGACTACAAGCAGCGCACGCCCAAGAAGATGGTGCGCCTCGCGCTGCGCTCAGCGCTCTCCGGACCGGGCGGTCGGAGTGCAAGGTCCTCGTCGTCGACGAGCTGGGGCATCGGACGACGCCGCGCACCAAGGACGCGCTCGAAGCGCTCACGAGCGCTCGGCCTGCGCACTGCCGGCGGGCGCGACCGCGCGGATGCTCGCTCGTGCTCGACCGGCGCGACGAGGCTCGGCGTGGAAGTCGTTCCGCAACCTCGGTGAGCGGGTGCAGCATCATCCTGCCGACGAGCTCAACACCTACGACGTGCTCGGTCAGCGACTGGCTCGTCTTCAGCACGGCCGACGCTCGAGGCCACCGTCGCCCGCCTCGCGAGCCGACGACCGACGGGCGACGCCGGGATCGACGCCGAGCGACGCCGAGCGGCGTCAGCCGAACGAGCGGCGACGGACCGGAGGCGACCGACGCGACGACCGAGGAGGCGGTGACGGCGCATGAGCAGCCGAGACCCCGCGACATCATCATCCGGCCGGTCGTGTCGGAGAAGTCGTACGCGAGCTTCGACGAGAACGTCTACACGTTCGTGGTCGCGCCGACGCCAACAAGATCCAGATCCGCCACGCCGTCGAGACGATCTTCGGCGTGCGGGTCACCAACGTGAACACCCTCAACCGCACGCGGCAAGCGCAAGCGCAACCGCCGCAACGGCGGACTGGGGCTAGCGCGCCCAGACCAGAAGCGGGCGATCGTCTCGCTCGCCGACGGCGACCGGATCGAGATCTTCGGGAGCTGACGATGCCGGTTCGCAAGCGCAAGCCCACCAGCCCCGGTCGTCGGTTCCAGACCGTCTCCGACTTCGCGGAGATCACGCAGCGACCAGCCCGAGAAGGCGCTGATCAAGCCGAAGCCGCAGCACCGGCGGTCGCAACTCGTACGGGCGCATGACCTCGCGGCACCGCGGCGGTGGTCACAAGCAGCAGTACCGCATCGTCGACTTCCGGCGCGAACAAGGACGGCGTGCCCGCCAAGGTCGCGGCGATCGAGTACGACCCCAACCGCAACGCGCGCATCGCGCTGCTCCACTACCTCGACGGCGAGAAGCGCTACATCATCGCCGCCAGCGGGCTGCGAGGTCGGCGACCTGCTGCAGAGCGGGCAGGGCTCCGAGATCCAGCCCGGCAACGCCTGCCGCTGCGCTACATCCCCGTCGGCACCGTCGTGCACAACGTCGAGCTGAAGCCGGGTGCGGGCGGCAAGCTCGGTCGCGGGCGCCGGCGCGGCGATCCAGCTCGTCGCCAAGGAGGGCCAGTTCGCCACCGCTGCGGCTGCCCTCCACCGAGATGCGCCGGGTGCCGATCGACTGCCGCGCGACCGTGGGCTCGGTCGGCAACAGCGGAGCGCGGCCTGGTCTAAGATCGGCAAGGCCGGTCGCAACCGCTGGAAGGGCAAGCGCCCGCACGTGCGTGGCGTCGCGATGAACCCCGTCGACCACCCGCTCGGTGGCGGCGAGGGCAAGAGCTCCGGTGGCGCGCCACCCCGTGTCGCCGTGGGGCAAGCCCGAGGGCGTACCCGCAAGAAGGGCAGAAGTCCGACGACAGCTCATCGTCCGCCGCCGCCGTGGCCGCAGGCGCCCGGAGGTAGCCGCATACGCCGCGCAGCCTGAAGAAGGGCCCGTTCGTCGACGAGCACCTGCAGAAGAAGGTCGAGCGCCATGAACGACGCCGGGCGACCGCAAGGTCGATCAAGACGTGGTCGCGCCGATCGACGCATCACTCCCGGACATGGTCGGGCACACCATCGCGGTGCACGACGGCCGCAAGCACGTGCCCGGTGTACGTCACCGAGGCGATGGTCGGTCACAAGCTCGGCGAGTTCGCGCCCACCCGCACGTTCCGGTACCACGCCGGCCAAGAGCGAGGTCGAGTCGTCGCTGATGGCCCGAGACCGACGCGCGCACTGCGCACCACCAGGACGCTCGCCGACAAGGTCCGCCAGGTCCTCGCGCCTGATTCGTCGGCACTCGACGTCGCCGAGCCGCGCGAGATCCTGCGGTTCTGTGAGGCGCGGCGCGGCCGACGACGGTCGCTGAAGCTGCTCGACTCCGCGATCGCGAACGCCGAGCACAACGACAGCATGCCGGACGGACGAGCTCTTCGTCACCCGCGCGCTTCGCCGACGAGGGTCCGACCGCCAAGCGCTGCCGCCCGCGCGCGCGGCCGGCACTGCGCATCCGCAAGCGCACGAGTCACATCACGATCGTCGTGGCGCTACTACGAGGACGAGCTCGATCGGCGCCGTCACCGCAGTCGCCGAGACCGGCGTCGGCGGGCCGGCTGCGGCGCCGGCCGGCCGCCGGCGGCCGAGCGCGACGGCGCCGCGCGTCGCCGAGCAGCGACCGCGAGACCACCGACGACGATCACGATCACGACCACGATCACGACGACGACGAAGTCGACGAGCCGACGCCGTCGAGGCCGACGAGTCGAGTCGACGAGGTCGAAGAGCCGACGAGACCGACGATACGCCGAGGCCGACGACGACGTCGAAGCCGAGGACGACCACGCGAAGCCGAAGGCGGCAGCACGAGCGAGCCGAGAGCGACGCCGGTACGGCGGCAGCGACGAAGCCGACTCGGAGGAGAACGAAGTAATGGGTCAGAAGGTCAACCCCTACGGGTTCCGCCTCGGCATCACCACCGACTGGAAGTCGCGGTGGTTCGCCGAGGACAAGGAGTACCGGACGAGCCTCATCGAGGACTGGAAGATCCGCGACTACCTCGAAGCAGCAGCTCGAGCGCGCGCGGTGAGCCGGGTCGAGATCGAGCGCACCGCGACCGCCTGCGCGTCGACGTGCTACACCGCGCGCCCGGGCATCGTGATCGGCCGCCGCGGCGCCGAGGCCGACCGGCTCCGCGCCGGTCTGCTCAAGATCACCGGCAACCCGAAGATCCACTTCAACATCCAGGAGATCAAGCAGCCCGAGCTCGACGCCGACGCTGATCGCCCAGGGCGTCGCCGACCAGCTCGCCGGCCGCGTGTCGTTCCGCCGGGCGATGAAGCGCGCGGTGCAGACCGCGATGAAGGCCGGCGCGCAGGGCATCCGCGTGCAGTGCGGCGGGCGCCTCGGCGGCGCGGAGATGAGCCGCAAGGAGTGGTACCGCGAGGGTCGGGTGCCGCTGCACACGCTGCGCGCCGACATCGACTACGGCCGAGGCCGAGGCGCAGACGACGTTCGGCCGCATCGGCGTGAAGGTCTGGATCTACAAGGGCGAGATCCTGCCCTACAAGACGCGCGGCCGAGGACAAGATCGCCGAAGGAAGCGGCGATGGCCGTCGGCGAGACGTCGGGCCAGGCGCCCGCAGCGCCGCGTCGTGAGCGCCGGTGGTGGTCGCCGCCGCCCGGCGGCCGAGGCGGTGCGCCGGTCGACGCGACGTCGGTGGGCGACGAAGAGCCGGCGAGGCCACGCCGCTGGTCAAGGAAGCCGATCCCGAGCTCGAGCGTCTCCTCGCCGAGGAAGAAGAGATCGAGCGCCGCACCCGCCAGCACCACGAGACGCCCAAGTTCCACGGCGACGACGAGGACTGACCGATGTTGATGCCGCGCAAGGTCAAGCACCGCAAGACGCAGCGAGGCCGGATGACCGGCATCGCCAAGGGTGGCACCGAGGTCACGTTCGGCGACTACGGGATCCAGGCGCTCGAGCCGGGTGGATCACCAACCGCCAGATCGAGGCCGCCCGTATCGCGATGACCCGCTACATCAAGCGTGGCGGCAAGGTCTGGATCAACATCTTCCCCGACAAGCCCGTCACCCAGAAGCCGGCCGAGACCCGCATGGGCTCGGGCAAGGGCAACCCCGAGCACTGGGTCGCGGTCGTGAAGCCCGGCCGCGTGATGTTCGAGCTCTCGGGTGTCCCTGAGGCCGACTGCCCGCGAGGCGATGCGCCTCGCGATGCACAAGCTCCCGATCAAGACCCGCTTCGTCGTCCGTCAGGACGAGGGCGTGAGCGATGGCGATCGAAAGCAGCTGAGCTGCGTGAGCTCAACGACGCCGAGCTGCGAGCAGCGGCTGGGCGAGGCGAAGGAAGAGCTGTTCAACCTCCGCTTCCAGAACGCGACCGGCCAGCTCGACAACATCGCGCCGATCCCGCAGGTGCGGCGCGAGGTCGCGCGGATCGAGACGCTGCTGCGCGAGCGCGAGATCGCCGCGGCCGAAGCAGCTGGAAGCGAGGAGTACGTGACTGGCCGACGAGACGACCACCGAAGACACGGGCACACGCCCGCAAGGTGCGCGAAGGCCTCGTCGATCTCCACCAAGATGGACAAGACGGTCGTCGTCGCGGTCGTCGACCGCGTGCGGCACCGGCGCTACGGCAAGACCATGCAGCGCACCAGCAAGCTCTACGCCCACGACGAGGCCAACGAGGTGCGCGAAGGCGACCGCGTGCGCATCGCCGGAGACCCGCCCGCTGTCGAAGCCAGAAGCGCTGGCGCGTCGTAGAAGTCCTGGAGCGTGCGCGGTGATCCAGCAGGAGTCTCGGCTCAAGGTGGCCGACAACTCGGGCGCGAGGTGCTGTGCATCAAGGTGCTCGGCGGTACGCGCCGCCGCTACGCCGGCATCGGCGACATCTTCGTCGCCACGGTGAAGGACGCGGTCCCGGGTGCGGCGGTGAAGAAGGGCGACGTCGTGAAGTGCGTCGTCGTCCGCACGAAGAAGGAACGCCGCCGTCCCGACGGGAGCTACATCCGCTTCGACGAGAACGCCGCGGTGCTGATCAACGACCAGATGCAGCCGCGAGGCACCTGCATCTTCGGCCCGGTCGGCCGGGAGCTGCGCGACCGCAGGTTCATGCGGATCGTGTCGCTCGCGCCGGAGGTGCTCGTGACCATGAAGATCGAAGAAGGGCGACCGAGGTCCGCGTGATCATCCAGGGCAAGGACATCGGCAAGCGGTGAAGTGCGCGCGCGTCTACCCGCGAGCGCAGCAAGGTCGATCGTCGAGAGCTCGGAGGGCATCAACGTGCGCCAAGAAGCACCAGAAGCCGACCAGGGCCGACCATGCAGGGCGGCATCATCGACAAGGACATGCCGATCCACATCTCGAACGTGGCGATCGTGTCTGCAGCGGCTGCGACGGCCCGACCGCGTCGGCTACCGCTTCGAGCCGGACGACGAAGGTCCGCGTCTGCCGCAAGTGCGGAGCCGGACCTCTGATGGCCCGCCGACGCACGGCCTGAAGGAGCGCTGACCGTCACCGAGCTGCATGCCGGCGCTCAAGGACGAGCTCGGGCTCGGCAACGTGATGCAGGTGCCCCGGCTCGAGAAGATCGTGCTCAACTGCGGTGTCGGTCGGGCCACGCAGCAGCAGTCGCTGCTCGACGGCGCGCGTCGCCGACCTCACGATGTGATCACCGGGCAGAAGCCGCTCGTGACCGCGGGCCAAGAAGTCGATCGCCGGCTTCAAGCTCCGCGAGGGCAACGCGATCGGCGCCAAGGTCACGCTGCGCGGCGATCGCATGTGGGAGTTCTACGACCGGCTGGTCAGCGTCGCCATCCCCCGCATCCGTGACTTCCGCGGGCTCAACCCGAAGTCGTTCGACGGCCGGGGCAACTACACCTTCGGCGGTCACCGAGCAGTTGATCTTCCCGGAGATCGACTACGACAAGATCGACACCGTGCGGGGCATGGACATCACCATCTGTCACGACCGCGCCGCCACCGACGACCAGGGCGCGCGCTTGCTGCGCTGCCCTCGGTTTCCCGTTCCGCCGCGACGAGCAGAGCCAGGGGTAACGAAGACATGGCGCAAGAAGGCGCTCGTCCAGAAGCAGCAGCGCGACGCCGAAGTTCAAGGTGCGCGGATACACGCGCTGCCGCCGCTGCGGCCGTGCGCTCCGTGTACACAGCGCTTCGGTCTGCTGCCGGATCTGCCTGCGCAGCATGGTCGCACGCCGGCGAGGTTCCGGGCGTGACCAAGGCGTCGTGGTGAGGGGTTGGCGCAGCTCATGACGATGACCGACCCCGATCGCCGACATGCTCACCCGCCTCCGCAACGCCAACATCGCGTTCCACGACGAGGTGCGTGATGCCGTCGTCGAAGCTGAAGGAGGCGCTGGCGCGGCATCCTCGAGCAGGAGGGCTACATCGCGGGCTGCGACGTGGCCGACGACCGCGACCGTGCCCGGGCCGCAGCTCACGATCGAGCATGAAGTACACGCCCGACCGCCAGCGCACGATCTCCGGGCTGCGGCGCGTGTCGAAGCCCGGCCTGCGCGTCTGCACTCGACGGCCGAGCGTGCCCCGCGTGCTCGGCGGCATGGGCATCGCGATCCTGTCGACCAACCAGGGTCTCATGACCGACCGCGAAGGCGCGAGCGCCGGGTCGGCGGCGAGATCCTCTGCCAGGTCTGGTAACGGAGCTCGCCATGTCACGAATCGGCAAGATGCCCATCACCGGTCCCGAGCGGCGTCGAGGTCACGATCGACGGCAGCCACGTCACGGTCAAGGGCCCGAAGGGAACCCTCGAGCGCGACGTCGCCGGAGACGATCACCGTCAGCCGCGAGGGCGACGAGCTGCTCGTCGACGGCCCGACGACGAGCGCGAGAACCGCGCGCTGCACGGGCTCACCCGCTCGCTGGTCGACCAACATGGTCATCGGCGTGCTCCGAGGGCTTCAGCGCGCGAGCTCGAGATCGTCGGCGTCGGCTACCGCGCACGGCGCAGGGCCCGACGCAGCTCGAGCTCGCAGCTCGGCTACTCGCCACCCGGTCGCGGTCGACGCGCCCGACGGCATCGACGTTCGAGGTGCCGCCGCCCGACCCGCATCACGGTGCGGGGCATCGACAAGCAGCTCGTCGGCCAGGTGGCCGCCGACATCCGCAAGATCCGCAAGCCCGAGCCCTACAAGGGCAAGGGCATCCGCTACGTCGGACGAGCGCGTGCTGCGCAAGGCCGGCAAGTCGGCGAAGTAGGCGACGAGAACGAAGCCACATGCACAACCGTCAGGTCAGCCCGGGAGCGCCGCCACCGGCGGGTGCGCAAGAAGGTCCGCGGGCACCGCCGAGCGCCCGCGCCTCGCGGTGTTCCGCTCGAACAAGCACATCTACGCGCAGGTGATCGACGACGTCAGCCGGCCGCACGCTCGCGTGCGGCGTCGACGATGGAGACGCGACGTTCGACGGGCGCGCACCGCTACGGTCGCGGCCGCGAAGCAGGTCGGGCAGCCCGTGGGCGAGCGCGCGAAGAGCGCCGGCGTCGAGCCGGTCGTGCTCGACCGGGGTGGCTTCCGCTACCACGGTCGGGTCGCCGCGGTCGCCGACGGCGCCCGCGAAGCCGGCCTCGACGCTCTAGGCAACGGACGGGAGAGGTCAGCTCATGGCCGAAGGCCAGTTCGAAGAGCGAGTGATCGCCATCAACCGGGTCGCCAAGGTCGTCAAGGGCGGCCGGCGGTTCTCGCTTCACCGCGCTCGTCGTGGTCGGGCGACGGCACGGGCAACGTCGGCCTCGGCTACGGCAAGGCCAAGGAGGTGCCCGCCGCCATCCAGAAGGGCATGGAGGAGGCGCGAAGAACCTCTTCAGCGTGCCGCTCGCCGGCGACACGATCACCCACCAGATCATCGGTCGAGCACGACGCCGCTCGCGTGCTGCTGAAGCCCGCCGCACCCGGTACCGGGGTCATCGCCGGTGGCAGCCGCGCGGCGATCCTCGAGGCGGCCGGCGTGCACGACGTGCTGGCCAGGTCGCTCGGCTCGTCGAACGCGATCAACGTGTCGCGGGCGATGATCGCACGGCCTCTGCGGCGCTGCGCCGGCCCGACGACATCGCCAAGCATGCGCGGCAAGTCGCCGGAAGAGGTCAGCTACTGAGGGCATGCTAAGCGCGCCTGAGCGAGCGCAACGCCAGCAAGCCCGAGGTCACGGAGGTCGCGCATGATGGCAGACAGCTGCGCATCACGCCAGGTCCGGTCCAACGATCGGCATGCAAGCCGAAGCAGCGCGGCACGCGTGCGCGCTCGGGCTTGCGCCGCATCGGCCAGACCGTCGAGCACGACTGACACGCCCGGAGATCCGCGGATGCTGGCCCGGGTGCCGCACCTCGTCGTGGTCCGGAAGGGGACTCGCATGAAGATCCATGACCTCAAGCCGCCGCCCGGTTTCCAAGACCAGCGCGCAAGCGCCGTGCCGGTCGCGGCATCGGCGGCAAGGGTGGCAAGACCGCCGGCCGGGGCATGAAGGGCACCGGGCGGCCCGGAACACCGTGTCGCCGCGCTTCGAGGGTGGCCAGACGCCGCTCGCACCGCCGCACGCCGAAGGCCAAGGGCTTCAACAACCCGTTCCGGCGTCGAGTACCGTCGTCGTGAACCTGGACACGCTCGACGACGTTCGACGCGAACGGAGCGTCGACGCCCGAGGCCTTGCTGCCAGCACGCGGCTCGTCGCCAAGCGGGGCCTGGTCAAGATCCTGGCTGCGCGGCGAGATCATCCAAGCTCCCTCACCGTGCGCGCACGCGCTTCTCCCAGGCGTGCGATCGCAGGCCATCGAGGCGGCCGGCGGCAGTCGTCGAGATCGTTCCCGCGCCGTGGGGCGATCGGCGCCCGCCGGCCCAAGGGCAACGCCCTCACCAACCGGTAAGCTACGTACTCGCTCGTGCCCGAGTTCCGCCTCACCGGAAGAGGAGGTCGCACCCCCATGCTGTCCTCCGCGCCTGCGGAACATACGTTCCGGGTCGCCTGACCTGCGCAACAAGATCCTCTTCACGATCTTCGGGATCATCGCGGTCTACCGCGCTCGGGCGCCACCTCCCGGTCCCGTACGTCGACTTCGGCCAGATCACAGCGACCTGCCAGGACCAGGCGAACAACGAGCGTGAGTCGTCGGCTTCCTCGACCTGCTTCTCCGGCGGCGCGATCACCAACGTCGCGGTCTTCTTCCTGGGATCATGCCGTACATCACGGCGTCGATCATCATGCAGCTGCTCGGGGTCGTGATCCCGAAGCCTCGAGCAGTGGCAGCAAGAGGGCCAGGTCGGGCAGAAGAAGATCACCGCAGTGGACGCCGCTCACCTGACGGTCGGCCTCGCGCTGCATCCAGTCGACCGGGTTCGTGTTCGCCTGCACGCAGGGCGAAGCGGTGGCCTTGCTCGGCTTCGCCGGGCTTCTCAGGGCTACCGGACATGATCCCCGGCTTCGACGCCGCGGGCGTCGTTCATCGTCCTCACGTGGACGGCCGTACCGCGGTCGTCATGTGGCTCGGCGAGCTGATCACCCAGCGCATCGGCGAACGGCATGTCGATCCTGATCTTCGCCTCGGTCGTGTCTCACGCCTCCCGTCCCAGGGCGTCGAGCGATCTCGCCGAGGCCGGCGAGGTTCCAGTTCGTCGTCGATCATCGGCATCGGCGATCGCGATGATCGTCTGGCATCGTCTTCGTGGAATCGGGGCAGCGGCGGATCCCGGTCCAGTTCGCAAAACGCGTCGTCGGCCGGCGAATGTACGGCGGGCAGAGCACCTACATCCCGCTGAAGGTCAACCAGTCGGGTGTGATCCCGGTGATCTTCGCCAGCTCGATCCTCTGCGTGCTCCCGGCGCTGATCGCCAGCGTCGCAGCGGCTGGCGACGGCGTGCAGGAGTTCGTCAACGACAACCTGCTCGACAACCGCAGCCTGGTTCTACATGGGCTGCTTACGCGATGTTGATCCTCTTCTTCGCGTACTTCTACACGCGCGATCGCGTTCAACCCGGCCGCAGCAGGCCGACATCATCCGTAAGCAGGGCGGGTTCATCCCGGCATCCGCCCGGGCCCGCCGACCGAGCAGTACCTCGCCAAGGTGCTGAACCGCATCACGCTGCCCGGCGCGCTGTTCCTGGCGGCGATCGCCGCTGACGCCGCTCGCTCGTGTTGGCTGCTGGGACATCAGCCAGTTCCCGTTCGGCGGCACGGCGCTCTGATCACCGTGGGTGTGGCGTTGGAGACCATGAAGCAGATCGACAGCCAGCTGATGATGCGCAACTACGAAGGGCTTCCTCTCCTGAGGCCTGAGGACGATGCTGTGAAGCCGCGGACCCGCCTGGTGCTGCTCGGCAAGCAGGGCGCCGGCAAGGGCACGCCAAGGGCTGCGCCTCGGCCAAGCACTTCAACATCCAGCACCTCTCGACCGGGCCGAGCATGTTCCGCGACTCGGCGCGTGGTCGGGGTCGCCGCCGGGCTCGAGGCCAAGGCGCTACATGGACCGGGGCGAGCTCGTCCCCGACGAGCATCGTGGTCGCGGTCGTCGGAGGAGCGCTTCTCGAGTCCGGTCCGAGGTCGAACCGGGGTTCGTGCTCGACGGGTTCCCCGCACGGCCACATCAGGCGCGCGCGAGCTCGACCGCATCCTGGCGCGAGCACCCGCTCGACGTCGTGGTGAACCTCGACGTCCCCACCGACATGGCGATCGAGCGCGCTGCTCGCCGGGCCGGAGGACGACACCCGGAGTCGATCACGCGCCGGCTCTGATCTCTACGACCAGGAGACCAAGCCGCTCGATCGACCTGCACTGACCTCCGCGGTCAGCCGTGTGGGTCGACGGCGCTCGGCGAAGAGGAAGACGTCTACCGGCGGCCTCCTCGACGCGATCGACGCGACTTCAATCCCGTGACTGCCGACGTCTCCTGAACCCCCTGGGAGCACGAGCCCGGTGATCACTCCGCAAGAGCCGCTAGGCCAGATCGCGCTCGATGCGACGCGCCGGCCGCCGTCGCCGAGATGCACGAGCGCTGCACCGAGGCGGCTAAGCCCGGCGTCGACGACCGCCGACATCGACCGGGTCGCTCGCGACGTGCTCGATGACGCAGCGCCCGCTCGAACTTCCTCAACTACCACGGGTTCCCGGCGGTCATCTGCACCTCGCCGAACGACGTGATCGTGCACGGCATCCCGGGCGCCGCCGTGCTCGAGGACGGCGACATCCGTCGTCGCTCGACTGCGGCGCCATCATCGAGGCTGGCACGCCGACGCCGCGGTCACCGTCCCGGTCGGCGACGATCGACGACGGAGTCGCAGACGCTGATCGACGTGACCCGCCGTCGCTCGACGCCGCGATCGAGAGCACCTGCAGGTGGGCAACACGCTCGGCCGACGTCGGCGCCGCGAGGCAGGTCGCCGAAGCCGGCGTTCTCGGTCGTGCGGGGAGCACGTCGGGCACGGCATCGGCACCGCGATGCACGAGGAGCCCGACAGATGCCGAACTACGCCGGGCGGCGCGAACCACGTTGCAAGCTGAAGCGCGGGCCTGGTGCTCGCGATCGAGCCGATGGTCAACGCCGGGCGCACGTCGACCCGGCACGCTCGCCGACGGCTGGACCGTCGTCACCGCCGACGGGCAAGCGCTCGGCCCACTTCGAGCACACCATCGCCGCGTCACCGACAACGCCCCGGGCGCACGACCGTCCCCAGCGCCGGCTTCCCGAAGATCTCCGGAGCGTTAACTGGACTCGGAAATGACTGGTGCGCCCGGCGTTTCGCGAACTGTTTTTGGCTGCGCGTTGACCGCTCTGACGGGTGCAACTCTCCCTGATACGAGACTAGAGGGATGCGCCGGCTTCGTCTTCGAGGACTTCGGTCATGACGATGTCGACGGTGACCGGGGCCTCGATGTTCTCGTCGATCGAGCGGGCGAGATCGCTCGAGCGTCTCGAGGACGTCGTCGCGGCTGCACGTCGGGTCGAGGTCGCGGACGAGCGCGGATCGAGCGGCGGACGTCCACGCAGCGGATGAGCTCGTGCTGGCTCTGGCTCGCGCGCTCGCTGGCGCAGAAGGGTCCTCGTGCAGCTTCCGCCGCGGCCGCAGCTCCGGTGAAGATCGATGGGCAGCTCGGGAGGTCCGGCCTGGGCCGAGCTCGGCGGGCGACGTCGTAGATCCGCACCGGCTCGCCCATGTCGAGCACGCAGCGTCTCGCCGCCGCTGCCGATGCGCGCCGGCCTGATGACGAGCTGCACCGCCTCCGGGATCGTCATGAAGTAGCGGGTGCACGTCGGGGTGCGTGACGGTGACGGGTCCGCCGGCGTCGAGCTGGGCCCGGAAGGACGTGAGCACCGAGCCCCGGCTGCCGAGCACGTTGCCGAAGCGCGACGCTCAGGTAGGTGCCCCGGGAGCTCGCGTCCGAAGTAGGACGCAGACCCTCGGCCGACCCGCTTCGAGTAGCCCAGCAGCGCTGACTGCGTCTGGCGGCCTTGTCGGTGGAGATGTTGACGAAGTGGTCGCACCCCGGCCGCGGCGGCGGCGTCGAGCACGGAGAGCGTGCCCCCACACGTTCGATCTTGCAGCGCCTCGGACGGGTGCGCCTGCAGCAGCGGGAGGTGCTTGAGCGCGGCGGCGTGGAACACGACGTCCGGGCCTGATCTCGGCGAAGAGCTCTGGTGACCCGCGTCCGGTCGCGGATGTCGATCAGGACCAGGCTGTCCGAGTCGAGCATCGCCCGGCCGTCGAGCGGAGCTGCACCCCGTGGAGCCCGGACTCGTCCCGGTCCACCATGACGAGCGCCGGCCGGCTCGAACGCCGAGAGCTGGCGGCAGAGCTCGAGCCGATCGAGCCGCCGGCGCCGGTGACCACGACGCGTTGCCCGTGATGTACTCCGGAGACCGCGGCAGATCCGTCTCGACCTCTGTGCCGCCCGAGCAGGTCGGCCTCGGTCGGATCTTGCGCAGGTCGCCGACGTGGACGTCGCCGCCGAGCAGCTCTCGGACCGAGGGCACCACCCGGAGCTCGAGGCCGACCCTGCGCGAGCCAGGTCGCTCAGCTCACGCAGCGAGGGCTCCGTCGGCCGGTCGGGACCACGCATCACGAGGGCCTGGGCCTTGCACTCCTCGGCCACCGCGCGGAGGGCGTCGCGGTCGCCGATCACCTTCACGCCCCGGACCGTGAGGTTCCGCTTGTTGGGGTCGTCGTCGAGCAGGCGCCACCGGGACGTACGGGCTGTGCTCGTCGTAGAGCATCGCCCGGATCGTCCGATCGCCACCTTCACCGGCCCCACTGGCGGGCCTGACGCTAACCAATTGATATCCTTGGAGATAGTGGTCGATTTGGTCAGCCAGCGACGCCTCGAACAGCGCCGTACGTCGGAGGTCGGCTGGGATGCTTCAGCGATCTCCGCCGTCGAGGAGACGATCCTTGAGGTGCTGGGCCGGCACGGCCTGCTCACGCAAGCTCGCTGTGGCACGCGTGCTTGCCCGTCGACCGACCGGCAGCGCTGCGCCGCGCGTGGCGCGAGAGAGCGCGGCCGCTCGTCGCCGACGCCCGGGCTCCGCATCGCCGGGCGCTCGGGCTGGAACGCCGGCGTCCTTGCCGCTCGCGAACGCCTGACGATCTCCTTCGAGATGCGCATGCTGCACCAGTCGTGGCCGCACATCGCGCAGAAGTCGGTGTCGACCTCGAGGTCCTCGTCGTGGAGGGCGCGCGCGGTCTCGCCGTCGAAGGCGAGCCTCGAACTGGCGCGGCCAGTTGAGCGCGGCGCGCGCGCGCGACAGGTCGTCGTCCCACTGCGCGCGCGCCGCGCGATGCCGCGCGCGATGTCGCCGGCGTGCGCGGCGATCTTGTAGGCGATGCAGCCGTGCCTTGACGTCCTCGCGCCTTCGGCAGGCCGACGTGCTCCTTCGGCGTCACGTAGCAGAGCATCGCGGCGCCGTGCGCGCGCGGCCTCGGTCGGCGCCGATCGCGCTGGTGATGTGGTCGTAGCCCGGGAAGACGTCGGTCACGAGCGGCCCGAGCACGTAGAAGGGCGCGTCGTCGCAGACCGCGCTGCTCGAGGCGCATGTTGAACGCGATCTGGTCGAGCGGCACGTGGCCGGGTCCCTCGACCATCGCCTGCACGCCGGCGGCGCGCGCGCGCTGCGACGAGCTCGCCGAGCGTGTGCAGCTCGGCGAGCTGCGCGGCGTCGGACGCGTCGGCGAGGCAGCCCGGCCGGAGCCCGTCGCCGAGCGAGTAGGTGACGTCGTACTCGCGCATGATCGCGCTGATCTCGTCGAAGAGCTCGTACATCGGGTTCTGCCGGCCGTGGTGGATCATCCACTTCGCGAGCAGCGAGCCGCCGCGCGAGACGATGCCGGTCACGCGGCTCCTGACCAGCGCGAGGTGCTCGCGCAGCACGCCGGCGTGGATCGTGAAGTAGTCGACGCCCTGCTGCGCCTGGCGCTCGATCTCGTGCAGGATCACGTCGTAGGTCGAGGTCCTCGATCCGCCGCCCGACGATCATGCTGTAGATCGGCACGGTGCCGATCGGGATCGTCGCGTGGTCGATGATCGCCTGGCGGCAGCCGCCGCAGGTCGCCGCCGGTCGAGAGGTCCATCAGCGTGTCGGCGCCGAAGCGCTGCGCCCAGCGGAGCTTCTCGACCTCGGCGTCGGTCGCTGCTCGACGACCGGCGACGCGCCGATGTTGGCGTTGATCTTGGTCGTGATCATGCGGCCGATGCCGGTCGGGTCGAGACGCTTCGGCGCGCGCTCGCCGCGCAGCACGTTCGTCCTCGATGATCGTGGCGCTGTTGCGCGACGGTCTGGTTGGTCCAGTAGGCGGCCTGCGCCGCCGCGCCGCCGGGATGACCGATGGCTCAAGCTGCCTTCGCGGGGTCAAACGCGCCGTGGCGACCTGCCGCCGCCGCTACTGTCGTGAGGTGACGGCGATCTGCCGGGATCACCAGGCGTCCGCGTGCGACCTCGCTGCGAAATGAGCTCGGCGGTCACGCACCTCCGCGTTCTGCCACTCGTCGCATCCTGCTGGGGCGACGATGTTCGCGCGCGCAGCTTCGAGTTGCGTGAAGGTCTTCGACATGGCGCTTCCTCCGCCGGTACGAGCCGGGTCAGGCTGAGGGGGGTCGGCAGCCCTACGCTGCCCCTCTCAGCCGCATGTCAGTGCAGCTCCCCAGCGTTCGGTGCCACCATCGCCGCGTCGGATTGAGCAGTCAAGCCGAAGTGCGCGAGCGCTCGTTCGAGCGTCGCGCCGAGCGAGCGCAGCCGATCGCTGCGCGCTGCGGGCGCCAGCGGTCTCCACGGCGAGGTCTCGTGACGGCCAGGCGAGCTCGCGAAGCGTGCGATGAACGACGGGACCGTCCGGACGCACCGCCGCGCGGCGTTTGGCCTGATAGATTCATGACATCGATAATACGCGATCGAGATGGCCGACCGGACTGCATACAAGGTAACTGCGGAAGGGCGAGCATCACGATTACGTCGAAGTATTCCGCAAACGATCCTCGATCGTTCGAAGACTGCGCCCTGACAATCTACCGAAACCTGGCGTGTCCGATATCGGTACTGGCTACGCGTACCCGAATACCGGGCTATTCCACGGACGAATCGCGAAGTGTGCGGCGTCGATACCGCGCCTGTGTTCCTCCGCGATGGTTGGGTGCAGGCGTTTTCTGAGTTGGGATGGGGGAACGCAGCTTGCGAGGAGCCGTTGCTCGGGTGCGTCAGTATCGCTGGTGGTCGTCCTATTGGGACGAGCTTCGCGCGCATATCAGGTGCGTCTAGGGATCACCGTTGAGCGCTTCTCGCGTCTCCCAGTACGACGGCACTATCTTCCTTTCCCCGACGATTCATTCGATGCCTGTAATCTCCAATGCCGTCGTCGAAAGACACGTAGCAGAACCATCCCGGTTCTCAGGAGGTCACGAGTCCTTCGGAGCGGCGGGGTGATGACATGACGTGGCACAATTTCACTGCCCATCGGGAAGCCACCGGCGGCGTCATCCGTTACGCGGAACTACGGGGCCATTTGATCGAAGCGGATCTTCCTGACGTCTATCTGAATCACCGCATCACGCCCGAAGAGGTCCAAGAGATTACCCAGCAGCACGTCGGTTCTGACGCTCGTGCCCCTCGACGCCAAGTATCGAGGCGCCTCGGATCCGAATTTCTGAACCCGAGTTCCAGTCGCGGCTCAGGAGCGATCACCTGTTCCTGCTGGACAAGCACCCTGAGAATCTTCTGACGACCACGAATTTGATTCAGGCACGCGGCAGGTAGGGCGGCAGGCGCGCGCGCATGCACCTACTGGGCTGGGCTCTCGAGCTCGTCCGTCGCGGGACGTCGTCTCGCCGTCGTCGCCGTCGAGCGAGAGGGCTCAGCTCGAGAGCGCCGCGCCCACGGTCGAGAGGCTCGAGGAGCGGGATCTCCGCGGGCGCATCGTCGGGCACTCGCGTCTTTGAAGCGGCGGGCCGCGACCAGCACCCGCGCCGATTCGAGCGAGCCCATCGCCTTGGTTGTAGGCGCGCGGTCGCGCCGTCGAGCGAGTGCCGCCGCAGCGTCTCGAAGTGGCCGACCATCGTCCGGAGGCGGTCGTAGAGCGTCTGACCGAGTCGGCTCAGCTCGATGCACGTTCGTCGGCGATCGCCTGCTGCTGCCAGCCGTGCGCGACGGCGATAGAGCAGCGCGATCAAGCTGGTCGGGCTCGCCAGGACGACGCGCCGTGATCGGCGGCGAACTCGATCAGCGTCGGATCGTGCTGCAGCGCGGCGCTCAAGAACGTCTCGGCCGGCAGGAACATCACGACGAGCTCGGGCGACGTGGTGGAACTGCGCCCAGTAGGTCTTGGCGCCGAGGTCGAGTGACGTGGCTCGCGGACCTGACGCGCGTGCTCCTTCAGGTTGGCGTCGCGGAGGCCGTCGTCGGTGGCCTCGAGCGCGTCGAGATAGGCGAGCAGCGGCGCCTTGGCGTCGACGACCAGCTGGCGTCCGCCCGGAAGCTGGACGATCAGATCGGGCGCGCGCCGGCCGTCGTCGGTGGTGACGGTGCTGCTGCTCGTGGAAGTCGCAGTGCGGCAGCATGCCCGCGAGCTCGACGACGCGGCGGAGCTGCATCTCGCCCCAGCGGCCGCGCATCGCTCGGCGTGCGGAGCGCCCGCACGAGATTGGCCGTTTCGCCGTGCAGCTGCTGCTGCGTCGCGGCGAGCGACCGCACCTTGCTCGGTCAAGCGCGACGCATGCGCGCTGACGCGGTCGTTCTCGACCGTCTGCAGCTGGCGTGTCCGACCCGCTCCAGCGAGTCGCGAATCGGCTTCACGAGCTCGCGTCGATGGCGATGCCGGCGGTGCTCGAGGTCGCCGGCGGCGCGCTGCTGGACCTCGCCGAGCGCCGCTCGTGCGAGCGTCAGGAACGCCTGGTTGTTGTGCTGCAGCGCTTCGGCGGAGAGCGCCTGGAACGGCGTCGCGGAGCGCGGCCTCGGCGGCGCTGACCAGCGCGAGCTTCTCGGCGCTGGCGTGCGTGCGCTCGAGCTCGGCCGTGTCGAGCCGCGCTTCGGCTGCGTGCAGCGCGCATCGCTCGGCGAGCTGCCGTCGGTCAGGCTGCGGCTCGAGCTCGCCGACGCGCGCGCGAGCGTTCCTCGAGCACGGGCGGCGAGATCGGCGGCGCGCCGTCGGCGTTCGCGACGAGGCGCGCGCGCGGCGGGCGCGCGCGATCGACGCGCCGTGACCATGACGCCGACCAGCAACCCCGCCAGCCCCGCGCCGCACGATCGGCACAGAAGTCGGCGTCACCATCACCGCCGCGCACTGTCCCACCGCGCCCGGCGAGCAGTCAATCACGCGCGATCGTCAGCGGCTGGCTCGCGCCGACGCCGGCCACTTCGCGCGCCCGTTCCCATCGGAGCCGGCGATCCGGCTAGTGACGTCCCACCACGTTCGGCGAGACGGAGGACGCCATGCGCATGAAGATCGGCATCGGGATCGGCGACATCGGCGGCGCACCCGCGACGTCGAACGGCATCGTCGCGCAGGCGAAGCGCGCCGAGGCCGACGGCTTCGCGAGCGGCTGGTTCGCGAACATCTTCGGCTTCGACGCGATCATGCTGGCGGCGCTCTGCGCGCGCGAGACCACGCGCATCGAGCTCGGCACGGCCGTCGTGCCGACCTTCCCGCGGCATCCGACCGCGATGGCGCAGCAGGCGCTGACGGCGCAGGCGATGGCGCGGCGGCCGCTTCACGCTCGGCATCGGGCTCTCGCACCAGGTCGTCATCGAGACGATGCTCGGCCTCTCGTTCGCGAAGCCGTATCAGCCACATGAAGGAGTACCTCGCCGTGCTCGCGCCCGCTCATGCGCGACGGGCAGCGTCATGCACCAGGGCGAGCGAGTACCGCGTCGCCGCGAGCCTGAACGTGCCCGGCGCGCCAGCCCTGTCAGATCCTGGTCGCGGCGCTCGCGCCGAAGATGCTCGCGCTCACCGGCGCCGAGGCCGACGGCACGATCACCTGGATGACCGGGCCGAAGACGCATCCGCGAGCACACGGTCCCGCGCATCTACGGAAGCGGCCGCGCAAGGCCGGCCGCCCGACGCCGCGCGTCGTCGTCGGCTTGCCGGTCGCGATCACCAAGGATCCGGCGGCGGCGCGCGCGCGCGGCCGCGCAGCAGTTCGCGATCTACGGCACGCTGCCGTCGTACCGCGCGATGCTCGACCGCGAGGGCGCCGAAGGCCCGGCCGACGTCGTCGATCGCCGGCGACGAGTCGGCCGTCGGCGCCGCGCTCGCCGAGCTCGAGGAGGCCGGGCGCGACGGACTTCCTGTGGGCGCCGTGTCCGGTCGAAGGTGACGGCGACGCGGTCCCGCGCACGCGCGCGTTCCTCGCGAAGCTCGCGCGCGCTTGAGCATGCGACGCCGCGCTCGGTCAGCTGGATCCGGTCGCGAGCTTCGCGGACGACGCTCCGGAGCTCGCGCTCGAGGAACGGCAGCGGCAGCTCGCGGCGCTCGCGTGCGCGTGCGGAAGAGCGTGAGCCCTCGAGCATCGCGATCATGAGCGCGGCGCGCCGCTCGGCGCGCGGGCCGCCCGAGCGCCGGCGTCGGCGTCGAGGAGCGGCCACGACCATGGCTCCGCCAGTAGGCGCGGTAGAAGTCCTGCATGGCCTCGGCGACGGCCGGGTCGCGCGCGGCGAGCGCCCAGAGCTCCCAGAAGAAGCGGCACGTCTCGCTCGTCTCTGCTGATCGCGCGAGGATGCCGTCGAGGCGCGGCGTCGAGTCGGCGCTGCGGGTCGTCTGCCTGGCGGCCAGCCGTCGCTCGAAGCCGCGCGTCGCGCGCTCGAGGTAGCGCTCGAGCAGGCCGCGCACGACGTCCTGCTTGGTCGGAAAGTAGTACTGCAGATGGCCCGGGCGGACGCCGGCGCGCGTCGCGATCTTGCCGGGTCGAGAGCTGGGCGTAGCCTTCGTCGATCAGGATCGCCGTCGCGGCGTCGAGGATCGCCTGCGATACGCTCGCGACCCTTCGCGAGGACGGCGGTGCCCGGCCGATGGCGAGCGTCGCTGGCTCACGGGCCCGTCCGTTCGAGGGACGTTCGACGCCAAACCAACGGTGCTGCCCCCTCGAATCGCAAATCCTCGCCGCGGTGCCTGGTCGCACGGCCAGAGGCATCGAGCTAACCTCTTCGTCGATGTCGCGAGTCCGAGTGAGCCGTAGTAGGTCGTTCGCCCAATTCATCGGAGTCGTCAGTAGACGACGGCCCCGCTGTCAATCCGGAGGGATCAGCCATGATCAAGCTCTTCGAGCATCCGCTTTCGCCGTACGCCCAGAAGGTGAAGCTCGCGCTCATCGAGAAGGGCATTCCGTTCGAGACCGCGATGCCCGACCTCATGTCGGGTGGCGACGCCGCGTTCCGCGCGGCGAACCCGCGGCTCGAGGTGCCCGCCCTCGTCGACGGCGACGTGACGCGTCTTCGATTCGACGATCATCCTCGAATACCTCGAGGACAAGTGGCCGACAGCCGCCGATGCTGCCGGCCGCGCCGGTCGAGCGCGCTCGCGCCCGCACGCTCGAGGAGATCTGCGACACGCAATACGAGGCGATCAACTGGGGCCTCTTCGAGATCCGCGTCTTCGGACGCGCCAAGGGCAGCGTCGCCGACGACGATGATCGCGCGCGCCGGCAAGCAGATCGCGGGCCTGAACGCGCATCTCGACCGCGCGCTCGGCGGCGCCGAGTACTTCAACGGCGCGACGTTCGGCTGGGCCGACCTCTCGGTGATCCCGCACGTGAACGCGGCGCGCGGGCGTGAACGGCTTCCCGCCGCCCGCCGGATCCGGCGCTCGCGCGCTGGCTCGATCGCGTGCGCGAGCGGCCGAGCGTGCAGCGCGTGCGTCGCGGAGGCGCATCGCCACCATGAGCGGCTTCGAGATGCTGCCGCAGCTCATCGAAGTCCGGGATGTTCGTGCGCGAGTACCGCGATCATCGGCTCGAATGGATGCTGCGCTCGGGCGGCACCGACATCGTGCTCGAGGGCATGAAGCGCAAGAACGATCCGCTTCTCGGCCGAGCTCGCGTGACGCTCGACCGATCGTCTTGACCCAACCGGGGGCTTGCGTAGGAGATTCGCGCCGCGCCCGCGCGCCGCATTCGCTCGACCCGTCTCGAAGGAGACGCCATGGACCTGCAGCTCACGCCGCAGCATCTCGAGTTCCGCGACCAGCTGCGCGCCTGGCTCGCAGGCCAACATGCGACGGCCGTGGCGCGAGGAGCTGCGCGATCCGGCTGCGACCGAGGACGGCCTCATGGAGTTCCGCCGCGCGCTGGCAGCAGAAGCTCTACGAGGCCGGCTATCTCGGCATGGACTGGCCGCGCGAGTGGGGCGGCCGCGGCGCGAGCGAGGTCGAGAAGGCGATCTTCGAGGAAGAGATGGCGCGCGCCGACGCGCCGCCGATCCTGAACACGCTCGGCATCGGTCTGCTCGGCCCGGCGCTCGATCCATCACGGCAGCGAGGAGCAGCGCCGGCGCTTCATCCCGCCGATGCTCGTCGGGCGACGAGATCTGGTGCCAGGGTTTCAGCGAGCCGGGCGCCGGCAGCGACCTCGCGTCGCTCCGCACCAGCGCGCGCGCTCGACGGCGACATCTTCGTGCTGAACGGCCAGAAGATCTGGACGACGTTCGGTCCGTGGGCCGACTGGATCTTCGTCCTCGCGCGCACCGACTCGCAGGATCGCTACGGCGGCATCTCGTTCATCCTCTGCAAGCTCGACACGCCCGGCGTCACCGTGCGGCCGCCTGCGCCAGATCACCGGCGAGAGCGAGTTCGGCGAGGTCTTCTTCGAGGACGCGCGCGTGCCGCGCGAGAACCTGGTCGGCCAGATCGGCGAGGGCTGGCGGATCGCGATGACGGTGCTCGCCTACGAGCGCGGCGCCATGTCGCTCGCCTAGCCGCACGCGGCTTCGGGCGCGACCTGATCGCGCTCGCCGCGGCCTGCAAGGAGCATCGGACGCACCGAGCGGCGCGTGCGCGAGAAGCTCGCGCCGGCTCCTGGTCGAGAACGAGGTCATGCGCGCCAACGGCATCCGCACGCTCGCCAACTTCGCCGACGGCAAGTCGCCGGGCCCGGAGTCGTCGATCGAGAAGATCTTACTGGAGCGAGTTCGACAAGACGCTTCCGCGAGACCGCGCTCGACCTCCTCGGGCCGGGCGGCCAGCTCCTGCGCACGAGCGCCGACGCGCGCCGCGACGTCGACTGGGCGCGCGAGTTCCTGTGGTCGCGCGCCGGCACGATCTACTCGGGCTCGTCCGAGATCCAGCGCAACATCATCGCCAAGCGCGTGCTCGAACCTGCCGCAGGACGAGCCGATGAAGCTTCGAGCTCTCCGACGACCAGGCGCTGCTGCGCAGCTCGACGCGCGACTTCCTCGCCAGCGAGTTCCCGCTCGAGACGCAGCCGCAGCGTCATGGAGCACGCCGACGGCGGGCTACGACGCGCCGAATGGGCGCGGCTCGCCGAGATGGGCTACCTCGGGCTGATCGCTGCCGGCGCACGTGCGGCGGACAGGGGCTCGGCGCCGTCGAGCTCGCGGTCGTGCTGCGAAGAGATGGGACGCATGTGCGTGCCCGGTCCGTTCCTCGACGCCGTGCTCGCCGCCGTCGCTGCTCGCGGCCGGCGGCAAGCACGACGCGCTGCGTCGCGCGACGTCGTCGCCGGGCAAGAAGCTCGTGACGATCGCGCGCGACGACGCGCCGTTCGCGGGCGGCTCGGCGCCGCGCGCTCGCGCGTCGACGGCGGACCGCGTGCGCGGCACGAAGTACTTCGTGCCCTTCGCGGCTGCGGCCGACGCGCTGCTGGTCGACGACCGCCGACGGCGTCTGCGCTCGCGGACGGAGCCGTTCGCAGGTCACGCCGCTCGCCGACGATCGACCCGGCGCAGCGCTTCGGCGACGTCGACGCTCGAGCATGCGGCGACGCGCGCTCGGTCCGCTCGACGCTTGCTCGAGCGCGCCGATCGGCTCGCCGCGGTCGGCGCGAGCGCCATGCTGCTCGGCATCATGAGCCGCTGCGCTCGAGATGACCCTCGAGTACGTGCAGACGCGCGCAGGCCTTCGAGCCGCCCGATCGGCGCCTTCCAGGCGCTGCAGCACCGGCATGGCCGACATGCTGCTGCGCACCGAGTCGACGCGCTCGGCGGTCTACCGCGCCGCCTGGTGTCTCGACACGGGCGACGCGCCGACGCCGCGCTCGCCTGCGCCGCGCGCCAAGGCCTACGCCGGCGACGCCGCGCGCCTCGTGTGCGGCGAGGCGATCCAGATGCACGGCGGCATCGGCTTCACCTGGGAGCTCGACCTGCACCTCTACTTCAAGCGCGCGAAGACGCTCGAGCAGCACTACGGCTCGACCGAGGCGCAGCTCGAGCAGGCGCTCCGCGGCCGCCGGCTTTAATAGGCTGGCGGCGCTCGTCGCGCCGTTCGCGATCGCCGCAAGCGCGTCGAGCACGCGAGCACGCGGCGCGGTGTCGTCGTAGCGCAGCGTCTGCCAGCCGAGCGCCCGCGCTGCCATTTCAGGTTGCACGCCGAGGTCGTCGAGGAAGAAGAGCGCGGTCGTGCGGAGATCCCGAGCTTCGCCTGGGTGAGCTCGTAGATGCCCGGCTCGGGCTTCCGCATGCCGACCTCGCGAGGAGTCGACGACGACGTCGAAGAGCGCGCTCGACGTCGATCAGCGATCGCCAGCTCGTGGCGCCACTCGGGGATGTTGTTGGTGAGGAGCGCCGTCGGCATGCGGGCGTGGAGGCGCGCGGCGGCTTCGACGATTCTCCGTGCGCGAATCGCTGAGTCGGGCTCTGCCCGTGTTGCCCATGAAGTTCCGCGCGTCTGTCGACCGAGATCGTCGCGGCCGTGCTCGGCGCAGATGCGCGGAGCCGGGCGACGAACTGCGTCGAACGTCGCACTCGTCCGCGCTCGACGGCCGACCAGAGTGCCGTGCGGCGTCGTGAAGAGGTCGCGCCGGATGCGCGCGCCACGCCTCCGCGCGTCGAGACCGTGGCGGTCGCCAGAACGCCTGCACCGACTCGACGCCGCCGGCCAGGAAGACGCCGCCGAGGTCGAAGACGGCGGCCCGCGACGCGCTCCGGGTCGATGCCTTCTCGATCAGCACGGCGGCGCGCTCGATGTAGCCGGCCGACCCGACACCTGTCCATCGAGCTGCCGACGGCAGGCGTTCGCGGCCTGTCCTGCGGGAGGCGCGTCGTATCACACGTGCCGCCCACCCGGAGGTTCCCATGGCCTACGAAGTCTTCGAGATCGAACGCGACGGCCACGTCGCGACCGCTCTGGCTCGCCAACGCCCCGAGCGCGGAACGCGATGGGCCCGCGCGTTCTGGGACGAGCTGCCCGCGCGTGATGGACGAGCTCGTGGCCGACGAGGCCGGTGCGCGCGATCGTGATCGCCGCGCGCGGTCAGCACTTCACCGTCGGCCTCGATCTCAAGAGCATGGGCGGCGGCATCATCGACGGCGGCAGACGGAGCGCGCGGCGCGCGCAAGCGCCTGCTCGACTTCATCCTGAAGATCCAGCGCACGGTCACGGCGGTCGCGCGCTGCGAGAAGCCCGTCATCGCCGTCGACCCACGGCTGGTGCATCGGCGGCGGCATCGACCTGCTGACCGCGTGCGACATCCGCATCGCGGCCGCCGACGTGACGTTCAGCATCCGCGAGACCGCGCATGGCGATGGTCGCCGACGTCGGCACGCTGCAGCGCCTGCCCGGCATCATCGGCCGCGGGCAGGTCGCCGAGCTCGCGTTCAGCGGCGACGACTTCGGCGCCGAGCGCGCGCTCGCGATCGGGCTTCGTGAACGCACGTCCATCCCGACCAGGCGACCGCGCTGGCGGCGGCGCAGGCGCTGGCCGGCCCGGATCGCCGCCAACTCGCCGCTCGCCGTCACGGGCACCAAGCGCGTCCTCGAGTACTGCGCCGACAAGAGCGTCGAGGACGGGCTCACCTACGTCGCGACCTGGAACGCCGCGTTCGTCGCGAGCGACGATCTCGCAGGAGGCCATGACGGCCTTCTTCGAGAAGCGTCCGCCGTCGTTCACGGGCGCTGAGCGCGCGCATTGCGGCTTCCGCGGCGCGGCGCCTTCTATGTCACACTGACGACACTTGCGCGACGCCGGCGCTCGAGCCGCGCATCGCGACACCCTGACGCAGAGCATCGCCGGAGGTTTCGGCATGTCGATCGAGCAACATCTGTCGCGCGAGTTTCTGCGGGTGGTCGGAAGAGGCGGCGATCGCGGCCTCCGCGGACGATGGGTCAAGAGCCAGCGTCGCTACTCCGACCAGGTCGCGGTCGAGGCCATGCGCAAGGCGATGGACACGCCTGCTCGATGCGCGGCACGATCGTCATCGGCGAGGGCGAGCGCGACGAGGCGCCGATGCTGTTCATCGGCGAGAAGGTCGGCCGCCAGGCGCCGCGACGATCCCGGAGGTCGACATCGCCGTCGATCCGCTCGAGGGCACGAACCTCTGCGCCACCGGCGAGCCGAACGCGATCGCCGTGCTCGGCCGCCGCCAACAAGGGCGGCCTGCTGCACGCGCCCGACTGCTACATGGAGAAGATCATCGTCGGGCCGGCGGCCAAGAGCGCCGTGCACCTCGACGCGACGCCGAAGGAGAACCTGCAGGTCGATCGCCAAGCGCCTCGGCGCGCCAGGTGAAGCGACCTGGTCGTCATCGTGCTCGACCGGCCGCGCCACGAGAAGCTGATCGAGGAGATCCGCAGCGCCGGCGCGCGCATCCGGCTGATCTCCGACGGCGATCTCTCGGCCGGCATCTCGGCGCGCCGTGCGCGGCACCAACGTGCACGCGGTCATGGGCATCGGCGGCGCGCCGGAGGGCGTGCTCGCCGCCGCCGCCATCCGCTGCCTGAACGGCGGCATGCAGGCGCCGCCTGGTGCCGACCAAGGACGGGCAGGAAGAGCGCATGCGGGCGATGGGCATCACCGACCCGAAGCGCATCTTCACCGAGCGCGATCTCGCCCCCGGCCCGACATCATCTTCGCCGCCTGCGGCGTGACCGACGGCAACCTTCATGCGCGGCGTGCGCTTCTTCGGCCACGGCTGCGCGCACGAGCTCGCTCCTGATGTCGCTGAGCGATCGGATGATCCGCTTCATCGACTCTGTTCGGCTTGACGGGACGCCCGACGTCGTCGTCGAGTTCTAGGCGGCGAGCGCCGCGGTGGGAGCTTGACGGGGGCGTCGGCGTACCGGCGCCCCCGTTCACGTTTCAGGCCGACAGCGGCAGCTTGCTGCGCGGCGCGGTGCGGGTGTCGGAGAGGATGCCGAGCTTGCGGTAGCGCGGCTCGGTGCGCTCGGTGATGAGGCCGAGACCGGATGAGGTTCGGAACCACCGGTGTGCATGTAGACCTCGCTGTTGATCGCCGCCCAGCTCGGGCAGGCTGCGGCATCGCGCACGACGTTGTCCGGATCGAGGCCGTACTTCGGCGCCGAGGTCGTGCAGCATGTCGAGCTGCTGGTTGGCGTTCAGCGCCTCGAGGATGTCGAACGCGAAGTCCTCCATCTCCGATCATCTCTTCCGGCGTCGCGTCCTGCACCAGGCGGCGCATGGTGAGGATGCCGAAGGCGGCGTGGCGCGACTCGTCGATGCTCGACGCGCGCGGATGATGTCGGTCAGCAGCGGATTGGTCGGTCATCGTCTTGGATGATGTCGAAGATGCCGACCGCCATGCCCTCGAAGAGGCACTGCATGCCGAGCGTCTTGAGTCTTCCAGGTCGGCGCCGCGAGCAGCTTGTCGAGGAGCACCTTCGATGGTCGGCGATCGATCGGGTAGATGACGCCCATCTTGCGCTGCAGGAACTTCGAGATCACCTCGACGTGGCGGACCTCGTCGATCACCTGCGAGCCGGCGTACCACTTCGCGTCCATGGTCGGGCAGGCGTTGGTGAGCTGGCCGCAGAGCTGGAGCGCCGCCTGCTCGCCGTGGAGCAGCTGCGACATCAGGTGCGCGAACTCGTCCCACGCGCGGCGTCGCGGCAGGTGGCGTCGTCGGCGCCCATGCTGGCGAGGACCGCCGGCGAGCAGCGAGCGCGTCCTCGCGCGGCAGGAACCACTCGTCGCGCGGGAACGGGATCGACCAGTCGATGTCGGTCCTCGGCGTTCCACTGGCCCTTCTTGCCGCGCTCGTAGAGCGCGCGCAGCTCCTCGACCTCGCTGCCGTACTCCCAGGTCCAGTGCAGGTCGAGCGGAACGTCGACGTCAACGCGCTTGCGCAGGCTGGCGATCTGGTCTTCGTCGACGTACTCGATGACCTCGAAGTCCTCGATCATGCGGCGTTGCTCGGGCATCAGGTCTTTCCATTGGTCGACTCCTCGGTGACGTGCGACCAGCTCCTCGACCGGACGGCGGAGCCGGCGCGGGTTGATCGGCAGCGGAATCAAGTTGCCAGGTGGCATCTGCTCCGAACAGCAGGCAAATGAGCAGCGATGGCCAGATCGGCGTTCGCCGTGCGCCGGCGCCGGCAACGGGCAGGCGATCGACAGGGCCGTCAGCTCTGCAACGATTTCCGCGTTCAAGCGCCGCCAGCGCTTGCGCAGCTGCGGGCGTCGGAGCGCCGCGACTCTGATCTCGAGGAGCAGGCACGCTGCAGGTCCGGTCGGCCGGAGTACTCGATGAACAGGAAGTCGAGGCCGCGCGCGAGAGGCCGCTCGGGATCGAGGACGTCGAGCTCGGCGCGCACGGCGTCCGCAGCGTCATCGACGACCTGATCGACGGTCGCGATCAGGAGGTCTTCCTTCGAGACGAATAGTGGTGCACGAGACCCGCCGGGAGACCGGCTTCGGCAGCGATGCGCTGACCGACGCCTCGCGCGATGCCGTGCTTCAGCGATCGCGGCTCGCGAGCCTTCGATGATCTGGCTGCGGCGCGGGCCGGCGAGACTCGGGCGTCCCATAGATAGTTTGGCTACCAAACCAGCTTATCATGCGTCAAGATCGGACGCCGCGACCGAAAGCCGGAGCGACAGTGTCGCGCCGACGTGCGTGACGCCTTGCCGGCGTCCGCCCGTGCTATCGCCGACGGTGCTCCACCGCGAGTGTCATCCATCCGGGCGAGGTTGTCGGGCGTGGTCGTGGCGTCCCGTCGTTTTTCATCCGCACGACTCGGGCTGCAGCTTGCGCTGCGAGTGGTGCGACACCCGCACACGTCGTGGCAACCGGAGGGAGACGGCGGACGATCGGCCGATCTGGTCGCGTGTCGTTGCGCCGCCGCCGCGGTGTCGGTCGCGGTCACGGGCGGCGAGCCGCATGTTGTGGCAGAACCTGTCCGCCGCGACGGCGGCGCTCCGCGCCGCGCGGCCGCCACGTCACGATCGAGACCGCGGGGACCGTCTTCCAGGCGCTCGATTGCGACCTGATGTCGGTGTCGCCCAAGCTCGCGAACTCCGATCCAGACTCGCAGCCGGTCCGCCCGCGGTACGGGTGCGATCCATGCGGCGCGCCGGCTCGACCCGGCGACCTGGCTCGGGCAGCTGTCTCGTCACGGCCTACGACGTGCCAGCTCAGTTCGTGGTCGCCGAGCCCGACGGACGTCCGACGAGATCGATCGCGCTGCTGGCGGTGTTGCCGGCACGCTGCCCGGAGACCGTGCTGTTGATGCCGCTCGGGGTGCGACGCGTGGGACGCGCGCGTCGGCGATCGCTGGCTCGCGGAGCTGTGCAAGGACGCGGGCTACCGCTATACGCCTCGGTTCCACATCGATCTTGCGGCGACACTCGAGGAACTCAGCAGGGGACCGGCATGAAGACGCATCGAGTTCTTCTCTACGACTACGCGAGCACCTGCCGCTATCTGGCGCACCGTGAGATCGAGCGTGGCATCGCGGCCCGACCGACGCCGGAGTTGGTGTTCGGCCGATGGTACTCGGCTTCGTCTTCAAGGCGACCGGCAACAGCATGCCCGCGCCGGTCCCGGCCGAAGGCGGCCTACATGGTCCGTGACGCGACGCTGGGCTCGGCACTGCGGCCTGCCCCTTCCAGATGCCGAGCGTCTTCCCGGTGAACACGATTCGCGCGCTTCGCGGGCGGTCGCGGCGCTCGAGGACGGAGCGTTCGTCGCCTACTCACCATGCGGTCATGGAGGCGTATTGGGCCAACGACCAAGACATCGGCGATGCCGAGGTGCTGCCGCAGTCGTGAGCGCGGCGGGTCGACTGGCGAGCGCCCGGTTGCGCGCGCCGAGGAAGCCGAGCCGATCAAGGAGGAGCTCAAGGCGAATCACCGACGAAGCCATCGCCCGCGGTGCCTTCGGGGCGCCCGACCTTCTTCGTCGGCGACCAGATGTTCTGGGGCAACGACCGGACTGGACTTCGTGGCGAGAAGTCGCTGGTGCGGCTGACGCCGCGGAGGTCGTGCAGAAATGCCTATATTCGTAGTGTGCGAGGTTCCGTTGGCAGCCCGACACCAGCGCGTGATAGGACGGCGCGGGTAGCGGTGGGGGAGGGGGGTTCCAGCCCAGTATGTCCAAGATCATGCTCATCAACGTCACCCACGCGGAGTGAATGCCCGCGTCGGGATCGTTGACGACGGCCAGCTCGAGTCCTTCGAGATCGAATCCTTCAGCCGGGAGCACCTGAAGGGGAACATCTACAAAGGTCGTCCGGCGCATCCACCCGGCGATCGAGTCTGCCTTCGTCGACATCGGCGCCGATCGCGATGCCGTTCTGCCGCTCGACGAGATCTGCTTCCGCAATCTCACCGGAGCGTGCCGAAACGGCGGCGGCGCGGCCAGGCGAACAAGGGCGAGAAGGGTCGCCGTCGCGTCAAGGACGTCCTCGAAGTCCGGGCGACAGGATTCTGGTCCAGATCATCAAGGAGCAGTTCACCAACAAGCCGCCGACGCTCTCCACGTTCTACTCGCCTGCCGGGACGGTATCTCGTGCTTCTGCCCGGGGTCGGAGGATCGCCGGCATCTCTCGCAAGATCGAGGCGAGGAGCGGGTCCGCGTCCGCGAGATGATCGAGCGCTCCGCCTCGCCGCCGGGCTGGCCGGATCATCGTCCGCACGGCCGCGGGGTTCGACGACGTCACGGCGAGCTCGACCGCGACCTGCGTACCTCGCATCGCCTCTGGAGCAGCATCAGCAGAACGCCGAAGCGCGAGCGCGGCCCGACCCTCATCTACCGCGAGCACGACCTCGTGCTGCGCAACATCCGCGACTACTTCACCCCGACATCGACGAGGTCTTCATCGACAAGCAATACGTAACTGAACGAAGTACAAC
>ERZ1370068.7840-contig-6734_pt1 | contig 47897 bp, 54 predicted proteins | sample MGYA00561227_ERZ1370068 | MGnify/ENA primary metagenome ERZ1370068 (study PRJEB38410, sample SAMEA6850437) | metagenome | study: Metagenomic assessment of the ecological functions of the soil: analysis of the soil microbiota associated with the... | reverse complement strand
ACGTAGCTGGATTCGTTTACGCCATTACTCTCATCCTGATCGTGCTGTTCCTCAAGAACCTCGCCGACTACATGCAGGCCTTCCACATGGCGGCGGTCGAGCAGTCGGCGATCCGCGACCTGCGGAGCCGGGTGTACGCCCACCTGCATCGCCTGCCGCTCGCGTTCTTCCACGGGCGGAAGACCGGCATGCTCGTGTCGCGGCTCACCAACGACGTCGAGTTCCTGCGCGTCGCGCTGGCGGCGGGCGTGAGCAACCTGGTCGAGGACTCGCTCACGCTGGTCGGCTGCCTGGCGTGGATGTTCATCGTCGTCGCCCAAGCTGGCGCTGGTGTCGCTGCTGATCCTGCCGCCCGCCGCGCTGGCGGTGGTGGCGATCGGACGCAAGATGCGCAAGCGCTCGGGCGCAGGCGCAGGAGCGCATGGCCGACCTCACCAGCATCCTGCAGGAGACCATCGTCGGCGCCGCGCGTGGTCAAGGCCTTCGCCATGGAGCGATTCGAGTCCGAGCGTTTCGACGAGGCCAACCGCCGCTTCTACCGCGCGTTCGTGACGCCTGCGGCGGGTCTCGGCGGCGGCGCGGCCGGTGACCGACTTCGCCATCGCGACTGGTGGCGGTGGCCGATGCTGTGGTTCGGCGGCCGCGAGATCCTGGTCCAGCGCAGCATCGAGCCTCACCAGTTCTTCCTGTTCGTGACCGCGCTGCTCGCCACCATCTCGCCGATCAAGAGCCTGTCCGGAGGTGAACGCCAACGTGCAGCAGGGGCGTGGTCGCGGCCGAGCGCGTGCTGTTCTCGATCCTCGACACGCCGCCCACCATGCTTCGATGCGGCCCGACGCCCGCGCGCTCCCGCCGTTCCGGGAGTCGATCCGCTACGAGCACGTCGGCTTCGAGCTACAAGCCAGGCGTGCCGGTGCTGTCGGACGTGAGCTTCGACATCGCCCACGGCGAGGTGGTGGCGCTGGTCGGGCAGCAGCGGCGGCGGCAAGAGCACCACCATGGACCTGCTCGCGCGCTTCTACGACCCGACCGCCGGGCGGATCACGCTCGACGGTCTCGACCTGCGCGACGTGACGGCTCGCTTCGCTGCGCGCCCAGCTCGGGATCGTGACCCAGGAGACGATCCTGTTCCACGACACGGTGCGCAACAACATCGCCTACGGGCGCCCCGACGCCGACGCGCACGCCGTGCGCGCGGCGGCGCAGGCCGCCAACGCCCACGACTTCGGATCATCGCGGATGCCGCAGGGCTACGACACGGTGATCGGCGAGCGCGGCATCAAGCTGTCGGGCGGCGAGCGCCAGCGGCTGGCGATCGCGCGCGCGCTGCTCAGAACCCGCCGATCCTGCTGCTCGACGAGGCGACGTCCGTCGCTCGATGCTCGAGAGCGAGCGGCTGGTGCAGGACGCGCTCGAGCGCCTGATGCGCGACCGCACCGTGCTGGTGATCGCGCACCGGCTGTCGACGGTGCAGCACGCCGATCGCATCGTCGTGCTGGAGGTCGGCCGGGTGGTCGCGTGCGGCACGCACGCGCGAGCTGATCGGGCACGGACGGGCTCTACCGCCGCCTCTACGACCTCCAGTTCGTGGCGTGAGCGGCGTGTCGCGCCGGCGCTCGCGCGTCCCGCCCGGCGGCTTCCGGAACGTCGCCGTGCTGCCGCCTCTCCTCGCTCGGCGACGTGGTGCTGACGCTGCCGGTGGTGCACGCGCTGCGCGCGGGCCTGGCCGGAGGCGCGCGATCACCTTCTGGACCAAGGAGGAGTACGCAGGACGTCGTGCGCTTCGATCCCGCGGTCGCGCACGTGCGGGTGCTCGAGCGCGACGCGCGCCGGATCGAGGACCTGGTGTCGATGAGCGCCGAGCTCGAGGACTGCCGACCTGATCGTCGACCTCGCACGGCAACGCGCGCACCCGCCTGCTCAGCTTCCGGCAGAAGGCGCCGGTGCTGCGGGCGCCGTCGTACCGCCTCGCGCGCGAGCGCTGGGTGCGCGCGCGCTGGAGCCAGCCGCGTCCCGGTCCCGCCGGCCGCCGAGCGGTACGCGCGCAGCGCTCGAGCCGCTCGGTCTCGAGGCGGCGGACCCGACCTTCCACGCCGGCGAGCTGGCCGAGGCCTGGGCTCAGCGCGCGGTCGCCGAGTGGGCGCTCGACCGCGCGCCGCTCGCGATGTGCCCGGCGGCGCGCCACTTCACCAAGCGCTGGCCCGAGGACCACTGGGTGGCGCTCGACGGAGCGGCTCGCGGGAGACGGGTAGCCACGGGTCTACTTCTCGCTCGAGGCCGAGCGGGTGGCGCTGCCGGCGCTGGCGGAGCGGGTCGAGCGCGATCCCGGCGCGCGCTGGTGCACGCGAGTCGCTGCCGCGGATGGCGGCGCTGATGTCGCGCTGCGCCGCGGCGGTCACCGTGGACAGCGGGCTCATGCACGTCGCCGCCGCCCGCGGGCTCCGGGTGGTGGCGATGTTCGGCAGCACCGCGCCCGAGCTGGGCTTCGCGCCGCTGGGCGAGGGCCACGTCGTGCTGTGTCGCCACGAGCCCTGCCAGCCCTGCACGCTCCACGGCCGTCCGGCGTGTCCGCGGAAGCACTTCCGCTGCATGACGGCGCTCGAGCCGGACGCCGTCGCCACGGCGATCGCGTCGCTGCGCTCGCGCGCCGCTTGTTGGCGACGCCGGACCCACCCTATAATCCGCCGCTCGCAAAGACACCGGGTTCGAGGGAGCGCAGGTGAGCGACACCGAAGCCAAGAAGCAGTTCGTCGAGGATCTGACCGACCAGTCCGACGACTTCTCGCGCTGGTACAACGAGGTCGTGCGCAAGGCGCAGCTCGCCGACTACGCGCCGGTTCGCGGCTGCATGGTGATCCGCCCGTACGGCTTCGCGATGTGGGAGCACATGCAGCGTCTGCTCGACGCTCGCATCAAGGCGACCGGCCACCAGAACGCGTACTTCCCGCTGCTGATCCCGGAGATCGCTGCTCCAGCTCGAGGCCGACCACGTCGAGGGCTTCGCGCCGGAGTGCGCGTGGGTCACCCACGGCGGCATCGGAGGAGCTCGAGGAGCGGCTCGCCATCCGGCCGACCAGCGAGGCGATCATCGGCCGCATGTACTCGCGCTGGATCGAGTCCTATCGCGACCTGCCGGTGCTGATCAACCAGTGGGCGAACGTCATGCGCTGGGAGAAGGTGACGCGGCTGTTCCTGCGCACCACCGAGTTCCTGTGGCAGGAGGGTCACACCGCCCACGCGACGCGACGAGGAGTCGCTCGAGGAAGTGCTGCGGATGCTCGAGGTGTACCGCGACTTCGTCGAGACCGAGCTCGCGATCCCGGTTTACGCCGGCCCGAAGAGCGAGGCGCGAGAAGTTCGCGGGCGCCGAGATGACCTATGCGATCGAGGCGCTGATGCGCGACGGCAAGGCGCTCCAGGCCGGCACGTCGCACGACCTCGGCCAGCACTTCGCCAAGGTGTTCGACATCACCTTCCAGGACGAGCAGGGCAAGCGCCAGTTCGTGTGGCAGACCTCGTGGGGCTGACCACGCGCATGATCGGCGCGGTGATCATGACCCACGGCGACGACCAGGGCTTGAAGCTCCCGCCGCACGTCGCGCCGATCCAGGCGGTGGTGGTGCCGATCTGGCGCAAGGACGCCGAGCGCGCCGGCGTGCGTCGAGTTCGTGGCCAAGGTGCGCGCGGCGCTGGAGCGGACAGTGCGGGTCTGGGTCGACGACCGCGACCAGTACACGCCGGGCTGGAAGTACAACGAGCACGAGCTGCGCGGCGTGCCGCTGCGGCTCGAGGTCGGACCGCGCGACGTCGCGCAGGGCACGGTGATGTCGCGTGCGTCGCGACACCCGCGCCAAGGAGCCGATCGCCCTCGACCGGCTGGCCGAGCGCGTGCCGGCGTTGCTCGAGGAGATCCAGGGCGCGCTCTTCGAGGCGGCGCGCGCGTTCCGCGACCAGAACACGGTATCGGCGAGCACGCTCGAGGAGATCGAGGCCCACTTCGCCGAGCGGCGCGGCTTCGTCGCGGTGCCGTGGACCGGCGACGCCGAGTTCGAGGCCGCGATCAAGGAGCGCACCGGGGCCACGCTGCGGTGCATTCCGCTCGATCAGGGCGCTTCGCCGCCGCGGCCGGCGGCCAGCGGATCGCGCTGTTCGCCAAGGCCTACTGATCCGGCGAACGCTCCCGGACGCCGCCACCCGCGTCCTGGTGCGGATCCCCAACTGGCTCGGCGACGCGCTGCTCGCGCGTCCGTTGTTCCACGCGCTGCGGCGAGCGGCGCCGGACGCCGAGCGGATGGCGGTCGGGCCCGCGCCGCTGCTCGACCTGCTCGCCGCCGACGCGGTGTTCGACCGCCGCGCGCCGTGGCCGGCGGAGCGAACCGAGCGCGAGGCGCTGATCGGCGTGCTCGAGCGCTGGCGTCCCGAGATCGCCTGGGTGCTGCCGCCCTCGTTCTCGAGCGCGTGGTTCGCCTTCCGGACGGGCGCTCCGGTGCGCGTCGGCTACCGCGGCGACGGCCGGTCGCTGCTGCTGACGCGCGCGCCGCGACGGCCGCCGCGCGGCGAAGCGGCACCTGTCGCGCGAGTACCTGGACCTCGCCGCGGCCCTCGGCGTCGGCGAGGCGGCGGTGCCGCCGCTGCCGGTGCCGGAGGAGGCGCGCGAGCGCGCGGACCGACTGCTCGGCGGCAGTACCCACGACCGGCCGGTCGTGCTCCGGTCCAGGCGCGATCTTCGGCCCGGCCAAGCGCTGGGGCGAGGATCGATTCGCGGCGGTCGGCGTGGCGCTCGCGAAGCGCGGCGCGCGGATCGTCGTGTGCGGCACCGGCGCGGAGCGCGAGGCCTGCGAGCGCGTCGCCCGCGCGATCGGCGACGGCGCGGTCTCGCTGGCCGGCGCGACGGGCCTGCTCGAGCAGGCGGCGATCTGCGCCCGCGCCCGCGTCGCGGTGTGCAACGACTCGGGGCTGGCTCACCTGAGCGCCGCCGTCGGCTGTCCGACGGTGGCGATCTTCGGCTCCACCAGCAGCGCCTGGACCGCGCCGATTGGCGAGCGCGTGCGCATCGTGCAGCACGCGCCGGTCTGCGCGCCGTGCTTCCAGCGGACCTGCCGCATCGGCTACGGCTGCCTGACCGCGGTCACGGTGGGCGAGGTCGAGCGCGCCTGCGAGGAGATCGCGGCGTGAGCGTGCGCGATTCGATGCTGCCGCGGGCGCCGAAGCGATGAGGCTGCTGGTCGACGCGCGCGCGCTCGCGGACGACGGACGCATGGCGCTCGCCGATGCTCGGGCTCGGGGCCCGCGGGCACGAGACGAACTGGATCCGTCGCGGCGGCTTCGATCCGCTCGGGCTGGCGCGACGGCCGGTCGACCTGGTGCTCGGCGGCGGCCCGCGACCGCGCGCGCGCGATCGCGGGATGGCTCGCCCAGGCCTTCGGCATGGCGTGGGCCGTGTCCGACGCCGAGCGCGCCGCGTTCTGCGGCGCTCGACCGCTGGTGCTGGGGATCGCTGCACGCGGTCGCGCTGATGGAGCCGATCCGGATCGCGCGCCCGTCGCGGAGGACGACGCGAGGGTGACGTGGTCGAGTGAGCCGCCGCCTTCGACACCCGATCCCGCGCACCCGGACGTCGAGATCCTCGAGCGCGCGTGCGAGCACGTCCTGTCGCGTCGCCGCGGTCGCGCGCCTCCGGGCCGCCGCGTTCCTCGACCGCGACGGCACGCTGGTGGTGGAGAGGGGCTACCTCGCCGACCCGAAGGACCTCGAGATCCTTCCCGGCGTGCCCGCGGCGCTACGCGCCCTCGCCGCCACCGGCATGGCGCTGGTTGTGGTCTCGAACCAGTCCGGCGTGGGGCGGGGGCTGTTCCCGACCGCGAGCGTCTACGCGGCGATGGCGCGGCTCCGCCGCGAGCTGCGTGCCGAGGCGTCGAGCTCGACGCCGTGTACTTCTGCCCGCACCGTCCCGACGCGGGCTGCCGGTGCCGCAAGCCGAGCCCGGGGTTGCTCGAGGACGCGGCCGCGAACCTGAGGCTCTCGCTCAAGGACTCGGTGATGATCGGCGACAAGCTGATCGACGCGGAGACCGGACGGCGCGCGGGAGCGAAGGGCATCCTGGTGCGGACGGGATACGGTCGTGACGAGGAGCGCCGGCTGTCCGCCGAGGCGGCCGAGCCGGAGCCGGATCAGCGGTCCGAAGACCTCGCCACCGCGGTCCGGGTCTGGCTCGGACGCGAGGTCTCGCGTCCGGCGGGGGCGGCGAGCTCGAGGCGGTAGGTCGAGCCGTCGGCGCTCGGCTGATAGAGCACCGCGCGGCCGTCGACGCGGACCGCTTCGGGGCCGATCCATCGCTCGGTCTTGAGTTCGTCGAGGCGCGCGGGATAGCGACCCTTCTCGCGGTCGTAGAGATCGAGCGTGTAGCGGAGGTCGCGCAGGCGGGCCTCGGCGAAGCCGTCTTCGCCGCTGCCGGCGGCGGGAGCGGGAACCAGCGCGTGCGAGGCCGCCCACAGTCCGACCGTCCCGAGGACCACGCACGCGGCGACGATGAGCTGCTTCACCACCGCGCCACCCGACGACGCGCGCGAGGGCGTGGCGTGCATCGGCTCGAGCTTGAGGACGGCGGGTGCACCGCCGCCCGATTCCTGATCCACCTCGCGGCGCCCGACCACCTCGACCCAGTTGGCCTCGAGCATGCGCTGCAGCGCCTCGTAGGCCTCGTACTCGGAGAGCGGGGCGGACTCGATGATCTCGGCGATGGTGCGATTGCCGTCGATGATCCCGAACAGCTCGCACTCCTCCTCCGCGAGATGGTCGTTGGCGGTCGGCAGATCGCGAACGCCGAGGATCTGCTGCGGATCGCGCGCCAGGTTCGCGAACCGCTTCTCTTCGTCGACCCGCCGCGCCGCCTCGATCAGCGCGCCCTCGATGCTGAGGCGCACGAGCGCCGGCGCGGTCCAGCGCTGGTGCGGATCGAACCGGTAGGTGCCGTCGGCCCAACGCACCACGATCATCAGCTCGTCGAAGATCTGGCGCTCGATGAAAACGCTCAGCTCCTCGACGTCGAGGTAGCGGCCGTTGACCAGCAGGTCCTCGAGGTCGCGATTCGACTCGCGCTGGATCGTGACGATGCCGCGGTACTGCTCGTTCGACAGCCGGCGCGCACGCAGCAGGAAGCGGAGCAGCGGGTCGTCCGGCGACATGCCGAACGTCCGCGAGGCGACGATGCGTCCCTCGTGGACGTAGATCGGCCGGCTCTGGCCCTGGCGCTCGAGGATCAGGCAGCCGGTCTTCTTCTGGGCGCCGAGGAGCTGGAGGATCTCGGTGGCCGCGAAGTCCCTGAGGTTTCCTTGCAGCGACATGCGATCGCTCCTAGGCCGCGGCCGACATGCGGGCGGTCGGCTTCGACCGCATCCGCTGCGGTTTGGCGGGAATCCCGGCCTTGGCTTCGTGGCGGGCGCGCTCCGAGAGGTAACCAACGAACGAGGCGACGAGGATCATCGCGAACGGCAGGAGCGTGAGCCACGTCACCGGATCGCCGAGCCCCACGAGCGAAGCCTCGTACGAGTAAGGCAAGCTGCCGGAGCCCAGAACATGGCGTGCGCCACCGTCACCGTCAGCAGGAGCGCCGGCGTAAAGACGCGGCGATAGGCGATCATGCCGAAGCCCGGGGATCAGCGCCGCCCCCGACCGTGCGCAGCAGCAGGGGAATGCGCTGCACCTTCTTGCGCTGGTCCTTGAGCAGCATGCGGGCGAAGTCCGGGGCCTCAGTGCGGGTGTCGATCAGTGCGCACGACCGGCACAGCGCCAGCTCGCGGCGGCGCTCGGCGCAGCACCGGCACACCACCTGTTCGCAGTTGCTGCACCGCCGCAGCGGCAGCCGGCGGTTGAGCCAGCTCCCGAGCAGTGCGCCGGCGATCGCCAGCAACACGGCGACGACACCGACCCGCGGCGAGGCGGTCTCGATGTGCCCGCGCCAGCCCGGCGGCAGCGCGTGCGGGTCGAGCACGGTCGGATGAGGCGCCTCGAGGATCGCGGTCCAGAAGCGTGTGCGGCGCGATCCACTGGTCGACCAGTGGCAGCGTGCCGTCGCTCACGTCCTGGGAACGGTAGGAGCGCAGCATCTGAAGTTGAGCGCCGAGGCGTGGGCGAGGGCGTCGCTCGCGGCGTGGTAGTCGAAGCGCTGGGTGTAAGCCTGCGAGAGGTTGAAGTAGGGCGCCGCGTTGTTCGGGTTGATCGACACCGCGCGCCGATAGAGCGCGATCGCCGCCTCCGTGCTTGCCCTGCGCCGCCAGCACATTGCCGAGGTTGTTGAGCACGCGGTCGTCGTTGGGCCAGCTCTCGAGCACCGGCGGTAGGCGGTCTCGGCGGCGTCGAGGTCGTTGGCCTGACGCGCGGCCACGCCTGCCCGAAGCGCAGGAACGGGTTCTTGGGATGGCGGGCGGCGAGCGCGTCGATCGGCGCGCGACGCTCCGGCGATCAGCGTCTCGCTCTTGAGCGACGGCACGCCGTAGAACGGTGCGTCGGTGCCGCTCATGGGCGAGCGAGAGGCGCTGCGTCTCGAGCGCCACCCACGGCGTGATCGCCACCACCGCGACGAAGACGCCGAACATCATCCGCTCCTGAGCTTGAGCGTCGGCCACAGCAGCCCGAGCAGCGCCACGGTCGGCAGCGCGAGGCCGAGCCCGACCACGAACGGCGCGACCAGGAACACCCACGGCCACACCGCGGCGGCTCCCGCCGGCAGCGTGCGCGGGCGAGGCGCTCCTGCCAGGCGTGGCGGAGCTCCGCGCTGCGCATCACGAGCAGGATGAAGCGCGGTGGCGAAAATCCCGAGCCACAGCGACTGGATCAGGACGTAGACCGCGTTGGCCGCCCAGGTGAGCTGGAGCGCGAAGTCCTGGCGCGCGACCTCGACCAGCGCCGCGTACTGGGTCAGCGCCTGACCGGGCTCGTGCATCAGCGACCACGAGGCCAGCGTCAGCCGCGGCGCGGCGAAGGTCGGATCGAGCTCGATCGCCCCGCGCACCAGGCGCGTCGCCTGATCGGTCTCGCCGGCGCGGTGCGCGAGCAGTCCGCGACGATAGAAGAGGTGGGCCTCGACCGGCAGCGCGACGCGCTGGCGGCGAGCCTTGTAGTCGAGCCAGGCGTCCAGATCGCTCAGATCCGACGGGGCTCGGCCGGCGGACGCGCGCGCCGCACCGATGGGGGCGTGGCTCGCGTCGCGGTCGTGGCCGGGGCGGCGCTCTCGGTCTCGGGTGGCGCCGTCGGGCCGACGGTGGGGTCCTGCGCGCGCGAGGGGCGAGCGATCAGCAGCATCCAGGCCGCGATCGAGGCGGCGAGGAAGCGCATCGCCCACCGCACGGCGGGTGTTCCGAGCGGGTGCGTCGCGATCGAAATGGTTTCGGGCGGGCAGTCGCCATCAGTTGGGCTCCGCTTGACAGTGCGATGGGAAACGCCACAGATTGGCGGGCGTTCATCGTTCGTTATCGGCCTGCCCGCCGTCCCGGGTTAGAGGTTTCTGGCGGCGCACGCGGCGGCAGTACCCAGACCAGACCACTTCCTATTCCGGACCCACCCATGAGCACGGTTCCCGCCGCCGACCACCGCTCCCTGGATTCGCATCCAGGACGCTCCGTCCCACGTCGGCTCCCCGGTCGAGCTGCGCGGCTGGCTGACGCCATCGCCGCTCGAGCGGCAAGGTCCAGTTCCTGGTGATCCGCGACGGCACCGGCGCTGATGCAGTGCGTCGCCGGCGCGACGACGTCTGCCCCGCGGAGTGGGAGGCGGGCGGTCGCCTGACCCAGGAATCGTCGTGCATCGTGCGCGGGACGCTGCGCGCCGACGCGCGCGCGCCGGGCGGCGTCGAGATGGGGCTCAGAGTCGATCCAGGTGGTCGCGATCGCCGAGCCGCTATCCGATCACGCCCAAGGAGCACGGCACCGACTTCCTGATGGACCACCGCCACCTGTGGCTGCGCTCGCCGCGCCAGCAGGCGATCCTGCGCATCCGCGCCGAGGTGATCGCGCGCGTTCCGCGACGTCATGGACGCGCGAGGGCTTCCTGCTGGTCGACGCGCCGATCTTCACGCCGGCGGCCTGCGAGGGCACCACCACGCTGTTCGAGACCGACTACTTCGACGCAGAAGGCCTACCTGACCCAGAGCGGCCAGCTCTACATGGAGGCCGCGGCGATGGCGCTCGGCCGGGTGTACTGCTTCGGCCCCGCCTTCCGCGCCGAGAAGAGCAAGACCCGCCGCCACCTGATCGAGTTCTGGATGATGGAGCCCGAGTGGGCGTTCGCCACGCTCGACGACGTGATCGCGCTCGAGGAGCGGCTGCTGGTCGCCACGGTCGCGCGCGTGCTCGAGCCGCTGCGCCGAGGAGCTCAAGTGATCGAGCGCGACGCGGCGACGCTCGAGCGGCGTGCAGGCGCCGTTCCCGCGCATCCACTACAACGACGCGGTCGAGCGGCTGCACGAGGCAGGGCATGCCGTTCGAGTGGGGCGGCGACTTCGGCGGCACCGGACGAGACCGTGCTCTCGCAGCAGTTCGATCGGCCGGCTGTTCGTCACCAACTACCCGGCCGCGGTGAAGGCGTTCTACATGGAGCCCGATCCGGACGATCCGCGGCTCTCGCCTGTCGTGCGACTGCCTGGCGCCCGAGGGCTACGGCGAGATCATCGGCGGCGGCCAGCGCATGGCGTCGCTCGAGCTGCTGACGCAGCGCATCGACGAGCACGGTCTGCCGCAGGAGGCGTTCGAGTGGTACAAGGACCTGCGGCGCTACGGCTCGGTGCCCCACTCGGGATTCGGCATCGGCGTCGAGCGCACGCTCGCCTGGATCGCCGGGCTCGACCACGTGCGCGAGACGATTCCGTTCCCGCGCATGCTGTACCGCCTGACGGCCCTGAGTCCCGCGCGATCGGATCAGCGCGCGCGCTGGAGCACCACGAGCTCGGCGTCGCCGGGCGGCTGCTTCGCGCGGGACTCGAGCGCGTAGCGGCCGAGCAGCGAGTCGCGCTCGGCCATGTCTGCGGAACGGCGCGCCCCGTCCCGGCCCACGCGCGGCCGGTGCGCATGACGCCGTACCGCGAGCACCAGCCACTCGGGCCGCTCCGTGCCCACGACGTCGGAGTACCAGCCCGCGCCCCGCATGCGCCGCTCGGTCGACCTGCGGGCTGACGAGCCCGGTCTCGTCCAGCACGACCACCGGCGCCATGTAGCCGATCATGCCGATCGGCTCGAGCAGCACCTTGTCGCCCGGCGACGCGTGCTCGGCCAGGTACTCGCCCGGCACGGCCGAACGACAGGCGTTCCTCGTCGGATCGTCCGGCGTAGAGATTGAGCGCGATCGACCACATGCCGAGCACCATGGTCGCGGCGGTGACGAAGATCCCGCGACCCTGAATGAGCCGCGGGAACCGATCGAGGCGGCGGCGATCACCCCGAGCAGGGGGCGGCGAGTACCACCAGAAGTAGGCGACGCCGAGCATCGAGTAGCCGAGCCAGATCAGCAGCATCGCGGCGACGAGCCGGGCCAGCGCCGAGCGCCGCGCGCGCCCACAGCTGGCGCAGCCCGACGACGAACCCGGGCGCGACGACGATGGTCATCACCGTGAGCAGCACGGTGTCGGTGAGCTTGGGCCAGTGCCGAGCAGGAACGGCAGCAGCCACTCCCACCAGAACACGCCGGCGAGCGGGCCGGGCGTGCCGTAGATCCGCGCCTTGGCGGCCACGCTCTGCGGGATCACGGTGCCGAAGTAGAGCCGCCAGGGCCGTGAGCGCGATCGCGACGATCGAGGCAGCGATCAGACGGTCGCGCGTGCGCGCGCCGAGCGCGATCATCGCCGCGATCAGCAACCCTCGGGCCGGGTCAGCGCGAGCGCGCCGAGTGTCCCGCCCGCCAGCGGATGGCGCGCCTCGACCAGCGCGGCAGAGAGTGCGGCGAGGGCGAGCATCGTGCTGATCTCCATGCCCGAGACCGCGAGGGCGGCGAAGTACGGCCACACGCGAAGAAGAAGGTGAAGCAGAACGCCGACACGCGCGAGGCGTGGCGGCTGATCAGTCGGCCCATCGCGATCAGCGTCACCGCGTCCGCCAGGATCGACCACGCGCGCGACCAGACGACGGGATCGCGCGTGACCAGATAGCCGAGCGCGTTCCACACCGTCCACAGCGGGGAGGAGAATCCCATCACCCGCTCGTTCGGGTTGAACACGAGGCCGTGGCCGGTCGCGAGGCTCCGGGCGTAGCGGTAGGTGATGTAGGCGTCCTCGGAAGCGACCCGGATGTACCACCAGGCGACGATGCGCGCGGTCAGCATGAGGACGAGCGGGATCAGATAGGGACCCCGCCAGTCGAAGAGCTCCGCCATCGTGGGGAACGGCGAGGCGGATCGTGCCGCCGCCGATCCGTCGGGACCCGCGGCGCGTGGAGCCCGCGCGGCGGGCTCGAGGCGACGGCGCTCAAGGCGCTTCGGGCGAAGCGCGGCGCCGAACGCCGTGGCCGGGGCGCCGTCCCGGGGATCGCGGTCGCGATGCGCGATGAGTCCACCGGTCGCGTGACCGCATCTCAGACGTCGTCGAGGTACGGTCGCGTGAGATCATGCGGCGGCAGTGTATTCAAACGATGACAAACCGAACAAGCGAGCGCCTGCCTTCGCAGGTTCTTGACACGTCGAGTGCCCGTGCCTATCGTGCGCCGGCTCGTGCGCTCGCGGACTCCTCAACGCCGGGCCCGGAGCGGCGGGAGAACGATGATTGACAAGGCTTGCCACCGCTTCCTAGACTACTCGTACTTCGTGGCCCGGAAACAGGATCCGCTGCGGCGGGTTCGGATCGTTCCGCCTGTTCTGCTCGTGACGATCGGCCTCGGCGGCTGCTCCCCCAGTCCGCACCGGGCAAGCTGGAAGATACCCAGACCAGCGGGCGTATTCGGATCGTGTGCGCGCCCGAGGCATATACCCTCATCACCCGCGAGCAGTCGGTGTTCCGGGCCCTGTATCCCCAGGCGAGCATCGAGGTTCGTGCCGGGACGTCGCGGAACGCGATCGCCGATCTGTTCGCGGCCCGCTGCGATCTGGCGGTGGTGACCCGTGAGCTCGAGCCGGAGGAGCGCCGCGCGGCGGTGCTCGGCAAGCTCGAGCTCGAGGGATATCGGTTCGCGCGAGATGCGTTGGTGGTGGTGACGCACCCGGCGAACCCGGTGGAGAATCTGGCGATCGAGGACGTGCGACGCATCTATCGAGGCGAGACGACGAGCTGGGCCGAGATGGGAGGGACCGACGTCCCCATCGTCCCGGTCCTCCAGCCCTGAACTCCGACGTCACCGGCTTCTTCGTGCAGCAGGTGATGGGCGGCGAGCCGTTGGAGGCGCGCGGTCGCCTACGCGGCCTCGGACTCGGACGTGATCGCGCGGGCGACGCACGACCGCGGCGCGATCGGCTTCGTCTCGCTGGCGTGGGCCGACCGGGGCGCCAAGGTGATGCGCCTCGCGTCGCTGACCGGTCTCCCGTACTGGAAACCGGATCTCGAGGCCGTGTACAAGGGAGAGTATCTCGCTCACGCGCTACTTCACGTTCTACGTGCGCTCCACGGGCCCGCGGCTCGCGAGCGGCTTCATCACGTACGTCACCAGCTACGACGGACAGAAGCTGGTGCACGAGGACGGCCTGGTGCCGACGGCCGTGCCGGTGCGATTCGTCCGACGCTCCCCGCTCATGAGCTCTCACCGATAGGAGAATGATCCTGAACGCCATGAAATCCACGCGATCCACCCGGCCCTCGCCGCTCCACGTGTTGCTGGTGGGAATCGTCCTCGCGTTGCTCGCTTCCGCGCCGGCGCGCGCCGACGATCTCAAGGACGGCCGCACCGCGCTGCAGGCCGGGCATCTCGACCAGGCGATGAAGTCGTTCGAGAAGGCCGCGATCCCAGGGTCTGGCCGAGGGGCGAGCCGGTGTCGGCCAGGTGTTCCTCAAGCAGCGCCAGTACGGCAAGGCCATGGAGGCGTTCCAGCAGGCGCAGAAGATGGATCCCAACCTGGCGCTCCCGTACTACGGGCAGGGCGAGGTGCATCGGCGACAGGGGAAGTGCGCCGAGGCGGTGCCGCTGTTCCAGAAGGCCACCGAGCTCGACCGCAAGTTCCCGGAGGCGCAGCTCGCTCTCGGCGAGTGCCTCACGGAGCTCCATCGCATCCCGGAGGCGCTCACCGCACTGTCGCCCGGCACCAAGTGGGGCAAGTGGCGGCCGCGGTTCCTGGTCGCCCTCGGCCAGGCCGAGATGTCCCGTGACTCCCTGCGCAGCGCCGACATCTACTTCACGCAGGCCGAGCAGGAAGCGCCCGACGATCCGGCGGCACTCAAGGCGCACGGCGACTTCTATCTCAAGCGCGGCACCTTCGAGCTGGCGGCGCAGAAGTACCAGGCCGCCGTCGACAAGGACACCAGTGACGTCGAGCTGCGCTACGCGCTCGGCCAGGCGCTGTTCTACGCCCAGCGGTACAACGACGCGCTGGTCCAGTACCGCGACGTCGTCGCCCGCGATCCCGAGTTCGCGCCGGGACAGCTGGCGCTCGGCGACCTCTATTACCGCTCGGGCGTCGCGGACCGACGCCGCTGCCAGGACGCTCGAGCTCCGCTCGAGAAGTACATCCAGCTCATGCCGGACGATGCCAAGGGCTGGAGCGTCCTCGGCGCACCTATTACCAGCTCGCCATGAAGGACGAGGCCATGACGGCGATGAACAAGGCCGAGGGCCTCGGCGACAAGACCAAGGAGATGTACACGCTCCGCGCGCCTCCAGGTGGACCAGAAGCAGTGGGACAAGGCGATGACCGACTACCAGAAGGGTGATCCGCAGCCGGAGGATCTGCTGCGCATGGGGCAGGTGATGGTGTTCCAGGGCAATCCCGCGCGCGCCGAGTCGCTCTACAACGCGCTGATCACGCAGGACTCGATGTCCACCAACGGGAAGTTCGCGATGAACGAGCTCGGCAAGCTCCACTTCCGGCAGAAGGACTACGCCGGCGCGGTCGCGATCTTCAAGCGTCGAATCGCGCTTGACCCCAACAACGACGAGGCTTACTACTATCTCGGCCTTTCTTACAAGGAGTTGAAGCAGTACCCTGACGCGATCGGTTCGCTGCGCCGTGCGGCCGCCCTGGCAGACACCAAGGCGGACCGGCATTTCTGGCTGGGCCTCCTGCTCGCCCAGGTGGATTCGAGCGCCGCGGCGACCATCGAGCTCAAACGGGTGGTCGAGCTCGATTCGGCGGGAACCAACAAGAACACCGGGGTGGCGCTACGCCAGCTCGGTTTCTATCGGTTGCTCGCGAAGGACAACAGCACCGCCATCTCGCTGCTCGAGCGGGCGGTGGCGATCAACGACAAGGACGACCAGGCGCTGGTCTGGCTGGCCCAGGGTTACCAGAACTCGGGCAACCGTCCGAAGGCGTGCGAGACGTACGATCGGGTGCTGGCGCTCAAGCCCGATCAAGCGGATGCGATCAAGGGCAAGAAGAGTCTCGGGTGTTGACGGTTTTGGCCGGGGGACCGCTATCATGAAGCAGCGTCAGGTGGGGAGCATCACCGTCCTCACGCCCAAGGGGTACCTGACCGGGGGCGACGAGACCGAGGAGCTGCAGCAGACGATCAAGTCGCTGGGTGAGTCCGGCAACAATCGCCTGGTGATCAATCTCGCGGAAACGCAGCACCTCAACTCCACCGCGCTCGGCGTCCTGATCTCCGCGCACTCGAACTACGTCCGGCGCGGCGGGCAGATGAAGCTGTGCGCGGTCGACAAGCGCATCGAGAACATCTTCGTGATCACCAAGCTGTCGCTGGTCTTCGACGTCTATCCGACCGAGGAGCAGGCGATCGCCAGCTTCGCGGACGCCACCAAGACGTGAGGGTGGGCGTCGCTGAGGAGTCAACGTGCCGGTTCGTCGTCGAACGGTGGGCAACGTGGTCGTGCTCGATCTCCAGGGGAACTTCTTCGGGGACCAGGAGACCGACGAGCTGCAGACCGCGATCATGAACGAGGCGAACGCGGGCAACGCGCGGATGGTCTTGAACCTCGCGGAATGCCACGCGCTCAACTCGATGTCGATCGGGGTGCTGATGCGGGGCATCGCCAATTACCGTAGCCGTGGCGGCGAGATCAAGCTGTGCGCGCTGAGCAAGCGCATCAAGGATCTGTTCGCGATGATCGGGATCGGACTGGTGTTCGATCGTCGCGAGACCGAGGAGGAAGCGATCGCCTCGTTCGTGGTCGAGGCGAAGTAACCGGCCGTTATCATCAACGCGGCGCGCCGTTCGCGCTTCGCACGACACCTGAATGTCCGGACGTCCGTCGCCGGGCAGGGAGGAGTGGAAATCATGGGTCGTTACATCGTGCCACTGGGCTTCATCCTGGCGCTTGCCATCTCGATCACGATCTACGTCATGTTGCCGAAGATCGGCGAGCTCGGTGAGCAAATGAACAAGGGCGGACCCCTGGTGGCGGCCCTGATCCTGCTGGTCATCCTGCAGACGGCGTTCATCATCGAGCGCATCTGGAGCCTGAAGAAGGCGCAGGGACGCGGCTCGCTGCCCGAGTTCCTGAACGCCGTGCGCAAGGCACTGCACAACGGCGACGTCGACGCCGCGATCCGCGCCTGCGCGCAGCAGCGTGGCTCGGCCGCCAACGTGATCCGCGCCGGCCTCGAGCGCTATCAGCAGCTGAAGGCCGACGGCGCGCCGAAGGAGAAGATCGTCGCCGAGACCCAGGCCGCGATCCAGGAGGCCAACGGTCTCGAGGTCCCGCTGCTCGAGCGCAACCTGATCGCGCTCTCGACCATCGCCTCGATCGCGACCATGATCGGGCTGCTCGGCACCGTGATCGGAATGATCCGCTCGTTCTCCGCTCTGGGTCACACCGGCTCGGTGGACGCCTCGAAGCTCGCGGTCGGTATCTCGGAGGCGCTGATCAACACCGCCGGCGGGCTGTTCACCGCCATCGCCGGCATCGTCGCCTACAACGTGTTCGTGACCCGGGTCGACAACTTCAATTACATGATGGACGAGGCTTCCTACGAGGCGGTCCAGCTCCTCTCCGCCACGGCGGAGACCAAGCGCTAGAAGGGCGCCCGGACCATGCTCAAGAAGAAGCGACGGATCGGCATCTCGATCGACATGACGCCCATGGTGGATGTGGCGTTCCTGCTGCTGATCTTCTTCATGACCACGACGCAGTTCAAACCGCCCGAGAAGGACAAGATCACGCTGCCGGAGTCGAACTCCGAGGCGAAGTCGCCGGAGTCGGACATCATCACCATCGCGGTGACGGCGCCCAAGCCCGAGAACGGCAACCAGTCCGGAGTCCGCGTGATCTATCGCCAGGGCGGTAATGAAGTGCAGCGACAGATTCCGGCCGACGCGGTGGCCACCGACATGGGGACCATCCTGGCGAACGCCCGTGCCGCCAACCCGGCCGCGCGCATGATCGTCAAGATGGACAAGGACGCGTCCTACGGAATCATGGCGGACCTGATGCCGGCCCTGCAGTCGGCGAAGGCGCCGCGCTTCAACGTCCAGACCGAGCTCGAAGGCGGGGCCGGGCGGCATGTTCGGCGCCAAGCCCAAGCCCGAAGCACTAGCGGGAGAGAACCCATGGGTGCGGTAGACACCCCCAACGATCAAAACCCGGTAAGAAAGGCAAGGGCGCCGGCTTCTCGCGGCCCAAGCGTCGCGTCGGGATCCGCATCGACATGACGCCGATGGTCGACGTCGCCTTCCTGCTGCTGATCTTCTTCATGGTGACCACGGTGTTCCGCACGCCGCAGGCGCTCGAGATCAACCTGCCGCCCGACAAGGACGTGCAGATCGAGATCGCCGAGTCGAAGGTGTTGAGTGTGAGGGTGCTGCCGGATCGCGCCTACTGGAAGCGTGGCACCTCGCCGTGGGCCCGCACGGAGGTCGCGAGCCTCGACCAGGTGTTCAAGTCGTACGCGGGGAACAAGGAGCTGGTCGTGGTGATCAAGATCGACCGCGACGCCAAGTTCAACAGCATGGTGAGCGTCATCGACGAGCTGGATCTGGCCAACCTCACGCGCTTCTCGCTCGGCACGCTGACCCCGCTGGAGAAGAAGGAGGTCGAGACGCTGTGAACCGGGCCTCGAGGATCTCGCTCTACCAGTTCATGCCCTACGGGGCGCCGGAGCTCAAGAAGTCGCCCGGAAGTACATGGTCGGGCGGTCCTCGTCGGCTGCGCGGCCTGGATCGTCGTCTTCCTGCTGTCGCTGGGCACCAGCGCTGCTGATGAAGATGCGGCCTCACGAGACCAGCGTCATCGTGGTCCCGTACCGCGAGCTCGCGGCACCACCGCCGCTGACCCAGAACGAGCCGCCGCCTCAGGTCGCGGTGGCGACCCCGGTCGCCCCGCCCACGGTCGGCGTGGCGGTCCCGGTGCCGGACGCCGAGGCGCCGCCGGAGCAAACCATCGCCTCTCAGGAGGAGATCGCGACCAGCACGCCCGGCATGGACACCGACGGCGACAAGATCGTGGTCGCGCCGCCGTCGGAGGACGAGCTGCCCAAGTTCGGCGAGTACGTCTACGTCGAGGAGCTTCCCGAAGCCGTCACCAAGGTGAATCCCGAGTATCCCGAGATCGCCCGCGAGGCGGGCGTCGACGGCACGGTGATGGTCAGGCCCTGGTCGGCAAGGACGGCAAGGTGAAGGACACGAAGGTGGTGAAGTCGATCCCCATGCTCGACGCCTCCGCCCTCGCCGCGGTCAAGCAGTGGGTGTTCAAGCCCGCGCTCTCGAACAACAAGCCGGTGGCGGTCTGGGTGGCCGTGCCGGTAAAGTTCACGCTCCACTGATCGGCATCGCGCCCCGCCGGCGCGATGCTCCGCGACGCCGAACCCGCTTCGGGCCGCGCCTGGGGCCGGAAAAGCGGCGTCCGTCCCGCTCGATTTGACCGCCACCGAGCCGCCTTCCTATCCTGTCGCGCTGATCTCGCCCGCACTCGCCGGACCCCCTTTCTCCGGAGAGCACGATGGAAACGACGCTTCCGCGGACGGCGCCAAGTACGTCTCGCCGGCCCCGACGATGTCGGTGTTCTCCCGCGCGGTGGCGATCTTCACGCGGCCGGCCCAGGCGTGGGAGGGTCTTCGCGAGCGCGCGCAGTGGTGGTTTCCCCTGCTGATCATGGTGGGGCTGGCGGGCGGCTTCGCCGCCAGGCTCCATCATCGCGCCTTCATCCCGATGATGTCCGAGACCTGGGACGACAAGGTCCAGTCCGGCGAGCTTCCGGCCGAGCAGGTCGACAAGATGGAGCGGTTCTTCTCGAGCCCGGCGGGGCTCGCGCGCTGACCGTGGCGCAACAGGTCATCTTCTACCCGATCCTCACCTTCGTCATCGCGCTCCTGATCTGGTTCGGCGTCGGCTTCGTCCTGGGGACCAAGTTCAGATATCGGCTCGCGCTCGAGATCGCCTGCTGGTCGGCGCTGATCTCGATCCCGTCGTTCCTGATCAGCTTCGCGCTGGCGTGGACGCGGCAGACGATGCGGGGGCGTCCCTCGGGCTTCGGCATGCTGCTGCCGGAGAGCGACACGCCGACGAAACTGATGACCGGCCTCGGGGTGTTCCTCGATTTCCTCGGCCCGCTGCAGATCTGGTATCTGGTGGTCGGGATCCTGGGCGCCGCGGCGCTGGCGGGCGTCCCGCGCAAGTCCGCGGCGTGGACCCTGGGCGCCATCTACCTGGTCGTGGGCCTGTTCGTGGCCGCGCTCAGCGCGATGTTCACTCCGGCGGCGTGACGTTCTGAAACCTTTCCCGGCCGATCCCGTAGGGGCTCATCGCCCGTCGCCAAGGCCAGGCGTCGTGTATCGACTTGGAGGATCCTCATGAGGAGGTTTATGCGTTCCGTTTCGATCGCGTCCTGGGCCGTGATGGTCGTCGCCTGGGCGGCCGCGAGTCACGCCAGACGTGCTCACCGCGGACCGGGCCGTCCAGATCGCCCTTCAGCACAGCACCCTGGCCGTCAACGCCGAGGGCCGACGTGATCGCGGCCCGGAGCGTCGTGCAGGGCTCCTACTCGGGAATCCTGCCGCGCTTCTCGCTGGACGTGAGCCGCTCCGGGCAGCAAGACGGAGGGCAACACCGGCACCCGGCTGTTCGGCACCGTCGTGACGGATCCACGACGCCGAACGACGTTACCTCGTACAGCACGACGCCGCAGCTCTCCGGCACGTGGTCGGTGCTCGACCTGTCGGCGCTGAAAGGCTGCCTCGGCGGCGCGCAAAGGGGTCAAGGCCGCGGAGCTGCGGCGCACGTCGACCCGCCGGGACCTGGCGTTCTCGACCCGCCGGCAGTTCAACCTGGTCGTGACGACGATCAAGCTCGCCGAGGTGGCGGTCGGCGCGCTGCACCTCGCGCGCGCACGACGAGCGCCGCGTCCGCGCGCTCTATGAGGTGGGTTCGGTGTCGAAGAGCGACGTGCTGCGGGCCCAGCTCCGCACCGCGCAGGGGCCAGCTCGACTCGCTCACCACGCGCCAGGCGATCATCAACCAGCGCATCTTGCTCGCCGAGCTCATGGGCGTTGCCGAGCTCGAGATGGGTGATCTCGACACGTTGCTGACCGCGGAGATTCAGATCCTTCGACGAGGCGGCCTTGCTGCGAGGAGGCTGCGAACGCCCGTCCCGACTTGAAGGCGGCCGAGATCGAGTGGCAGTCGGCCAAGGGATCGCTGCGGTCGGCGCAGTTCCTGCGCCTGCCGTACATCGCGGTCTCCGGCCAGGCGCAGTACCAGCCGAAGAGCAGCTTCAAGCAGCAGGTCCACGGCCAAATCCCCGACGGCGCCGGTGGCACGCTGGTCGATCCGGTGTTCAACGGGCGCAGCGAGAGCGATCGGGTCTATGGCGGCCAGGTCTCGCTCAACTGGGACCTCTTCACCGGATTCGCGACGGAGTCACGGATCAGCGCGGCCAAGGCCCGGGTGCTGAGGGCCGAGGAGGCGCGCCGCGCTGCGGCGGAACCTGGCCGACGAGGTGCACCAGGCTCTGCTCGCCTACAACGAGGCGGCGGAGCGTCACCAGGTGGCGAAGAGCGCGATCGAGTCGGCGACCGAGACGGTGAAGCTCACGCAGCAGAAGTACAATGTCGGCTCCGCGACCATTCTCGACCTGATCGACGCGCAGGTCGTGCTCCAGCGCGCGCAGAGCGAGGAGGTGCTCGCGCTGTCGGGGATCCGCAATGCCGAGGCCCAGATCGCCCGGGTTCGCGGCCGGGCCGTGTGACGCGACCGGAAGGAGCGAGCGTACGATGAAGAAGCGCTGGTGGTTGATCGGCGGCGGGGTGCGCTGATCGTCGTGCTGCTGGTCGTGGTCAGCATGACGCGGGCGGCGAAGGGCAAGCTCGTCCCGGTCCAGTTCGCGAAGCTCAGGATCGAGGACGTGACCTCGCAGGTGCGGGCGCCCGGGAAGATCGAGCCCCGGACCCAGGTCAAGGTCAGCGCCGACATCATGGGCAAGATCACGCAGCTCGCGGTCAAGGAAGGCGACCGGGTGAAGAAGGGCCAGCTCATGCTCCAGCTCGACGACACCCAGTATCGGTCGAACTACCAGGCAGCAGCGCGCGCCGCGCTGTCGAGCGCACAGGCGCGCCAGCGCGAGGCCAGTCGCTAGCTCAAGGTGTCGGAGGCCAGCTACGAGCGCCAGAAGGCGCTGTACGAGAAGAATCTTCTGTCGGCGGCGGAATGGGACCAGGCGACCAACGCGCACGAGCGCGCCGTGACCGCGACGCAGACCGCGCAGGAGGAGGTGGCGCGCTCCCAGGCGGCGCTGCTGGCGGCCCAGGACAATCTGTCGAAGTGCCGCTTCCTGGCGCCGATCGACGGCGTGGTCGAGCGCCCTCAACGTCGAGCAGGGTGAGATCGTAATCACGGGGACGATGAACAACCCCGGCACCCAGATCCTCAGCGTCTCCGATCTGTCGCGCATGCTCGTGCGCGCCGACGTCGACGAGGCCGACGTGGTCGAGATGAAGATCGGCCAGGCGGCCAAGATCAAGGTGGACGCCATGCCCGACACGTCGTTCCCGGGCACCGTGGCCGAGATCGGCAACACCGCGCAAGCGCTCGCTCACCTCGACGGTCGAGGGCAGACCAACTTCGAGGTCAAGGTGGTGTTCGATCACGATGTCCCGCAGATCCGGCCGGGCATGACGGCGGACGTCGAGATCGAGACCGCCACGCACGCCCGCACCACGGGCGGTGCCGATCCAGGCGGTGGTCGTGCGCTCCGAGCGCGAGCTCGAGCGCGCCGGGCGGCGAAGAGCCGCCGAAGCCGCGGCGCGACGACGCCATGGCCTCGGATCGAGGACACGGTGGGCCACAGGGACAAGGAGATCACCGGCGTGTTCGCCGTGCGCGGCGGCGTGGCCCGGTTCGTCCCGGTACGCACCGGGATCGCGAGCGAGACGATGATCGAGATCTTCGGCGACAGCCTCAAGGCCGACGAGTTCATCGTCGCCGGGCCGTACTAAGGCGCTGCGCGACCTCAAGCCCAGCGCCAAGGTGAAGCGAGGAGGCCGCCGGCGGGCGGGCAAGCGATGAGGCACTCGTGCTGATCCGGATCCGCGACCTGCATCGTGTCTACGAGGTGGGGTCGGAAAAGGTCCATGCGCTGAACGGCGTCGACCTCGACATCGAGACCAACGAGTACCTGGCGATCATGGGGCCGTCGGGCTCGGGCAAGTCGACGCTGATGAACATCCTCGGCTGCCTCGACACGCCGACCAGCGGATCCTACGCGCTCAAGGACCAGGAGATCGCGCGCGATGACCGACGACCAGCTGGCCCAGATCCGCAACCAGGAGATCGGCTTCGTCTTCCAGACCTTCAACCTGCTGCCGCGCGCCGACGCGCTCCACAACGTCGAGCTGCCGCTGGTCTACGCCGGCATGCAAGCACGAGGAGCGGCAGCGGCGCGCGCGCGAGGCGCTCGAGATCGGTCGGCCTCGGCGACCGCATGAAGCACAAGCCCAACGAGCTCTCGGGCGGACAGCGGCAGCGCGTCGCGATCGCGCGGGCGCTGGTGAACAAGCCGAGCATCATCCTCGCCGACGAGCCCACCGGAAACCTCGACACCGCCACCGGCGAGGAGATCATGGCGGCGTTCGAGCGCATCTGGCAGCAGCGGCAACACCGTGATCCTGGTGACCCACGAGGCCGACATCGCGGCCCACGCGGCGCGGTGGTCCGCATGCGTGACGGCAAGGTCGAGAGCGACGTGCGCTCGGAGCAGCGCGCGGCCGCGGGCGGCGACGGCGTCGTCAAGGCCAGCGCATGAACCTGCGAGAGCGCCGGCATCGCCCTGGGCGCGATCCGCGCGAACAAGCTGCGCTCGTTCCTCACCCTGCTCGGCACCATCATCGGCGTCGCCTCCGTGATCGCGGTGCTCTCCTTCGTCGAGGGCCTCAACCGCTTCGTCTCGAGAAGCTGCTGCAGGCCGGATCCAACGTCTTCGTGGTCGACAAGTGGGGCTTCATCACCAGCCAGGACCAGTGGGAAGAGGCGATGAAGCGCCCCGACGTCGACGCTCGACGACGCCGACGCGCTGCGCCTGGGCCGTGGCGCACGCCTCGATCGTGGTCGCGCAGGACCAGACCATGGAGCCCGTGCGCTACCGCACCAAGGTGATGAAGGGCGTGCGGGTGCTCGGTCGCGGTCCCGGGTACGAGCTGATCGACGACCTCACGGTGGAGTTCGGCCGTCAGCTCGCGGAGCTCGACGACCAGCGCCGGCGGATGGTGTGCGTGATCGGCCCCGAGCTCAGCGAGGAGCTGTTCCCGCACCTCGATCCGATCGGGCGCGAGATCCGCATCGGTCCGGAGAACTACGAGGTGGTCGGGCGTCACGCTCGCCAAGGGCAAGCTGCTCGGGCAGAGCCAGGACCGCTTCGCCGCCATCCCGATCCGCACCTTCGAGAAGTACAAGGGCGAACGCGGCAACTTCGCGGTGGCGGTCAAGAGCGTCGACCAGGCGTCGCTGCCGACTCGCCGAGCAGGAGGCGCGCAACCTCCTGCGCGGGCGCCGCCATCTGCGGTCCCGGGCGGCCCGACAACTTCGGCATCACCACCTCCGGATACCTGGCTCGACCTCTACCACACGCTGACCGGCGGCATCTTCGTGGTCACGATCGGCGTCGCGGCGATCTCGCTGCTGGTCGGCGGGATCGTGATCATGAACATCATGCTCGTGTCGGTGACCGAGCGGACCCGCGAGATCGGCGTGCGCAAGGCGCTCGGCGCGCGGCGGCGCGACATCCTGACGCCAGTTCCTGGTCGAGGCCACGACGCTGTCGCTGTCGGGCGGCCTGCTCGGGCATCGTGTCGGGGGCCGGCTTCGCGCTGCTGATCGGCGCGATCTCGCCGCTGCCGGCGGCGGTGAGCATTCCCTCGATCTTCCTCGGCATCATGATGTCGTCGCTGATCGGGATGTTCTTCGGGTCCTACCCGGCGTTCCGCGCGTCCAAGCTCGATCCGATCGAAGCCCTGCGCTACGAGTGAGTGATGGACTGGTTCCTGATGCTCTGAGACGACGCGGATGGCGGGGCGGCGCTGATCGCCAACCGCCTGCGCTCGCTGCTCGCCCTGCTCGGGATCGTCATCGGCGTCGGCACCGTGATCGGGATGGTGGCGCTGATCAACGGCTTCCAGCGCTCCTTCCAGCAGAGCATCCAGTCGATCGGCAACAACACCATCTACATCCGCCGCATCCGCCCCGGCATCCAGTTCAGCGGCGGCGTCCCCGACAGCCTGAAGCAGCGGCGGGCGTTCACGATGGAAGACGCGGCCGCGATCATCGCCTCCTGTCCGGCGGTGCGCGCGGTGGCGCCCTTCAAGTGGCCGTATCAGGACCTCCGGCTCAAGTACCGGGAGCGGCAGACCAAGATCACCTTCATCTACGGCACCAACCAGGACTATCTCCTGACCCACGGCTACGACCTGGCGCGCGGGCGATTCTTCACCGGCGAGGAGGTGGACCGGCGGGCAAACGTCGTCGTGCTGGGGAAGGACACGCGCGAGGCGTTGTTCAAGGACGCGAGCGGGATCGGCGAAGCGCGTCCACATCGGCAACATCCCCTTCACCGTGATCGGCGAGTTCGAGGTCAAGGGAAGATGCTCGGCAACAACTTCGACCAGGTCGCCGCGGTGCCCTTCTCGACCATCGACAAGTACTTTCCCGCGCCGTTCGACGCGCCACCCTGGTTTCCGAAGCGCGGCGAGCTGTTCCTCGACGCGATCGCCCGGTCGCCGGAGCAGAGCGAGGAGGCGCAGCGCCAGATCACCGAGACGCTGCGAATCCGCCGTCACCTGCCGAGCAACAAGACCAACAACTTCGTGGTGTTCACCGACGACGCGTTCCTGAGCCTCTACAACACCGTGACCGGCGGCATCACCGCGGTGATGACCGCTGATCTCGCTCGATCGCGCTGCTGGTCGGCGGCATCGGCGTGATGAACATCATGCTCGTCGCCGTGACCGAGCGCACCCGCGAGATCGGCGTGCGCAAGGCGCTCGGGGCGCCGCGCCGCGCCATCCTCACCCAGTTCCTGATCGAGGCGGTGATGCTGACCGCCGTCGGCGGCGCCATCGGCATCCTGCTCGGCGCCGGCATCTCGTGGCTGGTGAAGTCGGTGGGACACCTGCCGACCTACGTCGCCGCCTGGTCGGTGATCCTCGGGCTTCGGCATCTCCGCGGGGATCGGCGTGTTCTTCGGGCTCTATCCCGCCATGCGCGCCTCGCGTCTCGATCCGGTCGACTCGTTGCGCTACGAGTAGCGCGGATCCACACTAGCGGCCGCGTCGATCGTCCGCACCCCTGAGCTCGCAGCGCCGGATCGCCCAGTCGGTCCACGTCGGGATCTCCGCGCCGCCGATCGCGCGCAGGAGCGAGTCCCCGGGGAACGCCTCGCGCGCGAGTGCCACCTATTCCGGGGCGCGCGCGTCGAAGTCTCCGCCACGCGGCGTATGGAACCTCCCGTGCACCGCGAGGCGCGCGCACTGGAAGCAGAGCAGCAGCTCGAAGACGTCGTCGCGCCCGGTGAGCCGGATGCCGACCTCGGGACGAAAGGCGCAGAGCTTCGCCGCCGCCGCGGGATCGACGTAGGAGGCCGAGTCCGCGAGCAGCGCGACCAGGCGCTCACCCACACCGCCGCGGCGGGCGGCGGGATCTCGCGCGCGACCGGCCAGCTCCAGACCCGGCGCGAGCTGTCCGGCGTGGGCAACGCGGGGTCGCGCCGCGGCGACGACGACAGCCGGAAGACGCGGACCGCGAACCCCTCGGCGAGATCCTCGAGCAGGGTCGAGTCGGGTCCAGGCGAGTACGGGGCTCTCAGGCGCCGCGACCCGAACCCGATCATCACCGCGTCGACCCGGGCCGTCTCGCCGGCGCGGACGACGACCTGGCGGCGCAGCGGCGCGAAGCCGAGCGACTGCACGAGCAGGTGCTGGGTGCCGGGCGTCACGCCGGGGAGGAAGAACCGACCGGCCTCGTCGGTGAGCGTGCCGCGGCGGCTACCCACGAGCACCACGTTGGCGTAACCGACCGGTTGCGCGCGATCGGCGTCGCGTGATCACGCCGCCGATCGATCCGAGCGACGTCGAGTCGGGCGGCGAGGCCGGCGCGGAGGCCGCGACGAGCATCGCCAGGGCGAACAGAAGTAAGCAGTGGAGTCGGGACTTCATGGACGCCTCGAGCCGGTCGACCCGGGGCCGGCGGGCGGGAGGAGTGAGCCGGCATCCCGGGGCGGTGGTCGCCCGGGTCCCGCGGGGAGCGGCGAGGCAGTGACGATCCTCCGCCCGGGGCCGATGGCACGCAAGCGATTTCGAGCCGGGTTTGCGCGCCCTGCTATAGTCCGCAACGGCATGGCGACCTCGATGGAAGAGCCCGCGACCGAGCGGCCCCCGAGCGGTCGCGCGCGGCCTGTCGGACATCGTGATCCGCGGCGCGCGCGAGCACAATCTCCAGAACCTGACCCTCAAGCTGCCGCGGCAGAGCCTGGTCGTGATCACGGGCGTGTCCGGGTCGGGCAAGTCGTCGCTCGCCTTCGACACGCTCTACGCCGAGGGCCAGCGTCGCTACGTCGAGTCGCTGTCGGCCTACGCCCGCCAGTTCCTCGGCCAGATGGAGAAGCCCGACGTCGACGCGATCGAGGGGCTGTCGCCGGCGATCGCGATCGAGCAGCGGGGCGCGGGCTCCAACCCGCGCTCGACCGTCGCGACCATCACCGAGGTCTACGACTACCTGAGGCTCCTGTTCGCGCGGCTCGGCGTCCAGCACTGCCCGAACTGCGGCACGCGGATGGAGCGGCAGAGCGTCCAGGAGATCGTCGATCTCCTGTCCTCGCGTCCGGAGGGCGAGCGGGTGACGCTGCTCGCGCCGCTCGTGCGCGGCCAGGAAGGGCGAGTACCGCAAGGAGCTCGAGTCGGTCCGCCGCCAGGGCTACCTGCGCGCCCGCGTCGACGGGCAATGGGTCGAGCTCGACGATCCGCCGAAGCTGGCGCGCTACAAGCGCCACGACATCGACGTCGTGATCGACCGGATCAAGCTCGAGCCCGCCGCCGTCGCACGGCTGGCGGAGTCGATCGAGACCGCGCTCAAGCTCGGGAACGGTCTGGTCGTGGTCGCGCGCGAGGGCGCGGACGACGAGAGGTTCAGCCAGGGCGCGGCGTGCCCGAAGTGCGGCGCCAGCGTCGAGGCGCTCGAGCCGCGCAGCTTCTCGTTCAACTCGCCGTACGGCGCGTGAGGCGTGCGACGGGCTCGGCACGCTGATGCGCGTCGATCCGACCTGGTCGTGCCCGATCCGTCGCTCAGCATCACGCAGGGGGCGGTGGCGGCCTGGGGCGACGCGGACGGGACCTGGATCGGCGGCACGCTCAAGTCGCTGGCCAAGCGCTTCGGCTTCGCGCTCGACACGCCGTGGAAGAAGCTGCCGGCCAAGATCAAGCACCTGATCCTGCACGGCTCGGGCGACGAGGAGCTGAAATTCGAGTTCAAGACCACAGAAGGATCGTCGTTCGTCCAGCGCAGCACCTACGCGGGCGTGATCCCGAACCTCGAGCGGCGCTATCGCACGACGACCAGCGAGTCGGCCCGGCGGACCATCGCCGCACTGATGAACCCGACGCCGTGCCCCGAGTGCAAGGGCGCGCGGCTCAAGCCGGAGAGCCTGGCGGTCCGCGTCGACGGGAGCAACATCGCGGAGTGGACCGCGCTCTCGGTGAGCGCCGCGGGCCGGCGCGCCGCCGGAGTCGACTTCCGCGGCGCGCAGGCCACGATCGCCGAGCCGATCGTCAAGGAGATCGAAGGCCGGCTCCGGTTCCTCGAGGACGTGGGTCTCGGCTATCTCACCCTCGACCGCGCCGCGGGCACGCTCGCCGGCGGCGAGGCCCAGCGCATCCGGCTCGCGACCCAGATCGGCTCGCAGCTCACCGGCGTGCTCTACATCCTCGACGAGCCCTCGATCGGGCTCCACCATCGCGACAACCAGCAGCTGCTCGCCACCCTCGAGCGGCTGCGCGACCTCGGGCAACACGGTCGTCGTGGTCGAGCACGACCGCGACACCATGGAGAGCGCGGACTATCTCGTCGACCTCGGCCCCGGCGCGGGGCGTCACGGCGGGCGGCTGGTGGCGGCGGGCACGCCCGAGCAGGTGCGCGCGGTGCCGGAATCGCTGACCGCTCAGTACCTGAACGGCGCGCGCGCGATCGCCTGTCCCGCGCACCGGCGCGACGGCAGCGGGAAGTGGCTCGAGGTGCAGGGGGCCAAGGCCCACAACCTGAAGGGCATCGACGTCCGCTTCCCGCTCGGCGCGTTCACCTGCGTCACCGGCGTGTCGGGATCGGGGAAGAGCACGCTCGTCAACGACATCCTGCTCGCCGGGCTCGAGCGGCACTTCGGCAGGAACGCCATGCCGGGCGCGCACCGCGCGATTCGTGGCGTCGAGGATCTCGACCAGGTGGTGTCGATCGACCAGAGTCCGATCGGACGCACGCCGCGCTCGAACCCGGCGACCTACACCGGCGTGTTCAGCTTCATCCGCGATCTGTTCGCGAAGCTCCCCGAGTCGCGCATCCGCGGCTACGCGCCGGGACGGTTCTCGTTCAACGTCAAGGGCGGCCGGTGCGAAGGCTGCCAGGGCGACGGGTTGAAGAAGATCGAGATGCACTTCCTGCCCGACGTGTTCGTGAAGTGCGACCTGTGTCACGGCCGCCGCTACAACCGCGAGACGCTCGAGATCCTCTATCGCGGGCGCTCGATCGCCGACGTGCTCGACCTCACGGTCGAAGAGGGGCTCGAGTTCCTGGCGTCGGTGCCGCCGATCCGCCGCAAGCTCGAGACACTGAAGAACGTCGGCCTCGGCTACATCCATCTCGGCCAGTCGGCGACCACGCTCTCGGGGGGCGAGGCGCAGCGCGTCAAGCTCGCCACCGAGCTGTCGCGGGTGGAGACCGGCCGGACGCTGTACATTCTCGACGAGCCGACCACCGGGCTCCACTTCGAGGACGTGCGGGTGCTGCTCGACGTGCTGCAGGCGCTGGTCGAGCGCGGCAACACGGTGATCGTGATCGAGCACAACCTGGACGTGATCAAGTGCGCCGACTGGCTCGTCGACCTCGGACCCGAGGGCGGCGAGGACGGTGGCCGGGTGGTGGCGGAGGGAACCCGGAGCGGCTCGCGCGCGCGCGCGGTTCGCACACCGGAGCGGCATTGCGCGACACCTGGTGATCCGTCGCGAAGCGTAGATCGATGTTCCCGGCCGGCGGCCGCGCGACCGCGCCGCTCGCCGGGATGGCTCGTGGGAGGCGAGACGCGATGACCCCGTCACACCCGCCGTATCCCGGAAGCCCGAAGCCGCGAGCACGACCCGGCCGCGCACCATGCGGGCGATCGTCAAGGCGACGGCCGGCCCCGGCATCGAGATCCGTGAGGTTCCGGTCCCCACGTGCGGCGCCGGCGAGCTGCTGATCAAGGTGCTGCGCGCCGGCGTGTGCGGCACCGATCTCCACATCCACAGCTGGGACCGCTGGTCGCAGGGGCGCATCCGCCCGCCGGTGACGCTGGGTCACGAGTTCGTCGGCGAGGTGATCGATCGCGCGCCCGACGTGAAGCAGCCCGAGATCGGCGATCGGGTCGCGTTCGAGAGCCACATCGTCGATCACACGTGCATCGCTTGCCGCACCGGCAAGGGCCACGTCTGCGAGAACACGCGGATCCTCGGCGTCGACGTCAACGGCGGCTTCGCCGAGTACGTCACCGCGCCGGCGGTGAACGCGTGGCACGTGCCGCGCAACGTTTCGCTCGAGGTCGGCGCCGTGATGGAGCCTCGGCAACGCGGTCCACACCGCTTTTGCCGGACCGCTTTCGGGATGTAACATTGTAGTGACTGGGTGTGGCCCCATCGGCCTGTTCGCGATCGGGGTCGCCCGAGCGGCCGGTGCGGCCCGAGTATTCGCCAGCGATATATCACCTTACCGGCTGGAGCTTGCGCGCAAGATGAACGCCGACGCGGTCATCGACGTCTCGCGCGAGAACCTGGTCACCCGGGTGATGGAGCTGACGGGCGGGCGCGGGCTCGACGGCGTGCTCGAGATGTCGGGCAGTCCGGCGGCGGTGCGCGACGGCCTGGCGGCGCTCCGGAACGGTGGACGGCTGTCGCTGCTCGGACTGCCACGGGAACCCTTCGACCTCGACTGGAACCGGCTCGTGATCTTCAAGGGCATCACGATCCACGGCATCATCGGACGCCTCATGTACGACACGTGGTACCAGATGGACAACCTGCTCGGTTCGGGACGGCTCGACATCCGGCCCGCGATCACGCACGTGATGCCGATGGAGAAGTTCGAGTCCGCGATCGAGCTGCTCCAGTCCGGACAGGCGGGCAAGGTGGTGCTGGTGCCGTGGGGACAGGACGCAACGTGAGCGGTAAGGGGATCGCAACGATTCTTGCCGTGAGCCTTGTCATGACGATGGGGCTTCACCGGCCGTCGTCCATCTCGATAGCGTGCTCGAACGCCACGGAGCACCTCGTCGTTCCTAAGGCGCCGCTCGGTCCTCGGGAGACGACGCAGCTTCGGATCGCGGCTCTGGCCTCGGGGGCCCGATCGAGAGGCCCACGGTGCACTGGAGGCTCGTATCGGGAACGGGAAGGCTTACCTCGGATGGAATCTATTCCGCACCCTACGTCATTCCAAATAACCCGGCGTCGCCCAGGGTTGAATCGGTCTGGAAGGATGACCAAGGGCAGATACACGTTCTCGCGTCAGGTGAGGTGCCATTGAAGCCGGGCAGTTTCCCGGGTGCCGAGGATTGTCTGGGTGAGGGTCAAACCTGGGGAGAGGACGGGTTTCTTTTCTTACGTGGCGCTCGATGAGCTTCCCGAGGCGATTCAACATGTCGAGCCCACCCTACCTCCTTCATACGAAGCACGTGGCATCGATGGTTCGTTGGTGGTCAATGTATTGGTCTGCCGTTCGGGTCGGGTGATCGACGCCTATGCTTCATGGCCTCAGGACGCGACTCCCGACCGCAAGCTCGAGCAATCGGCGATCGAAGCAGCGATGCAATGGGTATTCATACCCGGCAGCAAGGGCGGACGTCCTTTCGCTAGCTGGATCGCGATCCCGATGCGGTTTCATTGACGAGGACGAGATCATGTTCGACACGGTGAAGCGCGAGTTGCAGGCCGAGCTGCAGAAGATCCGCGACGACGGTCTCTACAAGGACGAGCGCGTGCTGGCGTCGCCGCAGGGGCCGGTGGTGACGCTCGCCGACGGGCGCGAGGTGCTGGTGTTCTGCGCCAACAACTACCTCGGGCTGTCGAGCCACCCCGACGTGATCGCGGCCGCGCATCGCGCCCTCGACGCGCGCGGCTACGGGCTCTCCTCGGTGCGCTTCATCTGCGGCACGCAGGACCTGCACAAGACGCTCGAGCGGAAGATCGCCGACTTCGTCGGTACCGAGGACACCATCCTCTACGCCGCCTGCTTCGACGCCAACGGCGGCGTGTTCGAGCCGCTGCTCGCCGAGAACGACGCGGTGATCTCGGACGCGCTCAACCACGCCTCGATCATCGACGGCGTGCGGCTGTGCAAGGCGCAGCGCTGGCGCTACGAGCACAACGACATGAAGGACCTCGAGCGCTGCCTCGACGAGGCGGTGAAGCAGGGCACGCGGCGCCGGCTGATCGCCACCGACGGCGTGTTCAGCATGGACGGCACGGTCGCGAATCTGAGGTCGATCTGCGATCTCGCCGACCGCTACCAGGCCATGGTCATGGTCGACGACTGCCACGCCACCGGCTTCGTGGGTCCCAACGGACGCGGGAGCGCCGACCACGCCGGCGTGACCGGCCGCGTCGACATCGTCACCGGCACGCTGGGCAAGTCGCTCGGCGGCGCGCTCGGTGGCTGGACCAGCGGGCGGCGCGAGATCGTCGAGCTGCTGCGGCAGCGCTCGCGACCCTACCTGTTCTCGAACAGCCTGCCGCCCGCGGTGGTCGGCGCGCTCGATCGCGGTGTTCGACCTGCTGTCGAGCACGCGCGAGCTGCGCGACCGGCTCGAGGCCAACACGCGGCGTTTCCGGAGCCTGATGACCGCCGCCGGGTTCGAGCTCAAGGCCGGCACGCATCCAATCGTCCCGATCATGCTCTACGACGAGCGGCTGGCGCACGAGATGGCGCGCCGCCTGCTCGATCAGGGTGTCTACGTCATCGGCTTTTCCCATCCGGTGGTGCCCAAGGGCCAGGCGCGCATTCGCGTCCAGCTCTCGGCCGCCCACCGCGAGGAGCACATCGACCGCGCGGTCGCCGCGTTCACACGTGTCGGGCAGGAGCTCGGAGTGTTGAAAACCGCCGTGCGCTGAACCCCGCATCACCGATCCACCCGACGGAGGCCGCGGCCGAACGGCGCGCGACTCCACCCGCCGGTCTTCAGAGAGTCGTAGCGAAACCAAGATGATTCCCGGTCGTCTTGTTCTGGCCGCCTGTGTCGCCGTGCTCGCGACGACACCGGCATTGGCCGAGCCGCCCCCGAGCCGCTGATCACCTGGGGCTCGCCGGGTGCCGCGGACGGCGAGTTCATCGGTCCGTGGAGCATCGCCGTCAACGCCCGCGGCGAGGTCTACGTCGCCGACCGCGCCAACGATCGGGTGCAGAAGTTCGACGACCACGGCCACTTCCTGCTCGCCTGGGGCGGGTCCGGATCGGGCGACGGCGACTTCAGCGGTCCCGCCGGCATCGCGATCGACGCCAGCGGCAAGGTCTACGTCAGCGACCAGAACAACGCGCGCGTCGAGGTCTTCACCCCCGACGGCGGCTATCTCGACCAGTTCGGATCGGGCGGCGACGGCAACGGCGAGCTCGATCTGCCGCTCGGCATCGCCTGCGACGCCGCGGGGAACCTCTACGTCGCGGACTACCAGAACGACCGCGTCCAGCGCTTCGCCGCCAACGGGACGTATCTCGGTCAGTGGGGTGCCACCGGGAGCCAGAACGGCGCCTTCAGCGGCCCGGTCGACGTCGCGATCGACGCGGCGGGCGACGTCTACGTCGCCGACCACGGCAACGCGCGGATCCAGAAGTTCACCGCCCTCGGAGGCTTCGTCCGCGCCTTCGGCGGCCCGGGTAGCGGCGACGGCCAGCTCAACGGGCCGCTCGGGGTCGCGGTCGACCGCGTCGGCGACGTGTTCGTCGCCGAGTACAACAACGACCGCGTGCAGAAGTTCGATCAGGACGGCGGCTTCCTCGGCCGCTGGGGAACGTTCGGCTCCGGCGACGGCCAGTTCCTGAGCCCGGTGAGCGTCGACGTCGACGGCGCCGGCGGAATCTACGTGCTCGAGTACAACGGCTGCCGCGTGCAGAAGTTCGGCTGCGCATCCACGTCCGGTTGTCCCGCGGTCTTCGAGCTCGCGTGGGGAGGCCCCGGCGGCGCGGCGGCGCTCGACCGGCCCTGGGGTCGCGACCGACACGGGGGCAACGTCTACGTCGCCGACACGTTCCACCAGCGCGTGCAGAAGTTCACGGCGGCGGGGGCGCCGATCAGCTCGTGGGGCACGCCCGGCCCGGGGAACGGACAGTTCCTGGCGCCGGTCGGCATCGCGGTCGACCGCGCGGGCGTCGTGTTCGTCACCGACCGCGTCACCCATCGCGTCCAGGCGTTCAGTGGCAACGGAACGTTCGTGCGCGCCTGGGGCGGACCCGGCGCCGCGGCCGGTCAGTTCCAGACGCCGTGCGGGATCGCGGTCGACGCCGGCGGCACGGTGTTCGTCGCCGACTCGGGCAACGCGCGGATCCAGACGTTCACCGGCGCCACCGGCGCCTACCGCGGACAGTGGGGAAGCGGCGGTGCGGCGTCCGGGCAGTTCGCGGGACCACAAGGTGTGGCGGTGGACGGCATGGGCGCCGTGTACGTCGTCGACCGCGGCAACGCGCGAGTCCAGAAATTCGATTCGACCGGAACCTTCCTCGCGCAATGGGGCTCGCCCGGAACCGGCGCCGGACAGCTCTCGAGCCCCACCGGGATCGCCGCCGACGCCGCCGGCAACGTGTGGGTGGCGGACGGCGCGAACCGCGTGCAGCGCTTCTCGTGCGACGGCGGGTTGCGCAGCCAGTGCGGCACGGGGAGCGAGGGCGCTCTGAGCGCGGCGCGCGGCGTCGCGGTCGACCGGGCCGGACGGTTGCTCGTCGTCGACCCGGCGGCGAACCGGATCGCGCGCTTCGCCGACGCCATGAGCTACACGATCACCGCCGCCGCGGGAGCGCACGGCGCGATCTCGCCCGCGAGCACGAGCTGCGCTCCGCTCGGTCACGATCTCGCCTTCCGCTTCCTGCCCGATCCCGGCTACGTGGTCGCCGGCGTGCTGGTCGACGGCTTCTCGGTGGGCGCCGACACCGGCTACACCTTCCGCGACGTCCGCGCCGACCACGCGATCGCGGTGAGCTTCACGGTCGTGACCTACACGCTCACCGCCTCGGCCGGCAGCGGCGGGACGATCTCACCCGCCGGAGTCATCGTGGTGAGCCACGGCGCCACGCAGAAGCTCACCGTCGCGCCCGCGTCCTGTCATCACATCGCCGACGTCCGCGTCGACGGCGTCTCGGTCGGCCCGCTCGCCAGCGTCACCCTCACGTCGATCACAGCACCGCACACCGTGACCGCGAGCTTCGCGCCCGACACGTTCACCGTGGCCGCCACCGCGAGCGCGGGCGGCGCGGTCACGCCGGCAGGCGCCACCTCGGTCGCGTGCGGCGACGATTTCGTCGTCGACCTCGTCGCCGAGCCCTGCCATCACCTCGCCGGGCTCGTGGTCGACGGCGTGGCGGTCGCGCCCGTGACGACGTACCGCTTCGCCGCGGTCGCCGCGCCCCACACGCTCCAGGCGAGCTTCGCGCCCGACACCCTGTCGATCACGCTCGACGCCCGGCCCCGGTGGATCGATCACGCCGGCGGGACCCGACCGGGTGGTGTGCGGCGCCGACCGCACGTACGACGTCACGCCGGCCGATTGCCATCACGTCGCCGACGTCGCGGTCGACGGCACGTCGATCGGGGCGCCCGCCAGCGTCACGCTGCACGACATTCGCGTCGATCACCTCGTCACCGCCGCGCTTCGAGCGCGACTCCTTCGTCGTGATCTCCAGCGCGGCCGCGGGCGGAGCGATCGTGCCCTCCGGCGATCTCCAGCTGGCCTGCGGCGGGTCGCAGAAGTTCGACGTGCAGCCTTCGGCGGGGCACCACGTCGAGAACGTGATGGTGGACGGTGTCTCCGTGGGCGCGGGTCACAGCGTGTTGCTCGACGACGTGCGCGCGCCGCACGCGGTGCACGCCATGTTCGCGATCGACCGCTTCCCGCTCGACGTCACCGTCCACGGACCCGGCCGGGTCGAGCGCTCGCTCGATCTGCCGCTCTACGACTACGGCACCGAGGTCACGCTGACCGCGATCGCCGATCCCGGCTACGATTTCGCCGGCTGGAGCGGCGGCGCTTCGGGCGAGGACTTAGCGATCGTGCTGGTCATGGACGGCGCCCAGGCGGTGACCGCCGCCTTCGCCGACCGGACGCCGCCGCGGATCACGATCCTGAGCCCCGCCGGCGCGGCGGTGCTGTCGGTCGGCGCAACCGTCACGCTGGCAGTGGGACGCCATCGACGGCGTCGGCGTGACCGGCGTCGATCTCCTGGTGTCTCGCGCCGGACCGTCCGGACCCTGGGAGGCGATCGGACGCGAGCTCGCGAACGACGGTTCGCACCCGTGGACGGTGACCGCTCCGGGAACCAACACCGGGAGGGACACGATCTACAGCGCGGTGCTCCGCGTGGTCGCGCGCGACGCGGCGAGGAACGCCGACTCGGTGCTGAGTGCCACGCCTTTCGCGATCTACGATCGCACCACCGCGACGATGCTGCTGCGGTTCGCCGCGGCGGCCGGCAGCGGGGGATCGAGGTGCGCTGGCGTCTCGCCGAGCCCGATCGCTTCGTGTCGTAGCGCTCGAGCGCGCCGCGAGCACGCGGACGGTCCCTGGCAGACGGTGACGCGCGACTCGCGCGACGCGAGTCCGGCGACCGCGTCGCGATCGACCGCGACGTCACGCCGGGGCGCGCGTACTGGTACCGGCTCGCCGCGACCGGGGTCGACGGCATGGTGACGCGCTTCGGCCCGCTCGCCGCCACCGCCGGCGAGCCGGTGCGTGAGTTCACGCTGGCGGCGGTGGCGCCGAACCCGACCGCGGGCGACGTAAGGATCGACTTCACGGTGCCGCGCGTGGCGGTGGTGCGCGTGAGCCTGCTCGACGTCCAGGGTCGCGAGATCGCGGTGCTCGCCGACGGCCCGCTCCCGCCGGGTCGGCACCAGGCGCTGTGGAGCGGGAGACCGCGCGCGGGCGCGCGCCCGCCGATCTCTACTTCGTGCGCTACCGCACTCCGTTCGGCACGCGCGTGCGCCGGCTGGTCGTGGCGCGGTAGTGTCGCGACCACTAGCGCCGCTCGGTCTCGCGCGACGTCGGCTCGCACGGACTCAGCGCGCTCGGCTTGCTTCTCCCCGGAGCATCCGATAGCTTCCGTTCGTTTCGACACCAGGGGCCTACCGTGCAGCGCACCACCACGCTCAAACGTACGCCGTTCCACGCCTTCCATCGCGACGCTGGGCGCGAAGCTGGTCGGATTTCGCCGGCTTCGAGATGCCGCTTCGCTACACCGGAGACGTGCGCGAGCACGTCGCCGTGCGGAAGCGCGCCGGCCTGTTCGACATCTCGCACATGGGCGAGTTCGTCGTCCGCGGACCCGGGCGCTCGAGTTCCTCGACCACGTGGTCACGAACGACGTCTCCGCCCTCGCGGTCGGCCAGGCGCTCTACTCGCCGATGTGCCGTCCGGACGGCGGGATCGTGGACGACGTCCTGGTCTACCGCTTCGCCGACCAGTTCATGGTGGTGGTGAACGCCGCCAACCTGCTCAAGGACTTCGACTGGATGAAGGAGCAGTGTCCGGCCGACGTCGCTCTCGAGGACCGCTCGGACGACACCGCGTTGCTCGCGATCCAGGGCCCGAAGGCGCCGGAGATCCTGCGCGGCCAGGGTGGCGATGCCGCGCTCGAGCTCGGCTACTATCGCGTTCCTCGAGGGCGCGCGTGTTCGGCGTCGACGCGGTGATCTCGCGCACCGGCTACACGGGCGAGGACGGGTTCGAGATCTACTTCGCTCCCGCGCGCGCCGCACGCGGTATGGGAGGGCTGATGGCGGCGGGCGCGCGTACGGCCTGGAGCCGATCGGCCTCGGCGCGCGCGACACGCTCCGGCTCGAGATGGCGTTCATGCTCTACGGCAACGACATCGACGACACGCACCACGCCGCTCGAGGCCGGTCTCGGCTGGACGGTCAAGCTGGAAGAAGCCGGACTTCATCGGACGGGCCGCGCTCGAGAAGCAGAAGCGCGACGGGCTGCTCCGCCGAGCTGGTCGGCGTCGAGCTCGAGGGCCGGCGCGTGCGCGCGCCACGGCATGGCGATCGAGTCGAACGGCGCGGCCGGTCGGTCAGGTGACGAGCGGAGCGTTCGGCCCGAGCCTCGAGCGTCCGATCGGCCTCGGCTACGTCGAGACGTCGCTCGCCGCCGGCGGCACGCGCGCTCGACGTGGTCGCCGGTGACAACGCGCCTCACCGCGACCGTCGTGCCGACGCCGTTCTACCGCCACGGCTCGCGCCGGACGTCGTGACCATCCACTAGGCCACAGAGGAGGGGACGTGGGATATCCGAGGATCTGCGCTTACACCGCCGAGCACGAGTGGGCGCGGCTGGAGGAGGGTGTCGTGACGGTGGGCATCACGAGCTACGCCACCGAGCAGCTCGGGGACATCGTGTTCGTCGAGCTCCCGAGGTGGGGAAGAAGCTCGAGGCGACGAAGCCGTTCGGCGTGGTCGAGGCGGTCAAGACGGTGAGCGATCTCTACGCGCCGCTCGGCGGGTGAGGTGGTCGAGGTCAACGCCGCGCTCTCCGATCAACCCGGCGCAGGTCAACGCGCGAGCCGTTCGGCGACGGGTGGATGATCCGAATCAAGCCGGCGCGCTCCGACGATTTCAAGAAGCTCATGTCGAGCCGTCGACTACGAAGCTCGTCGAGGAGCAGCACGCGTGAGCTTCGTCGGACTCTCGCCCGAGCAGGAGCAGACGCATGCTGCGGCGCATCGGCGTCGCCCGGTTCGAGGACCTGCTCGACTGCCGATCCCCAGCCGCCGCTCGCCTCGAACGTCCGCTCGCGATCGCGGGTCCGCTCTCCGAGATCGAGCTGCGCCGGCGCTTCGGCGATTGGGCGCGCCTGAACGCCGCCGACCGCGCGGCCTCGTTCCTCGGCGGCGGCATCTACGACCACTACGTCCCGGCCGCGGTCAACGCGCTCGCGCAGCGCTCCGAGTTCGCGACCGCCTACACGCCCTACCAGCCCGAGGTCGCGCAGGGCACGCTGCACCGCGATCTTCGAGTTCCAGAGCATGATCGCGGAGCTCACCGGCTGCGACGTGGCGAACGCGTCGCTCTACGACGGCGCGCACCGCCGACGGTCGAGGCGCGTGCTGCTCGCGCGCACCCAGACCGGCGCGCGCGCGCGTCGTCGTCGCAGGCGCGATCCATCCGCACGTGCCGCGCGCGTGCTCGAGCACCTATCTCGACGGCCGCGATCTCGACGCGTGGTCGTCGCGACGCGCGGCGGCCAGTGCGCGCCGAGGATCTCGACGGAGCACTCGGTCCGCGACGTCGCGTGCGTCGATCTGCCAGCACCCGAACTTCTTCGGGCTGCTCGAGTCGCCCGACGGCGCTCACCGCGCTCGCGCGCACGAGGCCGGCGCGCTGGCGATCGCGATCGTGCGATCCGATCGCGCTCGCGCTGCTCGAGCCGCCGGGTCGCGCGTCGCAGGTGCGGCGCGGCGCCGACATCGTGGTGGGCGAGGGCCAGCGCGCTCGGCAACCCGCCGAGCTTCGGCGGTCCGCTGCTCGGGCTCTTCGCGTGCGCGCAGACGCTGGTGCGGCGCATGCCCGGCCGGATCGCGGCCGAGACCGTGGACCGCCACGGCCGGCGCGGCTTCGTGCTCACGCTGCAGACCCGCGAGCAGCACATCCGCCGCGAGAAGGCGACGTCGAACATCTGCACCAACCAGGGCCTGCTCGCGCTGCGCGCGACGATCTACCTGGGACTCCTCGGCAGCGAAGGGCTGCGCGAGGTCGCCGAGCTGTGCGTCAGAAGACGCATCACGCGGCGCGGCTCGCCGCGCGCGATCCCGGGCTACCGGCTGGCGCACGGCGGCGCGTTCTTCCGCGAGTTCGTGCTCGAGTGCCCGGTCGACGCGGCGCAGCGTCGTGCGCGCCGGACTGCGCGCACGGCATCCTCGCCGGCGTCGACCTCGGGCGGTTGCGTCCCGAGTGGAAGCGGTGGCTGCTCGTCGCCGGTGACCGAGCAGCGGAGCGCGAGGAGATCGACGCGCTGGGCCGAGGCGCTGCGCGGCGGCGAGGGCGGCGCGATGAACGCTCGGCGCCGGCTCCTGATCGAGCAGGGCGGCCCGGGGCACCGCGGCCCCGCGCTGCCGCGCGCCGACGTGCCGGCGCGCCGCGCTCGCCGAGCTGCTGCCCGGGGCGCTCGCTCCGGGCACGCTCGAGCTGCCGCGGGTCAGCGAGGCCGAGGTGGTGCGGCACTTCGTCGAGCTGTCGACGCTCAACCACCACATCGACCGCGGCTTCTACCCGCTCGGCTCGTGCACGATGAAGCACAATCCCAAGATCAACGACGAGCTCGCGGCGCTGCCGGGCTTCGCTCTGGCGCATCCGCTCGCCGGCGACGAGGCCAGCGCAGGGCGCTGCGCGGTGATCTACGAGCTGCAGAGACGCTGGCCGAGGTCACCGGCTTCGCCGCGGTCACGCACGCAGCCCGCCGCCGGCGCGCAGGGCGAGATGACCGGCCTGCTGATGATCCGCGCGCCACCACCGCGCGACGGGCGAGGGCGACCAGCGCCGCCGCGTGATCGTTCCCGACTCGGCCCACGGCACCAACCCGGCGAGCGTCCACCTGCTGCGGGTACGAGACGGTGACGATCCCGTCGGACGAGCACGCGCCACCGTGAGCCTCGAAGCGCTCGACCGCAGGCGCTCGACGACCGCACCGCGGCGGTCATGCTCACCGTGCCGAACACGCTCGGTCTGTTCGAGCCGCAGCATCCTCGAGGTCACGAAGCGCGCGCACGCGGCCGGCGCCCAGTGCTACATGGACGGCGCCAACCTGAACGCGCTGGTCGGCCTCGTGCGCCCCGGCGATCTCGGGCTTCGACGTGATGCACATCAACACTGCACAAGACGTTCTCGACGCCGCACGGCGGCGGCGGTCCGGCGCGCGGGCCGGTGGCGGTGGCGGAGCACCTCGAGCCGTTCCTGCCGGTGCCGGTGGTCGTCGACGCGCGACGGCGGTGCTGCGGCTGCGATCACGACCGCCCGCAGTCGATCGGCCGCGTGCACTCGTTCCACGGCAACTTCGGCATCCTGCTGCGCGCTCGCGCTACATCCTGCTCGCACGGCGCGGAGGGCCTGCGCGCAGGTGAGCCGCACCGCGATCCTGAACGCGAACTACCTGATGCGGCGCCTGGCCGCCACCTACGAGCTGCCGCATCCCGAGCACTGCATGCACGAGTTCGTGCTCTCCGGCCGCGAGCTCGAGAAGTACGGCGTCAAGACGCTCGACGTCGCGAAGCGCCTGCTCGACTTCGGCGTCCACGCGCCGACCGTGTACTTCCCGCTCGATCGTCGAGGAGGCGCTGATGATCGAGCCGACCGAGACCGAGACGCTCGACCGGCTCGACCACTTCGCGGCGACGCGATGGAGCGGATCGCCGACGAGGCGCGCGAGCATCCCGCGATGCTGCACGAGGCGCCGCACTCGACGCCGGTGAGCCGGCTCGACGAGGGCGCGCGCGGCGCCGCGAGCTCAAGCTCAGACGTGGTCGCCGGTCGCTGCCGGTCCGGCGTCGCCCGCCGCCGAGCCGGCGACGCGCCGGCAGGAACGCGTGGACGATCGCGGCGCGCCGCTCGAGCCCGGTGGGATCGGCGCGCCGGCGCCCGCGAATCGGATCCCGAGCCGATGCCGCCGCTCGAGTGGACGGTGAACGACTGGCGGGAGAGCCCGCGGAAGAGCCTGCTCGCGATCGCGAGCGTGATTGCGAGTCGCCCTGGCGCTGTTCGGCGCCCGGGCTCGCGCCGCTCAACGCCGCCCAGCGCTCGCGATCGTGGCGTCGGTCGCGCTCGCGCCCGCGTTCCTGCCGTTGCGTTGCCGCGTCGACGCGGGCGGTGGCGCTCGCAGCCGGCTGCTGGTGCTGGGAGCGCCGCGACTGGCGGCGCATCCGCCGCGCGCGCCTCGACCAGCGGGCTGTTCGTGTCTCGCCGTACTCGTCGCAGCACTACCTCGACGCCTACCACGGCCTCAGGCTGCCGGTGCCCAGCGATCCCGCGCGCCGCGAAGCACCGTGGTCGAGCTCCGGCGGCGTCTGGCGGAGCATGGCCTCTGAGCCGGTGCGACTGTCGGACGAGGATCAGCGCCCTGCTCGAGCGCGTCGCGCGAGCGCGTCGTGGCGCTGCGCATGGAGGTGCCGGCGATCCTGGCGCTCGAGACCGGACGGCCGCTCTCCGCTGCTCGCCGGGCAGGCCATCGCGTTCTTCGAGCCGATGGTGACCGCGCTGCTCCCGATCCCGACTACCGCCGCTTCGCCACGCTGGTCGAGCGGCGCGAGACGCTCGACGTCGCTGCTCGAGCGCATCGAGAGCCGGCGGACGACGCGCACCGCGACGCGCCGGGCGCGCCGCGAAGGCGCGCCGCGACGGCGCGGCGAGTCGCGAGCCATGACGCTCCGGCCCGAGGAGATCAACTCGATCCTCGCCACCGACTGCGGGTCGACCACCACCAAGGCGATCCTGATCGAGAAGGGCGACGACGGCTACCGGCTCGTCGTGCGCGGCGAGGCGCCGACCACCGTCGAGGCGCCGTTCGAGGACGTGACGCGCGGCGTGCTGAACGCCGTGCGCGAGGTCGAGGAGCTGGCCGGCCGGCAAGATCCTGGACGGCGACCGCATCATCTCACCCGCAGCACGGTGATCGACGGCGTCGACCTCTACGTCTCGACCTCGAGCGCGGGCGGCGGGCTGCAGATGATGGTGTCGGGCCTGGTGCTGCAGATGACGGGCGAGAGCGCGCAGCGCGCCGCGCTCGGCGCCGGCGCGATCGTGATGGACGTGATCGCGCTCAACGACGGCCGCCGCCCGCACGAGAAGATCCGACGGCTGCGCCAGCTCCGGCCCGACATGATCCTGCTCTCGGGCGGCACCGACGGCGGCGACGTCAAGCGCGTCGCCGAGATGGCCGAGCTCCTGGTCGCCGCCGATCCCAAGGCGCGGCTCGGCGCCGACTACCAGCTGCCGGTGATCTACGCCGGCAACCGCCGACGCCGCGGCGATCGTGTGCGCGAGCTGCTCGAGTCAGCGCGTGGCGCTCAGCGTGGTGCCCAACCTGCGGCCGGCGCTCGAGCGCGAGAACCTGAAGCCCGCGCGCGACGCGATCCACGAGCTGTTCATGGAGCACGTGATGGCGCACGCGCCCGGCTACAAGAAGCTCATGACCTGGACGCCGGTGCCGATCATGCCGACGCCCGGCGCGGTCGGCATCATCATCGAGAAGGTGGCGAAGCGCGACGGCATCGCGGTCGTCGGCGTCGACATCGGCGGCGCCACCGACCGACGTGTTCTCGGTGTTCCGAGGGCGTGTTCAACCGCACCGTGTCGCGCCAACCTCGGCATGAGCTACTCGGTCTCGAACGTGCATGGCCGAGGCCGGGATCGAGAACATCCTGCGCTGGGTGCCGTTCGAGGTCGACGAGGTCGAGCTGCGGCAACCGGATCAAGAACAAGATGATCCGTCCGACCACGATCCCGCAGACGCTCGAGGACCTGGTGATCGAGCAGGCGATCGCGCGCGAGGCGCTGCGGCTCGCCTTCGAGCAGCACAAGGCGCTCGCGGTCGGGCTCAAGGGCGTGCAGACCGAGCGCGACGATCTCGGACATCATGAGCCAGACCGAGAGCGGCTCGACGCTGGTCGAACCTGCTCGACCTCGGGCTGCTGGTCGGCTCGGGCGGCGTGCTGTCGCACGCGCCGCGCCGCGCGCAGGCGGCGCTCGATGATGATCGACGCGTTCCTGCCCGAGGGCCTCACCGCAGCTCGGCGGTGGACAGCATCTTCATGGCGCCGCAGCTCGGCGTGCTGTCGACCGTGCACGAGGAGGCGGCGACCCAGGTGTTCGAGCGCGACTGCCTGATCCGTCTCGGCGCGGTGGTGGCGCCGATCGGCGCGGCAAGCCGCGGGCACGCCGTGTCTCACCGTCGACGCTCGAGTCGGAGGCCGGACGCCGGGTCGAGCGCAGCGGTGCCGTTCGGCGAGGCTCGTGGTGTTGCCGCTGCCCGAGCCGGGCACGGTGCGGCTCACGGCGCGTCCCGAAGCGCGGCTTCGACCTCGGCTCGGCAAGGGCCAGACCGCTCGAGCGCCGAGGTCCACGGCGGCGTCGGTGGGGCTGATCGTCGACACGCGCGGCCGCCGACCGTTCGCGCTGCCGGCGCGATCCGCGGCGCGCATCGCGCGGCTGCAGGCCTGGAACACGGCGCTCGGCGTCTACCCGCAGGAGGACTGACGATGGCGCACGCGTACACGCCCGATCTGCGCGTCACCGAGCGATGACGATCGTGCGCCGCGAGCGCCGGCTGCCGCTCAAGGGCGCGTGCTGGTCGCGAAGGGCGACGCGGTCGAGGCCGCGACGGTGGTCGCGCGCACCGAGCTGCCGGGCAACGTGCAGACCGTGAACCTGCGCCGTCAAGCTCGGCGTCGATCCGGCGCAACGTGGCGGCCGTCGACGCTGACGCGGCCGATCGGCTTGCGTCCGGTGCAGAGGCGAGGTGATCGCGCCAGGCCAAGAGCCTGTTCGGCCTGGTCAAGAACACGCGCCGAGCGCGCCGGCCGATGGCGACGCTCGAGAGCGTCTCGCACGGTGACCGGCCAGCTCATCCTGCGCGAGCCGCCGATCCCGGTCGAGGTCAGCGCCGTACGTGCAGCGGCGCGCGTCGCCGAGGTGCTGCCGGAGGAGGCGTGTCGTGATCGAGGCGCGGGCGGCGTTCATCCAGGGGATCTTCGGCGTCGGCGGCGGCGACCGCAGGGCGAGATCGCGATCGTCGCCGGCGCGCCGGACGAGCGCGCTCGATCCCGGCGCGCCTCGACGCGCGCGCACCGCGGCAAGGTCGGTGGTCGGCGGCGCCTGCGTGTCCCATGCCGTGCTGATGCGCGCGCGCGCGAGCTGGGCGTCGCGGCGGTCGTCGTGGGCGGGTTCGACGACCGCGACCTGCGCGCAGCTGCTCGGTCGCGACCTCGGCGTCGCGATCACCGGATCGGAGGACCTCGGCATCACGCTGGTTCTGACCGAGGGCTTCGGGCACATCCGCATGGCCGATGCGCACCTGGAAGCCTGCTCGACGTCCCATCGCCGGCGCGCCTGCGCGTCGGTGAGCGGCGCGACGCAGATCCGCGCCGAGGTCGATGCGGTCCCGAGATCCTGGTGCCGCGCGACGACGCGCCGCGCGCCACCGCGGGCGCGGTCACGTCCAGGACTCGACCGGTCTCGAGATCGCGCTCGCTGCTGCGCGTCATCCGCCAGCCGTACTTCGGCCGCACATCGGCACCGTGGTCGAGCTGCCGGCCGAGCTCCAGCCGCTGGAATCGGAGGCGCAGGGTGCGCGTGCTCGACAGTGCGAGTTCAGCCGACGATGGCTCGCGCGCCGTCGTCCCGCGCGCCAACGTCGAGGCTGATCGCCGAGTAGCGTCGCGCGGCCTGGCGTCGCGCCGCGCGGGATTAGTGCTAGCATCGTCGCCGTCCCGCTCCCCCGGAACATCGTTGGGCTCCCAGAACCTCATGCGTCGGTCGTTGGCTCCCACCCTGCAAACCGTATCTGGTCGCGCTGCTCGCGATCGGGCCGCCTTCGTGCTCCGGGTGTGGCTGACCCCTGGCTCGGGAACGCCTGCCGTTCGCCCGTTCATGGTCGGAGTGGCCGTGGCCGGATGGTACGGCGGCTTCGGCCTGGGGCTATTGTCCACGCTGGTCAGTCTGCCGCTCGTGCACCTACTTCTTCATGTCTCCGGGTCACACCTGGGCGCTCGATCCGACCACGCAGACCTGGTCGCTCGTGTTCTTACGCTGACCGGTCTCACCGTGAGCATCTCGTTCGGCGCGCTCCACTCGGTGCGGCGGCGGCTCCGAGCGCGAGGAGAGCCGGCTGCGGGAGGCGACGAGTTCCACACCGCGATCGCCGACCTGACCGCCGACTTCGCCTACCGCGGGCCGCCTGACCGCCGACGGTCTCCGGCTCGACGCGGTCACCGAGGGCTTCGCCAAGCTGACGGGCTACTCGCTCGAGGCGCTCGAGGCGCGCGGAGGCTGGCGGACGCTGGTGCCCCGGACGACGTGCCGGACGCCGATCCGCGAGTTCGCGACGTTGCGGGAAGGCCGGGCGGTCGAGGGTCGTCTGCGCATCTTCACCGCGAGCGGCGCGGCGTATCGGCTCACTACGCACGCGCCCGGCGAGCGACGTTCCGGGTGAGCGACGCGTCTGCGCGCGGCTCACCGACGTCACCCGGCAGATGGAGACCGAGTCCTCGCTGCGGGTGAGCGAGGAGCGCTTCGCGCCTCGCCGACAGAGCTGCGCGAGGCGGACCGGCGCAGCGACGAGTTCTCGCCATCCTCTCGCCCACGAGCTGCGCAATCCCGCTGGCGCCGCTGCTGGCACGCGGTCGAAGAACGCTGCGGCTCGCCGGCGAGGATCGACCGATGCGCCAGCAGTCGATCCAGATCGTGGAGGCGCCAGCTGGCGCAGATGGTGGTCGATCGACGACCAGTCGGACGTCCGCCGCATCCAGCGCTGCGCACGCTCGAGCTCGCAGCAGGGGCCGGTCGAGGCTCGAGCGGATCCTCGCCGCGCGCTCGAGGACCAGCCGCCCGCCTGATCGGGCCTCGCGGGCACGATCTGACGATCCAGATGCCGGAGCGCCCGGATCGTGCTCGACGTCGACGCGACGCGCATATCCGCGAGTGTTCTCGAACCTGCTCGCCAACGCCGCCAAGTTCACGCCGCGCGGCGCTGACGCGATCGCGGTCAGTCGAGCGGAACCGTCGGGCGACGGTGATTGCAGCGTGCGGGACAGCGGCGTCAGGATTCCACGCCGACAGATCGGTCCTCGATGTTCGACCTGTCGTCAGCTCGAACCTGGACCCGATCGCTCGCAGAGCGCGCTCGGGACTCGGCCTCACCATCGTGAAGCGGTTGGTCGAGATCCACGGTGGCTCGGTCGAGGTCGCGAGCGACCGACTGGTCTCAACCTGCGCCGGCGAGTTCACTGTGCGGCTGCCGCGGACCGCGGCGCGGGTCGCGGTGCCCGAGGTCGAGTCCGCGCGCGGGAGAGCGCGATTCCGGCCGGCGACAGGCGCTGCCTCGGCGTCCAACAAGGTCGTCGACGACAACGTTTCGACAACTGACGCTCAGTCTCCGGATTACAGATTCTCGAGCTCGTGTTACGACGTGCGGATCGCCCACGACGGCCTCCGAGGCGCTCGGGTGGCCGGCGGGTGCGTCGTCCGACCTGATCACCGCCCTCCGGCACCGGCATGCCGGGTGCCCAGCGGCCTGAGGGTCGCGCGCCGCCATCCGCGGCCGGGATGGGGCAAGACGGTGAAGCTCGTCGCGATGACCGGCTCGGGGCAGGACGAGGACCGCCGCCGCTCCCGGGAAGCGGGCTTCGGCCGTGCAGTCGTCAAGCCGGTCGAGCCGGCTGAGCCTGCTCGAGCTTCGCTGGCCTCGAACGCGACGACTCCCGCCCAGCGTTAGCGCTAGCCTCCGGCCGCGCCGGTGCAAAAAGTCGTTGCGCTCGCGGATGCTGGTTGCTAGCTTCGCGCGGTTCGTGCCGCAGCACGGTCGAGGCGCAACGCATTCGAACCGTGCCACAACCCGGAGGAGACCGAGTGCGCCAACGCGAGGATCCGGTCGAGGTGGACGGCGCGCTGCTGGTCGCGATCCTCCCTCTGCTGGGCTCGTCCTCGCCGCGGCGGCGCCTCCCGACTCCGCGGGCGTCGCTCCGGCGGCCATTTCCGCGACCGCCCCGGCCCCGCGTCCGGCCTCGTCGGCGAGGACGCGGCGAACTGGCGCGGGACGCGGGGATCGACCTGCGCTGGTCGCCGTCGCCTCGACGACGTCGCGGGCCAATCAAGGTTTCAGTACTACCCGAGCGCGCACGCATCCAGGTCCGTGGTGAAGCAATACGTAGC
>ERZ1370068.5861-contig-4866_pt1 | contig 47897 bp, 75 predicted proteins | sample MGYA00561227_ERZ1370068 | MGnify/ENA primary metagenome ERZ1370068 (study PRJEB38410, sample SAMEA6850437) | metagenome | study: Metagenomic assessment of the ecological functions of the soil: analysis of the soil microbiota associated with the... | reverse complement strand
TTGTACTTCGTTCAGTTACGTATTGCTTTCATGATTTGTACTTTGTCACTCTGTGTAAGAGAGGACCTGCCCACCAGGCGGGGGTGAGAACCCAATAGTTTGTTTCGGAAGTCTCAGAGGGGACGAAATGTTTACAGAAGCCCGGACGCCACGGAAGTCATCAACAGCTCCAGAGGAGCGCAACAAGCAGGACTAGCCAGCGGTTGCGCTCCTCCGTGGCTTCTATTTCTTGCGGGGCCGAGTTCTATAAACATGTTCGTCCCTCTGCAGGACGCAAGAACCAGCGACGAATCACTGAATTATGCGAACTATCAGGGAAGCCTACAAGTCGTGGCGCATGGACAATTCTTGATGGCGCTTCGTGGCCGCTTTACCGCTTCGCCCTTGCCGCTTCGCCCTTCGCCCTTCGCTCTCATCTGCTCATGCCTGCCTCAGGTTGCGTGCCCTGATGAAAGCAAATACTGCCGCGATCACACAAGCAGCGCCGCCGGTGACGACTGAGAAGCGGCGCGCCCATCAGCGCGGCCACGGTGCCCGCCTCAACTTCTGCCTAATTGCGGGCCGCCCATGAAAAAGATCATGTTGACTGAGGTCATCCGCCCTCGCAAATTGTTCGGCGTGACAAGTTGCCGAATAGTCTGTCTCAGGATCGTGCTTACCGCATCACGCCGCACCGGTCGCCGCCAGCATCACCAGTGAGAACCAGAATGCCCGGGACACGCCAAAGGCAATCGTCGCCGCGCCATAGAATACCGACCGACACAATCACGGTCAGACCTTGCTTTCGCAGCACGCCCATCCGCGCCATTACCAGACCCGCGACAATCGCTCCGGCGGCCGGCGCGGCCGCCAGAAATCCGTAGCCGCGCGCGCCCACGTCCAGAATGTCTTTGGCATAAATCGGCAGCAGCTGGTTTGCCGAAGCGAAAAAGGTCGCGACAAAATCCAGAGTCATCGTCTGGACGATGATCGGAGTCCGCCACACAAATCGCAGACCTTCCATCAAAGCCGCCAGGCTTATTTCCGAGGTTTCGACCTTCGGTTTTTCGGGCTTACCGCTGACCCGCATCAACGCGAGGCCGACGATCACCGCAACAAACGATGCGGCGTTGATCGTGTAAACCAAAGCCGGGACCGTGACTCGCCAAAAGAAATCCAGCCAGCGGCGGACCCGTGATCAATCCGATTTGAAACATCAACATGCTCAGGCTCACCGCGTTTGGAAAATCTTTCGGCCGGCACCAGAGTAGGCATCAAGGCCTGCCGCGCCGGCGTGTCAAACGCCCAGGCGGCGGAAGCGATCGCCGTCAGCAGAAAGATCGGCCACGAGTGCGTTCATCCCGGAAAATGTCACCAGGGCCAGCAAGCCGCTGCAGGTAAGCATCGAGCTTTGCGTGACGATCATTAGTCGCCGCCGATCGACCACGTCGGCGACGACGCCGCCCATCAACGAACACAGAATGATCGGCAGCGCGCGACACGCGCCCACCAGACCTAAGGCCAGGGTCGAGCCGGTGATCACGTAGATATGCCAGTTGATCGCCGCCAACTGCATCTGCGATCCCGATCACCGAAACAATCTGGCCCATCCAGAGCAGATCGGAAATCACGATGGCGCAGAGACGAGAAGGCGGATCTGACGCTCGTGGCCTGGAGGACGGGAAAGGGACTGCGAAGATTTATCAGGAGTCATTTCGAACGATGTTATTATTACCAATCATCGCGTTGATTTTGTATACCGGTAATTCTTCTCAATGAGGAAAAAGAGACAAATGCGCCGTCACTTCTCGGGATTAGTTACGCTGGCGGCATTTATTCTGATGGCAGGTCTTTTGCCGAGCGTGTCCGCTGGCCAATCCGAACCGAAACCGAAACGCTTGCAAGCTCCGGCGACGATTCACGGTTTGGTCGGGGGCGAGTCTCACAACGCTTACGTAGTTCGCGTGCGTAAGGGACACACGCTGAAGATTGAGATTTCGTGGCGCACCGAAGACGGGAATACCGCCAGTTTCGGCGTCGGCAGTTCGCCGGACTTCGAACCAGTTCAATTCGGACAGGAATCTCAGGAAGGGCGAAAGTGGATCGGCAAGGTCCCTAAAACCGGCGACTACTTTATCGAAGTAGATGGCCCACCCGCGGGCGCATTACGTGCTGAAAGTTACCGTTAAGTAACGCGAACTCAGTCGACCGGGCTAAAGCCCGACGAATTTTTCCGAGCCTGCCGCACTAAGCCCCTCCCCGACCCTCTCCCAAATGGAGAGGGAGGTAAACACCGTAGAGATTATTTGCCCTTGGTGCCGTTCAACTCTTTGAACATGTCTTCAACGTTCGGCACGGCGAAGTTCGGAAACGCGAAGGCTTTGTATTTCTCAGGCAGCGTTAGCTGCTGCTTAGCCTGATCGACGGTCAAGCCTTTGGCAATTCCTTCCTTCACTCGCGCGATCGCAAATCGTCGAGATAATCGCGAAAGTCTTTGATGTCCGCAGCCTCGGCGACATTGCCGTGACCCGGCACATATTTGGCGTTCGGGTATTGCTTCAAGCATTCGCGTCGAGCGTGGGAATCCAATCGTTGACCGTGGCGTCAACCAAATTAGGCAGAGTCTTTGACCAGCCCAGATCGCCGGTGAATACAACGTTAGCGTCGGGAACGAAAGCGATGACGTCGCCGCCGGTGTGACCGGGAAAGCGTAGCGAGCATCAACTTTCCGTTTGCCGAGTTTCAGTTCCATCGTTCCCGACTTGAAGGTCCTGGTCGGATTTGTCAGCGTGATCGTCATCATCGCGTCCAGGCGGCGAAGCGTTCTTTCCAACTGGCGCGCGCTTGTCCTTCTGATCTTCAGGCGATGGCAGCCAATAGCTTTGGTTGTGTCTGCTTTTCGCTTTTCCAAATCAGCAGCCGCCGGCAGGAAAGCGCTTGTTCTTCGTCGTCTGCCAGATCAAAACGTTGTCATGCGCGATGATCGGAACGCCGCGGGCGGCGAGCACCTGATTCCCGCCCGTGTGATCGAGATGGTAGTGACTGTTGACCGCGAACTTGATCGGAGTTTGGTGAGTATTTGAATCTCGCCAATCAATTCTTCGAGCGCTACCGGAGTAAAGAACGTGTCGAAGATCAGGACACCGTCATCACCGATCACGAAACCCGCGTTGCCTGAAGCCAACCCGCCCGGCTTGGCAATCGCCGCGTAGACTCCATCGGCGACTTTGACGAGTTGAAAATCGTCTTCGGCCTTGGGCAGCGCGAGTTGATGCCGGACGATCGCGGCAGAAACTGATCCGGCCAGCACCACATAATGATCGCGATGCCGGCAATTAATTTGAGTCTCATGTTGCGCTCTTTCGAGTGAATCAATAGACAGGATTTACATGATTAACATGATTTGATTAGGCAGCCAACGAAGCGTGCCCGCGGGAGATCAGTCGCTCCTGCCTTAGCATGTTAATCCGCAATCCTGTAAATCCTGTCTAATTCTTATTAGAACTTACAGCTTCGCCAGAATCGCCTTCCATCTGGCCCAGGCATCGTCGCGGGCCTTTCGATTAGCTTTGTACATCGCCAGAGCCTTTGATAGTCGTCAGCCGCCTTCTTCATCGGCTGCTTCATCTGCCCCGGCGGCCGCGGCGGTCGGCTCCGGCGCGTTGGGTTCGCCTTGCGCGCATGAATCCGTGACCGGCGCCGGCATAAGTCACCGGGTCGTACGCTTTCTTCCAGTCCTTCATGGCCTCCGTAGTTTGCGGGATGGTCGCGATCGATGCGCATGTCGTTCTCAGCATAGAAGCCATAGACCGGGCGCGCCGATCTTTCGCCAGCGCTTCTTTGTTCGGCGCGATACGGTTGTCCCTGAGCATTGCTGTCCGGGCGCGGTCACCGTAGAACACAAAGGCGGCTTTCAAACTTGGACCGGTTGGTGGCAAAGCGAAATGATCTGGCTGCCGCCCCAGCAGTATCCGGCCACGGCGACCTTGCCGTTGGCTCCCGGCACCTTCGGCGACATAGTCGGCGACGCGCGTTTAGATCAGCAGCAATCTGATCCGGCGGCAACGCGCCGATTGCCTGGCGCACCGCGTTACCCTCCAGCGAGCTGGTGCCGCCACCGTTCGGACCCATGCCCGAAAGCAAGTCCGGCGCAATCGCGATGTAACCGGCTTCAGCCAATTCATCGGTTAGCTGCTGCACCCAATCGCTCATGCCAAAAATTTCGTGGATCACCACCACCGCAGTGGCATTCTTGTTACTCTCGGGATAGACGACAAAGCTGTTGACCTCGCGCGTCGCCGTTCTTCACTTTGACCCATTCGCTGTGACGAGGAGACTTTGCCAGCTTTTGTTTGGCCCAATCCTGAATGGCCTCTTCGTTCACATTAGTGGAGCTGGTCACGTGATGATGCGCGCTCATGTCCTGCGCAGAATTCGCTGCCGGCACAACAGACTAACGCGACTAAGAGCATCAAGATGAAACTGATCGCTGGCTTTCTGGCGATTGCCTGCGCCGAATTTTCATTTGGCTCCTCCGCATCAAAAGACTTATCAGATTTGTGGGGATTCTAAATATCACAAAGATGCGCCACATACGCGAGCGATCGAAAGCAGCACACCTAGCGCCACGTACAGCAAAAAGCGATGCCGCCGAACAAGGGTCAGCGACATCGCCTGCAATCAGGCTCAGGTCGGACTGAACGGTTAAGTTTAGAACGGCCAGCGACCGTTAGCGACCATTGTTACCGGCGATTGTAACCGCCGTAGCGCTGGTAGCCCTCCTGATAACCACGCAGGAATCCTGAGCGGTAGGCCTGTTGGAATTGGTAACTGAATTGTCAATTCTTCCGTAGCCGCCGTTGTCGCCGTGCCCGTTGCGATAGAAGTGCGAGCGCTGGGGATTGTAGTTTTGGCGGCGCTCGCCATCGCGTGAACCGGTGTTGATGCCGTCCTGGTAACCCTGAGTAATTGCGATCTGAGTGATATTGCCGTAACCACCGTTTCGGCCGGAGCGATCGTCGCGCCGATAATCACGATTACCCCGGTAAGGATCCTGGCCGTAAGGCCACTGGCCATATTGAGCCTGGACGGCTGTGCTCGATGCGATTCCAATACCGGCCACGAACGCCAGCCCCAGCAAGATTCTCCCGACTTTGTTTCTGAGATGATGTGAATTCATATTTCAAAACCCTCCGCGTCGGGTCTTTGGCAACTGCCATGCCGATTATCAACCGATTCCGGACGAGCGTGAGGTCGCCCCGATAATTTGGCTAATTAGCCGGAGAATACCGGTCACGTTTTCGTGTGAACCAGGTCGGATTTGCCGCACGAGATCGTCGGTGTCAGAGTGCACGACTCGCTGTGTTTGGCCTCGAATCACAGACTGAAGTCTGCCGCTAAGCCTGTCGAACTCCGCGGCGATCCTTCGATTACGCTGATTTGAATTTCGTACGGTCCGCGACGAAACGTCGCCGCCGCTGAAATACGTCTGCCAGTTGCGGAAGCCCTCTTCGTAACCGCGCAGAAAACCCGTCGCGATAAGCCTGCTGGTAGATGTCCTTGTTACCAAACGACGAGTTGTAGCCGTTGGCGCCATTCTTATAGAAGTGCGAACGCTCCGGGTCAAAGGTTTGCCCGCGGCGCGCGTCGTTGGCTCCGGTGAACAACCCATCCTCGTACCCCTGATCATAGGCGCCTAAGCCGTAGCGAGTATCCACCATAGTTTCGCGGGTCGTAGATCGTGGTGTAGTAGTCGTAGTAATAGCCATTGTCGTAGTCGGGATAGTTCCTGCGATAGTCGTGCTTGTACTTGCCGCGATCACGATCCCGATAGCGATCCTTGTCCTTTCCTTATCCTTATCTTTGTCCTTGTCACGATCCTTGTCGCGATCTCGCCAACGATCTTTGTCCTTATCCTTGTCGCGATCCTTGTCGCGATCTTTGTCTCTGACCCCAATCCCGGTCTCTTATCTTTGTCGCGGTCCCGGCCCCAATCACGGTCTTTGTCACGATCACGATCTGCGGTCCCCGCCCCGATCATTGCTGCGATCGACATTGCGATCGACGGTTGGAGTCACCGTAACAGAATTATCCAGAATGGCGCGGTCTCGGCGATTCTCGCTACCATCGCCGTCATTACTTCGACGCGTTGGTCCCGCGCTGTCACCCTGGGATCTGCGATCGAAATCGCGCACGTCGCCCGCCCTCGTCCCGGCCACGGTTTGAGTTATCACGCGGACCGTCATCTCTGCGATTGCGGCTGCCGCTGTCGTTGTTCCGGCTGCTGTTGTCAGAGCTCCGGCCGGAATCATTATTTCGAGATCTCACTGGGGGTACTCGGAGCGGGCGCGCTCGGCGGTGGCGCCGATGGCGGCGGGGCAGGCTGCGGTTCAGGCGCGCTGGGCGGCGGGCTCGACGGCTCAGGCCTTTCTGGCTTCAAATCCTGTGCATTGGCAGCGACGACTGAGGCGCAAACTGAAGGCGACCAAAGCGAACGCTAAGAACGCGATCGCGACTAGCGGGCGATTTGAATTTCATGCCACGTCCTCCTTTGCGACTTGAAGGATTGAACGGGAAGAGTGTGGGCGCATTATACGCCCATTCGGTTAACAGCGCCGAAGCGTTTTGGGGAGTGACATCAATCGAGATCAGCTGCGGTAGCACGGAGTGTCAGAACCGCGAGCGATAGCGACGGATCACGGTGCGGCATGAAAAATCGATGATCCGGCAGTTCAGCGCTGAGTGGAAGATCCGGTCGCTACCGCTCGCGGTTCTGACACTCCGTGCTACGCAGTTCATTGAATATGTTAAGGAGGACTTAGGCGGGACTGGCTGCGTGATAGATCATCCTTCACCGCTTCGCAACACAAGATTCAGGCACTACCTTATTCTCGGCCTTTGTGCGATTCAACTAACTTCACTGTTTCTGCAGAGGTCTGATCGCGGTCGAGTATGTTGGTGGTGCGCTCAGTAACGCTGATGGGTGTTTGGCGCTGGCGCGGCAACGGTCAATTCAGGATCAGCCTGCGGCGGATCGATCCGCAAGGGCGCATCCTCAGGAAACTCGATCTCTTTCGGCGCGCCGGGTCTGATCGTCAGGCCGGCGAAGATGTGACCCAGTCCCGACAACATCGGAATCAATCCAATCAGCCAGACGACTCGCGACGACGGACGGGATGTCGAACGGAACCTTGTTGATGATGTCGGGATCGAGCTTGAGCGACGATCGAGTGAGAAAGAAAATAAAGGAACAGCATGAAGCCGGTGCCCCGACCCAGCTTGACGAAGCCCCGGGTCAGCATACTTTCGCGTCGTTCCGCAGCGGTCTTCTGCTTTGCGACGGCGACCGAGTTCTCTCGTCTGTGTTCGGCCGTGCGCTGAATCTCGCGATTCATCTTGTCCATGGCGCGCGAAACCTCTTCGGTGACCTTCTCAACCTTGAGGTTTTGCACCATCTCTTTGATTTTCGCGGGCACGCCATCGCTGCGAGCGATAGCTTCGCTGAGGGTGACGGCCTTGCCAATCACCTTCAGATTGGCGCCGCAGGATCGACAGAATTTGAGTTCGGCCTGCGATTCGAGGCCGCATTGAGGACAAAACATAATCGCTTCCGACTCCGGAACATTCTACGCTGATTCCGGACCGGTTGTTCGCAGAAAAAAGAAATGCCGCGAACTTTCATTCGCGGCATTCTGATCAGTAGTCTTTGCGGCGGGCGAGCTGCCCGCGCCATTTTTACGATCTGAACCCATCAGCATAGCCTCGCAGGAAACCTGATCGAAAAACTTCTCCAAAGTTTCCGAAGCCTGCCTCCTGATAGTAGTGAGACCTTTGCGGATTGTAGGTGCGATCATTTTGGCGTCGCCCTGGCCCGTCTTCAAACCATCTTTGTAACCCTGGTTATACGCCTTGTCGGAATCGTCAAAGACGTAGTGGCCGTAACGGCTGTAATAATCAAAGTAGGGACTGTAGCCCCAACCGCGATAACCCCAACCCCACGGGCTGAACGGCCGGTAAGATCGGACGACGCACGATGATCACGCGACCGCGACGTTGGGCTTCAACAGTCGTGCTCGATAACAGCGCGACCACGCCGGGGAGAACCAACAACGTCAAAATCAATGCTCCAAACTTACGTAAGTATTTTCCTTTCATGGGAATTAACCCTCCTTGTTCTCTCTAATCATTTAGACGTTTTTTGCCGGGCGAAAGTTCGAAGATCGCGACCCTCGAACGCATGTCAATAACTTGTGATTAGATTACAAAGAAATGCCGCGACCTCGCGGCCGCGGCACCTCTCAATTTACCTCCTCGATCTTACCCTTACCTCTTCGCTCTTTCGCCCTCTTAGTATCGTCGATAGTGACGATGGCGTTTGCGGATTTTGTACGTGTACAGCGCGCCGCTGCCTAAGCCGACCAGCGAACCAACCGCAGCGCCTTTCTTACCTCCCGCAACTGCGCCGATGCCGGCGCCTGCCGCCGTCGTTCCGGCGAGAGTTAACTTGTCACGGTGCTTCTGCCAGAACGTGCGTTTGTGTCGACGATAACGGGTTCTCACAGTCGTTTGTGCAAAAGCTTGCCCTCAGTTAATCGAGGGCGCTACGAACACCAACGTCCCCATAATTAGTGCGCATAATAAGAAAACCGATAGACCTCTTTTCATACTCTCCTCCGTTCTAAATCGTGGCAAGGCCACTGTCATTTCACGACATCGCGTCCGCTTTTTGCAGGAAGAGTTGACGCGACACTGATCTAAGCGCATCTCTTATGCCAGAAATCCAGCCGTAAAATCATCATGATAGAATCGCAATAATCTGATGGGTACTTCGAAGAGCGCTGCTGCAGAACAATCCGCGATCAAACGGTGACGCTCAGTTGTCGCCTCCGCTCAAGTGGGCCGGTGGAAAGCGCTGGCAGATACCTCACCTGCGAAAGTATTGGGAACGCGAAAATCATCGCCGGCTGGTCGAGCCCTTTTGCGGTGGTCTGGCGGTAGCGCTCGGTTTGCAACCTGAGAGAGCACTGCTCAATGACGCGAATCCACACCTGATAAATTTCTATGAGTGGTTGAAGCGCGGCCTGAGAATTTCGATTGAGATGCGTAACGATGCGAACCTCTTTACGAGCATCGCGATCGCTTCAATCAACTCTTGCGCGCGCGCAGAGATCGAAACCCGCGAGGCTGCGTCGCTCTTCTACTATCTGAATCGCACCGGCTACAACGGGCTTTGTCGATTCAATCGCAGCGGCGAATTCAACGTGCCGTTCGGCCGTTATGCAAACATAAACTATCGACGAAGCTTCGTCGAATATCAGTCCCTGTTGGGGACCTGGGAATTCTCAAGCGCCAGCTTCGATCAAATTCAGCTCGAGCGAAATGATTTCGTTTATGCCGATCCGCCTTACGACGTTGCAGTTCACTCAATACTCGAAGGGCGGGTTCGGTTGGGATGAACAGGAGCGCACCGCAGAATGGCTGCGCGAAACATCGCGGCCCCGTCGTACTTTCAAACCAGGCTACGCCACGAATCATGACCCTGTATCGAAAGCCTCGGCTATAAACTCATAAAGCTCGACGCGCCACGACGAATCAGTTGCACAGGCGATCGCGGCTCTGCGCGCGAAGTCCTGGCCTTACAGAAATCTTGATTGATGACAGCGGCGCTACGCGACGCCTCTGAGCGGTGCTATCGGATCACGTGGAGCATCTGGTGATCCGGAGTTCAGCTGAGCCGAAGATCCGGTCGACTGCGTCACCGGCTCCACCCTCACCCGTTCAACTGTCGGGCAAATCCTGCACTAAAACCCTCTGACCCTTTGAAGGCACACTAACTAGCTCGTTTTCCCTGAAAGCTGAGCAATTTGAGCGTGGCATCATCGTTGCCCTACCGGTTTTCAATTGAGTACGGACGGCAACGCCCGATTTGTGTTCAGTTGCAGTTTCGAAAATAGCTAAGGGAGAAGATTCATGAGACACATTTCGGGAGTCCTGGTGGTGCTGCTTCTGCTCGCGCCGCTGGCGCAAATATTTGCCGCCGGTCAGGCGCAAAATCATCGATAGACAAAGCCAAGAGCCAGGTGGCCAAACTGGGCGTGGGCTCGAAAGCGCGCGCCACAGTCAAACTTAACGATGGCACGAAGGTGAAGGGTTACGTTTACAGCGCGGGTGATGAAGACTTTGTCATCCGCGATCGCAAAACTGATGCGCCGACCACCGTTCGCTTATGCAGATGTAAAATCGGTGGACGACAATCGCGGACACTCGGTGGCGAGAAACATTCTGATCATTGTCGGGATAGGCGCCGCGGTCACCATCGCTGCCGTCTTCGGAGCCATCGCCGCGAATGAGAGATGACTCGTTGGCGCCGATCTGATCGAAGCTACCAACAGTCGTGTCAGAACCGCGAGCGGTAGCGACCGGATCATGCGTACAATTGAAAACCTTCGTTGTTCGACTCGATCTGCGTCTTGATCCGCGTCGCTACCGCTCACGGTTCTGACACCAGTCGACACAGACCTCCGACTACTGATTGCCTTTGATTAATTCCAGCTTGGTTGTGTTCACATCGAGCAGTGGCCCCAGCTCATAAATATTTCGGTAGCCATAGGTGTAAAGCGCGATGTAAGTCGAGAGATTGAGTGAGGCCGTTACCATCTTCGTGGGAAAGGCCTTCTGGTCACCGACAAAATTGTTGTTGCAATAGATCAAAATCCGCGCATTCTTGTCCGGCAAAGTCGCATTCAAGCTATCAACCGTAATGTCCGGAAAGCTGAGATTGATCGCCCCTTTGATGTGCAGCACGTTGTACTTCTCGGCGCTGCGCGCATCGAGAATTATCGTCCCGGCTCGCGGCTCATCTTGATGAATTCTTCTTCAGTCAGCCGGCGTGATTCGCGGTGTTGGGCAGCCTCACGCGGCGACCTCGAGATAGCCCTTCATATCGATGGCCGGATTGTTAATGGTGGCTTTTGCCGTCTTGGCGGGATCGGCCTTGGTTGGCTTGCTTTCGGCCTTGGTTTGCGCGCAGGCAATGGACACTGAAGCGAGAATCGTCAGCGCCAGCAGTACCAGTCGTTTCATTGGATTCTGACCCTCCTGCCTGCCTGAACGGGCCAAGAGCCAGAAACTTGCGCGAAATCTAGGTACGCACGCCTCCGGCGTGCTTTTTCAGTGGTAGCGGTGGGCGCAAAGAAAATCCGCAGATTTCTGACTAAGACAGTCCTTATCTGCGTAATCTGCGGATAGGGTCTTTAACTCTGCTTCACAAACTTCAGCGCTACGCCGTTCATGCAGTAGCGCAGTCCGGTCGGCTTCGGCCCATCATCGAATACATGTCCCAGGTGACCGTCGCATTGCGCGCAGGACACTTTGGTGCGCGTCATGCCCAGGGTCTTATCGAGATTCTTCGATCACATTCTCTTCTTAATCGGCGCCCAGAAACTCGGCCAGCCGGTGCCCGAATCAAACTTCTGCGCCGAGCTGAACACCGGCAGCCCGCATCCCGCGCACTCGAAAGTCCCCTTATTGTGAATCTCGTTCAGCGGACTCGTGAAAGCGTATTCAGTGCCCTTCGTGCCGCAAAACGTTGTACTGCTCAGGCGTCAGTTGGCTCTTCCACTCTGCATCAGTCTTGATCACTTTTTGATTCCTTTGGTTTTCTGATTGTTTGATTGCTGGGGCTGCGCCCAACTTGGCAGCCGCGATAATTAACGCCACCCCCACCCAGGGCAAATGAACGATGAGATAAATAGCCGTCTGTTCATGATGTGTCCTCGCGATGATATCGGTTATTGCCTTATCGGATTCAATATACGCGTGGTGGCGGCAAATCGGATTGAGAACAGCCGCGGATTTACGCTGATAAACGCGGGTAGAATCTCCTCAACAGAGTCCGCGTTGCCATCTGCGTTCATCCGCGGCTTCGACCTTCGCGAAACGTCCTCTGCCGCCTGCTGCTTTCTTAAGCACTGCAGAAGCAGACCAGCACTCCTTCAAGCGTTCCGACCACCGCGCCGTCACCTGCCCAGTCTTGGACGGATCGAATTTAATCCGGTAAGCGGCGATGACCTGGCACCCTTTGAGCTTTGGGGTCTGGCCTCCGTCGATGACCTCCCCGCAAAGCCGGCCTTCCATGATTCCAATGTCGCTGCATTTCTGACAGTCCTGGATTGGTTTACGGTGCGGAACCCTCGTTGGTCACACCTGACATGCGCCCGCTTATTTTCAGCCCGCCCGCGCCCGCCCAACTAAAGTCACCGGAGTGGAACCCGCGATGATTCGATCCGTGTCGAACGCCGTGCTCAGCTTGTTATGCCCAGGGTTCCGTTGAGCGGCGCGCCCCCGCGAGTCGCAGATCGTAGCTTTTACATCAACTTTCAAACTGTGCACCGTCCGCAGGGTCTTGCAATTGGGTGTCAAACATCTTCGCTCTTTGCTGCTGGTGTCGTTTCATCGTGCCTTTCAAGTCCTTAGACACGGCGCTGACACAGAACGCCTTGTCGAGAATCGCCACGGGATCGTCGAAGCATTGAAATGCCATTATTGTCTCCCTTTCGGTTGATGAGGCTTTCCTCACAATGAGAGTACCGCGCCAACGGCTAACAAATGCCGCCAGACAGCACCAGTGCATCGTGGATCAAAGATCACAAGAGTTTGGGGATGGACTTGGCTGGATTATTGGTGAGTTTGCTTTTTGAGGCAGAGGCTCGGGAAAACTCAGCCGTTCAAAGTGCAGGCAAGATATTCTCAAGGAGACAAAAAGTCAATAGTTACGGATCAGTACCATCCGCGTAAGCGGATGGGTTAAGGAGTAAGCAGAGTTCCCCGATCTTGCGGGCGTTAGCGGGAATGGTTGCGGTTGCTGAAGGATCTAAAGTGCGTTGATAAGCGCGCGCAAAGCCGCTTTGGATTCTCGCAATGCCTTTGCAAATAATCCAAAGCGCCGTCGCCCCTGATAAATCGGGATTCCGACGGCGCACTCCAAATTGGTGTCACGCTGCCGCGCTCTTCACCAACGTTGCTTTCAACTTGATATCGACTCCCGTAAGCGCCTGCGATACCGGACAATTCTTCTTGGCGCTTTCGGCAAACTCAAGAAACGTTGCTTCATCAATCCCCGGCACTTCGCCTTCCGTGTCGAGTTCAATCGTCGTGATCTTGAATCCCTCGCCGACCTTCTCCAGACTCACCTGAGCGTTGGTGCTCACCCGCGTCGGCTTATGACCCGCCTTGGTCAATCCGGCCGCCAGGGCCATCGAAAACATCCGGCGTGCGCAGCGCCGATCAATTCTTCCGGATTCGTCCCCGTGCCTTCTTCAAATCGCGACGCAAAAGAATACTGGCCTTCGAATGCGCCACTGCCTAACTTAACCTTGCCGTTTCCTTCTCTGAGTGTACCTTCCCAAACTCGCGCTTGCTGTCCGTTTTGCCATGATTGTTCTCCTTGATGATTAAACCGCGCCTGCCAGACCCAGACTGCCCTCGAACGCCACATCGCCGCCGCTGAAAAACGCCACGATCTGCCCCGGCAGGTACGTGAGGCTCGCAGTCGCCTTCAAAAACAAAAATTTGCTTCGGCCCGGCTGGCGACAAAGCGCACGCCGGCCTCTCTGAAAGTGTCTTCGAGATGCTGCTTGTAATGTGGATTAACTCCCTCAGCGTTGATGAAAACTTTCAGGTTCAAGCCGCCCACCTCAGCGATCTTCTTTACCAGAGTCGCTTTGTACTTTTCTCCCATCGTTCCTCCTCTAACCGCAAACCAAATCCCGTTCAATTGATTGTGTTGGAGCTTTGAGCTATTGAGCGCGAATTGCGGGCGAGAGTCAAGCAGCGAGTCTGGTCCTAACTCTGCCGGTTCTCACGGTGTCTCTTTGCAGCCTCTGTGCCTCTGTGGTAAAGCTCTCAGCAAAGGCTTTCACCACAGAGACACCGAGAATTCACAGAGACAGCAGAGAAAGCCGAAATTAGGACACCGCCCCAACCAGCGATGCTGTTTCTAAGTGAGTAGCTGATCAGGCTTTTGAGGCGATGGCTGATCTTTAACATGCAAAATCAAAAAGCCCCCGGCGAATAAATCCGCCGGAGGCTTGGTGAGAAGCACATAACTGCTAATTAGTAACGTCCGCCGCCGTTGCCGCGATTTTCGCGTGGCTTGGCTTCGTTAACTTTCAGCGCGCGCCCGGCTACTTCTTTGCCGTTAAACTGCGCGACCGCCGCAGCGCCTTCTTCCTTCGTTTGCATTTCGACGAAGCCGAAGCCGCGTGAGCGACCCGTTTCGCGATCTTCAATCAACGAGACGCTTTCGACCGTGCCCGCCTGCGCGAACAGTGTTTGCAGATCGTCACTCGTCGTTTCAAACGCGAGATTACCAACATAAAGTTTCATAGACATTTTTTCTTTACCTTTTCCCCTTTGGGGACCAACAGAAGCCTTCCGAGCTTCCCAATTCTCCAAGGTTTAATGATCCGACAGAGAGAAGCCTTGGCATTCTAACTGGGTTTGAGCTGTGGAAATCAGTTGGACTGGATAGTGACCAGAGCGGCTGAGAGCAGAGTAAGCTCGACTTTGTTCACAACGACCGTACGCTAATAGTGGGTAGGTGTCAACGGCAAGATCTGTTTCTGAAGAATGCTGAGCACTTTCGCTTTCTCTCACGCCCATTGGGAGAGGGCTGGGTGAGGGACTTGGCGCTACCAATGCCGACCGTTAACGCAATGCATGCCGGATGCCGAGCATAGCCTCGATTTTCAGCAGTGGCGTCACCTGGAGGCAGAGCTTTCTGCCAAGCGCTGCGGCATGGCGTTCCAAATGTTGAGGCAGGTGACCGTCACGCGCCGCAGAGCTTTGATCACGCAACTTTCTCGGGAACGAGATTGAGCCGGTGCGGCTCGTATCGATCAGATCTTCGATGCGCCATTGATCGGGTTGGCCGTTCCAGCGCATACGCCCATCCGCGTTGGATTCGTGATGCGTGAGCCTCGAAGCGATCCCAGTCTCTCGGGCGTGTAGAAAACATAACCGCCTCGGAAAACCGCATGCACGACGAACTCTCTGCCGTCAGACAGCGCATAGATCCCGCGCTCTCTTAGTTTCTGCATCACTTCTGTTTTTGCTGGAGTCAAAGGCTCGCCCTGAAGAGAAGATGGTCGGAACAGGTGAATCGTGAATAGAGGGCTTCCCCGCCCTCCTCTGCGTCTGCAAGCGCTTACGCTCCATTGCCAGCCGCGATCTTGTGGAATGTTGAATTGGACACATTGGCGGTTCCCACCGTCGGCGTTCCCGCTACGACTGTCTCCAGAGACTTAATTACCTCGAGATAACCCTTGCGGCTGTAGGCCTCCGCATCCGCCTGCGTCTCCCAGAAGCTGTTAGCAACGGCTTCGGTGAGATCCGGGGCGATAAAGACAATTTCATCCAGGAATCCCTTCTGCTTGCGCAGCATGGGAATTATTTCCGTTTCCATCAGGCGGGTAAATTCCGGGGCAGCCTTTGCTTTGAGTCTAACTACTACGTGACGAGCAAACATACATATGCTCCTGTGGTTTTAAGCTATTTGGGTCAGATGATCTGGTTAATTCCAGAGAAGCCTGAGAAGGAGTGAGCTGGACTCGATTCGCAATGACAGTAGGCTAATAGAGAGGGTAAGTCAAACAGAGGACATGTCTTTCTCTCCCCTTCGGGAGAGGGCCAAGGGTGCAGGGTGCAAAGCATAAGGCGACCAGGGTTGACTTGCTATGTCGTCTCTTCTCCCTCTCCCAATGGCAGAAGTTTGGGGTGAGGGCTTAGACGCCCAATCACCCAAATTAGCTCAACAACTTCGCCGACGCGGTCACTTGCACTTCGAGTATCCACAATCCCGGCAAAAATCACACCCACTCGCATGCTCTAACTGACCATGACATTCGGGGCAGGTGCTAATCATCGTGGACATGATTGCGCCGACTACCGGTTGCGCGGTGACGGATGAAGTGGCGGCGTGGGTCTGTTTGCCGAGCGAGCGCGCGGAATCAGGATGGCCTTTCAAGCGCCGGTTCGTGATCATCAGGCATTCGGCGACGGCTTGTTCGGGTGAAGTCAGCAGGCGCTCGTTGAACCAGACGGCGTGCGTGCCGGTTACTTTGTTCAAGCTGTAAGCGACTTCGGCGGCGTCGAATCCGCCGCGCAGCATCTTGGAAGCGAGCATGCCCACACCGCCGGAAATTGGGCCGGTGGCAAACACTTCCTGAATCATCTGCGTCGTCGTGATTGACGGTGACGTAGAGGTTCTGGCCGTCGAAGGGAATGCGCCAGGTCGCGCCGCGCAGTTCGCGCGGACGCTCGAGGCGAATTGCGCCCTGCTTGCGCGCCGCGGCTTCGGCTTCAGCCAGACGTCGCGCGGCGGCTTCGTTCTCAGATTCGGTGCCAATGGGCGCCGCTTCTTCGATCGGTTCGATGATGGTCGTAGTCGTCACCACGGTCGGCGTCTCAGTCTTGGCTTCTGACTTCATCGAAGTCAGCACCTGACCTTCGCGCGAGCCGTCGCGGTAATAACTCACGGCTTTGCAACCAAGCTGTCGCGCCAGGCGATAGAGATGATCGACTGACTCGATGGTGTCGTTGACGGCGCCGTTGCAGGTCTTGGACACGCTGTTATCGACGTTGCGTTGCGCGGCGGCCAGCACGTGGACATGCTGCTCGGCGCTGATCGACATGGCGGAAATGAAATAACCGGGCAGCTCGTGCTCATGCTCAACGACGTAAGCGGCGGCGGCATCGATCGAATCCGCATCGGTTTGATCGACATCCAAACCAAGCGCTTGCGCGGCGAGGGTGTGAACGTACGTGCGCGTGCCGAGAGTGTCCTTTCGCACGTACGCCCATGAGAAGTTGGGTTCAACGCCCGACGATGTTTCTGCGACCAGGGAAATCGTGCCCGTAGGAGCGATCGTCGTGACTTCATAGTTACGCGGGGTGAGCGAAACTTCACGTGAGATGCCGATTTGGTTATAGAGAAAGTCGGCATAGGATTCGCGATTAGCTTCGAGCTCAGGAAAAACCCCACGTTCAGCTCCGAGACGCAGACTTTCAGTCCAGGCCTCGCGGCGAATAAAGCCCATCACTTCATCCATTAAATCTATAGAGGCGGCAGAGCCGTAAGAAATCTTCAAATTCAGACAGAGATCGGCAAAACCCATGATGCCCAGGCCCACCGGACGCGTGCGCTTCACCACGTCGTTGATTTCCGGCAGCGGCCAGGCACAGGTGTCGATCACATTGTCGAGAAAACGCGTGGTCCAGTGCGTCACTTCGGCCAGCCGATCCCAATCCAGACGATGCTCGCGATCATAGAAACTTGTTCACATCGATCGAGCCGAGATTGCACGAGTTGGCAAAGTGCAGGAACTGCTCGCCGCAGGGATTGCTGGCCATGATCGGACCCATCGAATTCATCATGTGATTGTGACGATTGACTTCGTCGATGAAAGCGATCCCCGGCTCGGCGTACTTATGAGCACTGGCGATGATCCGGTTCCAGATGTCCGGCGCGTAGACAAATCCCGGCGGCCGGCGGCTCTTCAATCAAGGCATCGGAGAGATCGGCCGTGTCGAATGATTCTTTATCGCGGAAGGTAACGGTCGAACCATCAGGCCGGCGATAGACCACATAGTTGCGGCCGGTGACCGGATCGAAAACCGGATCGTCCCAGGACTCGCCTTTGAAATCGAGCTGATACCACTCGTTGCGATCGACCGCCTCGAGAAACTTGTCAGTGACGTTGACTGAAATATTGAAGTTGGTCAGCGAGTGCTGATCGTTCTTCGCGTGAATGAAGCGCAGGATGTCCGGATGCGTCACGCGCATCATGCCCATGTTCGCGCCGCGCCGCACGCCGCCCTGCTTCACGGTGTCGGTCGTCGTATTGAAGATGTTCATGAACGAGACCGGGCCGCTGGCCACTCCGTGAGTCGAGCGCACCATCGAACCGCTGGGCCTCAGCTTCTCGAAAGTGAAGCCGGTGCCGCCGCCGGTCTGATGGATAATCGCGGCGTCAGTGGCAGTCTTCATGATGCCGGCGATTGAGTCCGGCACGTCCAGCACGAAACAGGCAGCGAGCTGGCCGTTGGGCTTGCCGGCATTCACCAGACAAGGCGTATTGGGAACAAACTCGCGGGCCATGCATGATCCCGCTCATCGCGTTGAAGAACAGATCGCGCTGGGCCGGATCGGTTTCAGCGACCGAGACGTGAGCAACCACGCGAGCGACAATGTCCGACCATTCCTCGAGGGAATTCCCTTTGGCGTCTTTCAGCGAATAGCGCTTGGCTATGACCCGCCGCGCATTCAGACCCAGGGGGACAACCTTCCGGTCAAAGGATGTCGATTCGCTCATTTCTTTTTCAGACACCTTTGTCATCTTCGCGCCGCTCGCTACGTTCATTAGTTTACCTTTCCCGCGCGCCAAGGGCCACGCGAGCCGATTTTAGGGGAATAGAAAGACCGAGACGATTCATGATCGCCTACGCCAAAACCCTTGATGTTTTGCAGGTACTACGGTCGGTATTGCGAAGTCACTACAACCTTGCGGATTCGGGTTTTGGAACCCTAAAGCCGCCGCCGCCAGCCGTCTCAACCAAAGCAGGACGGACTATACGCCTAGTTTATCCGAGATGTCAATATCTTGTGGCCATCTTTTTTTCAACACGATAGAGTGTGTTTCCTGAGGCTCTACCTTAAGGGCTAAGTGACGGTAAATCACGCTGTTAGACTGGCCAGAGTGTCAGAAGCCCGAGGTTGAGCGAGGGGCCACTCTCCCTGAGAAATGCCCTCCCTGACGGTCGGGCTTCTGACACTTTATTTTGATGATGAGCCGCTGGAAAGCAGCAGGTCCAATTCGCGGTTCTGGTTATCGAGCATTCCGAAGGTGTCGGCCGTCTCTTCCAGCATCTGGCGGGTCATCGCGATCGAGTCGCTCAACTCTTCAAAGTGCAGGGCGGAGACGCGCTCCGGAGTCGGCAGGGTAACCACCTGATCGTTGACCAGGCCGAAAAAGTTCTCGATTGATTGTAGTTGCCCTTCGACCAGCTTCACGGACCGTTCGAGGTCGTTGAAAGCGGCCACGCGGCGCCTGAGAATCTCGGCGTTGGCTTGTTGAATGCGCTTTTGCCTGATCGTCGGTCGAGGTTTGAACTGCGTGTTCGGCTTGCTTAAGTTGATTCGCGACCGCCTGGCGATTGGTCGAACGCAGGTGGTGCTTACGCCGGCGATAGACATCCAGTAAATCGACGAAATCTTCCCAGCGCTGATCGAGCGTTTGCAGGTTCGCGGGAACCTCTTTACTGGTGGTGAACTTTTTGTAGTTCGAGTAAATCTGGTTCCTCATCCAGCGCAGATATTCAACGGCTTCGCGTTCGCGAGGATCGAATCCCTTGATTACGGCTTCGCGCTGGGCTTCGCGAAGTTTACGCGCGCGTTCTTTTCACGACGCTGAACCAGACGGCGATAGATTGGACTGGCCGGGATCACCGCCAGATAAACGGCCTCCGAGCCCAGCGCGAGCAGCAGCGGGGTCACATCCTGAAAGAACGCCGCGCCGATGGCAAAGCCGGCCATGCCCCAAAAATTAATCGGCTCCTTGAATGCCTCTTTTACGTAGCGGAAATCGATCTTGGGAAATTCCATGAAGCTGCGTGATCTAATTACTGAATATTAATCTTGAGCCCTCGACTGTTGGGCTACGGCCCGTGCCAGAGTTCCGGGTTTACGCGGCGGCCGCTTCAAGGCGGAACTCCAAACCTTTACGTTCCCGGCGTTGTCTCTCCCTGCGCCGGTAAGGCCTGCGGCGCACCGGCGTCGCTGCCGGCCGGAAGCAGGCCCATCTCTTTCTTGTATTGAAGCAGCTTGTCCTGCAGCTGCATATCCATCGCTTCTCTTTCAATCTCCTGCATCTGGTTATCTACGGAGGTTGAGCCCAACTGCATGCGCGCTTCGGCAGCCGCTGCCCGGCGATCGATCTTGTCGCGCATCTCATCGAAAGTCGAAGCATCGTCGCCAATCTGGAACGAAGCCATCGTCTGGGCCAACTGCTCCTGGAGCTTGGCCTGCTTTGATTGATTGATGAGCTGCATCGCCTCGGCAGTGCGCCGCTGCATTTGCAGCATGTAGTTGTCGCGGGCCTTCAGAGCCTGCTTTGATGCGAGTTGTGAATGTTCGTACTGGTGGACGGTCCGTTGCAAATCGACCTGGGCCTGCTGGAGCTGGCCGATGTAGGCAGTCGCGATATCGTCGCGGCCCATCTTCACTGAAGCCTTAATCTTCGAATCCAGATCGACCACCTGAGACTCCAGCCGCTCTTTGTTCTTGCCGAGCAGCTTCTCAGTGGCCATCACCTGGGCCACCGAATTGTTGAGGTCCGGAATACGATCACGCATATCACGGATCGTTTGTTGCAGAATCAGTTCGGGATCTTCTGTTGCCTCGACAATTCCGCCGAACAGCGCGCGCAGCGAACGCGATATCCTAGTCCACAGTCCCATTTCATCCTCCGGCCAATTTCAGAATCGAAGATCGGATTAGTCACCCAGCGGTCGTCAAAAAGGTCCGGCGCACCGTCGAATAGTACGAAAGAGCAACGCGCACGGTTGCATTTTCGACCAATTTTGAACGGAGTATAGCAGAGAACGGTTAACCGTTAGCAGTGAGCCCTGAGCAACAATCAGCCCGGTTGCGGGATTTCAGCCTTTTGCTGAAGCGCCGGCCTCAACCGATCGTCCAATATCCCGCCGGTAATGCATCCCGTCCCAATCAATGTCGCCGACCGCGCCATAGCAGCGAGTCAGCGCAACATCGAGATTTTCGCCCGTTGCAGTCACCCCCAGCACCCGCCCACCGGCAGTCAGCCATTCGCCATTTCGCGCCTCGCGCCGGTGGCCGCATGAAAGATTGTGGTGCGAGTCGCGTTGCGCCGCTCGATCGAGCCCGCGAATTGTTGCGCCAGTCTCAGCGGCTGCCGGGTAGCCGCGCGACGCCAGCACCACACAGGCCGAGGATTCGTCCGACCACTCCACGGGAACGGCGCTGAGCCGTGTCTCGGTCATCGACCTGGAAGATTTCGGCCAGGTCGCTTTTCAGTCGCACCAGGATCGCCTGCGTTTCGGGATCGCCAAAGCGAACGTTATATTCAAGCACCTGCGGACCGGCGGCGGTTAACATCAGCCCTACAAAAAGAATTCCCTGAAACGGTATGCCTTCGGCGTTGCATCCGCGAAGTGTGGGTTCTACCACTTCGCGCACAATGCGATCGCGAGTTGCATTGTCGAGCACGGCTGAATCCGTGATCGATCCCATGCCTCCTGTATTTGGACCCGTGTCGTGCTCGCCGGCGCGCTTGTGATCGCGCGCGCTCGGCATCAGGCGAAAGTCCTGGCCGTCCGCAAACAAGAGCAGCGAGACTTCGCGCCCTTTAAGTTCTTCCTCAATGACGATGCGTTGAGCCGCTTCGACCCCACCACTCCACTCTTTAACTCGTCCAACGCGCTGAGGGCTTCGGCGCGATTTGCCGCTACGAAGACACCTTTGCCGGCCGCAAGTCCGTCAGCCTTGATCACCACAGCGGCGTCCTGGTCGCCAAAGTCGCCGGCTTGCAGCACGCCGAGCGCCCTCGGCGGCAGACGAGACGGTTCGATAACGAGCCGTCGGGATCGCATAGCGCTGCATAAAGTCCTTGGCAAACGCTTTACTGGATTCCAGGCGCGCAGCGGCTTGCGTCGGGCCCGACGATGCGCAAGCCTCGACCGCGAAAGAGATCGACGATGCCGGACGCCAGTGGCCCTTCGGGTCCCACCATCGTCAAATCAATTTGTGACTGCTCGGCGAATGCCGCCAGCGCGTCGATGTCGGTGACCTTGATGGGCACGCAACGGGCAAGCTGTTCAATCCCCGCGTTTCCCGGCGCGCAAAATAATTCCAGAGGCTGCGCAGAGGTTCTTTGCAACGCCCAACACAACGCGTGTTCTCGACCTCCGGATCCAACTACTAAAAGTCTCATCGTCAAAAGACCAATCCCAGTTTATTCTTGGCAGATCCTGACCCGAGTAATTTCCCAAAAAATGCTTGACACCGCAGGATCATAGTCATATAAGTGCAGCCGCTGTGGCTGTTGCTTTCGTGCTCGCCGGAAAAACGTGAGCGAACCACCGCTAGTGTAGTTTTTCCGCGGCCTCCTCGTACAGCTCAACGCACCTCTGATGGGCTTTCCTGTCCCTAACGACAATTGGGCGGCGGGAGGAAAACTATGCCAGACACTCACGCAGAACAAAGCGGTACCGAACGGATACCATGAATATCAGGATCGGCCGATCACTTGTGTTGATTGCGGCGAGGAATTTACCTGGACGGCGGGTGAGCAAGTTTTTTCACGACAAGGGTCTGAAGAACGAGCCCAAGCGCTGCAAGCCATGCAAGCACGCCAAGAATGAACGCCTCGGCTGCGATCTCGGCGGCCCAATCAGCCGGCATCAAACAACGCATCGAAGTAACCGTTACCTGCGCTCAATGCCGGGCGCAAACCACCGTACCCTTTTATCCTTCACAGGGCCGTCCCGTCTATTGCCGTGCTTGTTTTCTGGCTTCGCGCGCAATGGCGGCCACCGTTTAAGTCTTTAGTGTTCCAGATGGTACGGAACATTGGTGACGACGACACCCCTCTTGAACAAAAGCGCGCCTTTCAGAAACAACGTGTTTTGGTTGTGCAGTAAATTCTGCCACCATTTTGCCGGCACAAATTCCGGCAAAACGATCGGTGATCATTACGTTAGGCGAACTCCGCCGCACTCGATCGACATAGTTGAATAGCGGCCGGGCCAACGATCGATAGGGCGAAGCCACCACTACCAGATTCACGCCGGAGCCCCACTGCTGCCACTTCTCTCGGAGTCTTTGCGTAGCCTCGTCATCAAGATTTACGTAGACCGCGGTCACATGATGAGGGGCGATCGATTTCGCATACTCGAGCGCAGCGATTACACCCGATGAATTCCGAGATGGGCACGATGACCTCGTGATGAATTGGCCGCAATCCCTGCAAGCCTTCCGTCGATAGCTGTTGCGCGACATCAACGTAATGGCGATGGATCTTGAGGAACATCAACACCAGCAACGGGATGACGACCACTATGATCCAGGCGCCGTGCACAAACTTGGTCACGATGAAAATCATCAGCACGACAAAAGTCGCAATGGCGCCGACGCCGTTGACGACTAAATACTTGCGCCAGTGCGATGGTTCTCGAATCTCGACGGACGCGCCAGAGGCCGCAGCAGCTTTGGACGCCGCCGTCATCTTTCCTTCGCGCCACCAGTGGACCACCATGCCAGCCTGAGAAAGCGTGAACGATAGAAAGACTCCCACCGCATAGAGCGGTATCAGCCGGCTGGTATCACCTCCAAAGGCCCAGACCAGGAACCCTGAGAATATCGGCCAATAAGATAACGCCGTTGGAAAAGACCAACCGATCGCCAAGATTGGCTAGTTGGCGCGGCAGAAAGCGATCTCGCGCCAGCAGTGATGCGAGACGAGGAAACCCGGCGAACGACGTGTTGGCCGCCAAAATTAAGATCGCGGCCGTCGTAGTCTGCACCACGTAATAGAACCAGGTCATCGGCCCGGTAAACACGGCACGCGCGATTTGTGAAATTACTGTCTCACGCTCAAGCGGATGGACGTTGAAGAGATAAGCCAGAATGCTCGCGCCCATGAACATGACGATCAGCAGGATCGCCATCCAGGATAACGTCGTGGCCGCGTTTTTTGATTCCGGCGCCTTGAAGGCTTGCACGCCGTTTGAAATCGCCTCGATACCCGTTAAGGCCGCGCAACCGTTGGCGAATGCTCCCAACAAAAGAAACAGATTGAGCGACTGCGAATGGTAGCCTTCGGCAATCTTTGTCTCGATATCGCTATGAGGGGTACTATGCCCGGGTTCAAAGAATAACGAACCAGGCCATAGATAATCAGCGCGAGAAAACTAAAGATGAAGGCGTAGCTGGGAGCGGCAAACATGGCGCCCGCTTCCCGCACGCCACGAAGATTAGCGACGGTGATAAAGGCGATGAAGAACAGACACAGACACGACCCGATGATTGTGCAAGCCGGCGAATCGCGTCCCTACCATTGCCGACGTGATCGCCTCCACGCCTGCCGCAGTCGACACTGAGACACCGTCAGGATGTAATCAACCAGGAGCGAAGCCCCGGCGATTAGTCCGGACAACGTTCCCAAATTCTCTTTGGCAACAATGAACGCCCCACCACCGGAAGGGTAAGCGTGGATTGTTTGTCGATAACTGATTGCGACTATTACCAGCAGCAGGCTGATCGCGATCGAGATGGGGATTACGCGACCGAAAGCAGCACCCGCTCCGGCGACATAGGCCGCCGCCAGGACCAGCAGAATCTGTTCAGTTGCGTAGGCGGTTGAAGAGAGTGCGTCCGACGCGAAGATCGCGAGCGCGGTCTTCTTGGTTAATCGTTCGTGTGCTAAGCGTGCCGTTCTGATCGGGCTGCCAACCAGCAGACGCTTTAGAGAGGCCATCGTGTCATCTCAGCGGAAGGGCCTTCGATTCTGCGCGCTAAAAATGCCACAGCGTGGCTGGTTGAGAACATGCCAACTGTGGCGAATCGCCTTCGCGCGCTCCCGCTGCTTTTCTCTTCGAAATAAATACCGCGGTTTAGTCCGTGCCGTATATTAAGCCACTTCTTTCGAAAGTCAATGAGCGGTTGCATGATTAGTAAATTGGTGGTGCTGTCTGGAGAGATTCAACGATGAGAAAAGTTGGGTCCTAAAATAAAAGCGGGCGGGGCCCTCCCACAAGCCCCACCCTAAGGCCACGTGTCCTCACCCCACGCGACCACTTCGTCCACCGGGGAGGCGGACGCAAGGTGATTATGCACAAGTCGAGGTTCAGATGCAACAATCATAATATTTTTTTCTGTCAGAAATTCTATGACAGAAACCTCATAATCAGTTTTGGTGATGCATGCCATCAGCGACGTTGCGGAATGCAGCGATTCGATCGCGTGCAAGAGGACAATTCTCAACGCTTCTTCGCCGGCATCATCCTTCACTTTCAGGGCCACGTAATCGTTAGTCACATCAGCGATCGTGCCTTCGTAAATTTCGCCGGACATCGTCTTAATGTGAGCCGTGCCGCCTCGATATCTAATCAGCAAATTCTCGACGTGTTGATAATTCATCGGCTTCAAATCCTTTCGCCCCAGGGAATTAAGTGATCCTGCCGAGCAGACCTTCTCACGTCCAGGTGACGAAGAAACAGACGATACCCGTCCGGATCCTGCAAGGCTAACAAATCTGCCGCCCCAACCTTCATCGCGCGGCTCGCTAACATCGATCATTTCGGCTGTTGAGTCGCTCATAGAAATCGTCTACGTTGGCGACGCCCAGGACGAAATGAACACCGCGTCCGCGCTTTAGCATCGTCTCGACTTGCTGGACCAGCGGTAATGCGCAATGAACCCGACTTCAGTGAGGCGATCGGTGGGTCAGCCTGGTCGTTGCTCGACTCGATTTCAAACCCGAGCACGTCCGAATAGAACTCGAGCGAGTCCGCAAGATTATTCACCTCGAGAAAAAGGAGATCGAGTCCCGTGATCTTTGGCGCCGGCATCTTATTTGAAGGTCCAGATCAGATAAACGCCGTAACGCGCCACACGCGAGAATCAACCAGAACGCAATTTCCTGAGCGACGCGAAACCGTCGCAACGGGTGTGACTGATTCAGAGACTCGCGCGCGCGCGTAACCGCCGAATGGGCCATCAGGACACCAAAACCGACCACGCCGGCCGCCAGAATTGAGAGCGGCCAGAGAAACCAGAGCCCGTTGAAGCGAACCATGAATAATAACAGCAGACCAAGGATCACCGAGAGCAATGGCGTTGAGGGCCTGACCGTAAAAGCCAACCTCGCGAACGGCAGGCGCGACATGAACTCGCATGTTGGCTCGCGGGCTGGCGCCGCTGAGTGTCGTATTCGCGGCGAGCGCCTTCGTTGTGTAGCACCTGATATGCTTCATTCAGCGCTTTCATGTCCTCTTCGGCGCCGCCACGGTCCGGGTGCCGCTGGTGGGCCAGACGCTTGTAGAGACGCTCAATCTCGCGTGGTGAAGCGTCTTCACTCGCGCCGAGGATTGCATAGTAATCAGGTTTGGCATTCAAGATGAGTCGCCATTGTAGAGTTGCGATCACGGATTTTCAAAGAATATTCCATGAATTGAAGATTGATGAATCAGCGCCGGCCGGTAGCCGCAGGGAGGGCGCAAAGGGCCGCGATCACGCCCTCCCTTGCACGGTCGCGCCACTGCCCGCGTGCGGCAAGCAACAGATTGACCCCACCACTCAGGATGCGAGTGAGCTTGGGGTGCACAGCAGATGCTGATATTTTTGACATATGAATCAGCCGTTCGCGCCGGGCGATGATCTAATTTTTCAACTCGAAAGCGGCTTTGGCTTGTTGAGAGTGATCGCCATCGATGAACGCGAAGGTAAATCGGTCTGGCATTTACTGGCTTATGAAGAATTGTTTCCGGACGTCGAATCAGCCGAGCGGGCGCTGGCACAACCTTCGTCCCTTCATATTAGACAGCCACACATGGCCTTGACCGAGCGGGCCTTTGAGCGAACTCCGGCGGCGCGGCTCGGCAACCGTCCGGTCAGTGATGATGAGCGCGCGCCGTACGACAAATGGATTGAACAAGGCGGCAAAGTTTCCGGATCGATCGGCGTTGTTGCTGTTGGGACTTCGATGAACAAATTGTTGCACAGAGTGTCAGAAGCCCGACCGTAAGGAAGGGCACGAGAGAAAACAATCGAATAGATTTACAGGATTAACAGCGAGACAAATGAGTAGGTATGCATTCTTTTCAATCCTGTAAATCATGTAAATCCTGTCTAAGTCTGAGATGAGAATGCTTCCTAATCATAAGCTCCGGAAAATTCAGCGCGCAGCATTAGTCGCGCTCTTTGTTGTTCTCTCCGCACTTCCGATCTTCGCGCAACGGCGCGAACGGACCATCGAATCCTGGAAGCCCTTGCACTACGACGTTAATCTGGCCTTCAATGAACAACTCACGGAAATATCTACGGCGCGAACGGAAATCTCTCTGGAGATTCTCAAGCAGAATGTAACGAAGATCGATCTGGATTTTGGTGAGATGGCGATTGACTCTATTGTGATCGCGGGCGCGCCGGTCCAATTTGATCGCACCAGCGAGCAGCTCAACGTCACGCTGCCGCGAGCCGCAAACCGTGGCGATAAACTCAGCGTCACGATCACCTACCACGGCCGCCCCAAAGATGGATTGATCTTCGCCAAAGACCGCGACGGCAAACAATCGGCGACCGGAGATAACTGGCCCAATCGTGTTCATCAATGGATTCCGACACTCGATCATCCGTCGGCCAAGGCGACCGCTTCGTTCACGATTGCGGCGCCCCGGCGTTACCAGGTTGTGGCTAACGGCAAGTTCATCAACACCACCGGGCAATGCGGCCACCTCGCTCTGGAAATTTGAAGAGTCAAGGCGATTCCGCCCTATTGCATGATTGTTACCGTCAATGAAGGAGCAGTCATTAACTCGCCCGATCAGACGATTACGAATCTCATTTACAACGTTCCGCAGAAGGATCGCGACTATGCGGTGAAAGGCTTTTCCACGGCTGCTCCGGCTCTCGGCATTTCTTCAACCAGACCATTGCTCCTTATCCATACGAGAAGCTGGCGCTGATCGTCGCCGAGACACGTTTTGGCGGGATGGAGAATTCCAGCGCGATCGTTTTCGCGAATAATCTCCTGGCCCAGCGTGGAGGCGAAAAGATGAGCGCGCGTTTCGGCATCCCGGTTCGCATCGAGAACGTGGTCGCGCACGAAATCGCCCATCAGTGGTTTGGTGATTCAGTTACCGAATCGACCTGGGCCGACCTTTGGCTGAGTGAAGGTTTTGCTACCTACTTCGCCGGATTATTCATCGAAAAGTACGAAGGAGACGCGGCCTTTCGCGAATACATGCGCGACGCGGCGGGACGAGTATCTCAGTTATGCGAAACATAACCACGTGCCGATCCACGACACGACGACACAGGACCTGATGGGTTTGCTGAACGGTAATAATTACCAGAAGGGCGCCTGGGTCCTGCACATGCTGCGCCGGCAGCTTGGTGATGAAGCTTTCTTTAAAGGAGTGCGCAACTATTACAACGATCACCGCGAGGCTAACGCCACGACCGAAGATCTGAGAAGTGCTCTCGAGAAATCTTCCGGGAAAAATCTGAAGGACTTCTTCGCGCGCTGGATTTACGGCGCCGGACATCCGCGTTACGAACTGTCCTGGGGCTCAATGGAGCGGCATCGGCGACGAGTCTGATGGTGCGGCTCAATCAACTTCAGGACGACGAGCCATTTCTTGATCCCGTGCCGATCGAATTTACGGTCAACGGAAAGACCAGAGCGACGAACGATCTATCCAAAGGCAAACTAACGACTGCGACCATTCAACTGCCGGGCAATCCCACCGCAGTGAAAATTGATCCTGATGAGACTCTGCTAAAGAAGTCGTCAGCATCAAGCACTTAAGCCGCGATCAAAGTCCAAGATTCTTGGAGTCTGAATTACTTTTCTGTAGCCCAGGCGTTTACGCCTGGGAATAATGAGGCGAGTTTCAAAGCCCCATTAATGGGGCTTTAATACGTCCTGCCGTTTCTACCCAGGCGTAAACGCCTGGGCCAGGAAAACGTCACAATGAAGTGGGTCACCACCGACTTGCCGATCACGAGCGTTCAGTGCTTCGAGATCGCGCCTGATCAAAAACCTGCTTGATCGCGTCAACAACCAACTGCGGCTGCTCTGCCTGAATAAAGTGACCGCTCTTCTCTGCCACCACGTGTTTGCCACCGGGCACTTTGGAAATCCACTCGACGTGCTTTTCTGCCCAAACCTTTCGGGCCGTCTCCGGCATGGTTTCGTCTTTCATCGCAGTCAGGAGAATCACGGGAATGCCTGCCGGGACTCGGGCTGCGCGCGCTTGCTCATACGACGTGCTTACCTGCGCGGATTCATCGCGGACAGCCTGTGAAGCTTTCGCCATTTCCTCGTCACGACCAGCCCTCTGCGCTTCCTTATGAGTTCGAGTCCAGTCTTCGAATGCCTCTTGTGATGGATCGATCAAAACCATCCCGGCCACTTCCTTCGGATACATGTCGGCAAACACGCGCACATAAATACCGCCGAAAGAATGTCCAACCAAAACATAAGGCGGACCAATGCCGGCATTTTGCAGAGCCAAATGAAGTTCCTCGGCAATCTGTTTCGCCGCTCGAGGTTTTGGTCCGGCTTCGGATTGACCAATGCCGGCCCGATCGTAGGACACGGTGCGGGCGAACTTGGCAATGTTGCTTTGAACGGTAGACCAGGATGCGAGACCGGCGCCGAATCCCGCTTCGAAGACGATGGTCGGAGTTCCCTCGCCGCCAACCAGCAGGCTCAACGCGTGTCCACCGGCAGCTACTTTGCGAATGGCCAGCACGGCCTTAGTCGCAGTGCGAGCCGTATTGTTAAAAACGAGAGGCAACGCCTGGCCACCCTGCCTGAACTCACCGCTGATTTGATTCCCACTGCTATCGAGTTTGCCTTCGTAACGTCGCGCCGAGCGATTTCATCTCGAACTTGAGAGTGTTACCCGTGAGCGAAAGCGAATCGATCGGCAGATCCGAGGCCCCCTGAGCAGGGAACATCCAGCCTTCCGACAAGCGCACCATCCTTCGCGGCGTCGATGTGAAGGACCAGTTTTATTTTGGCCGCACCCGCGTCCAGCGCGCCTTCCCAGGTTCCGACGACATTCCGCGGGGCGTCGACGGCCGGTGCGGGTTGCTGACCAAACGCGGACACGCAGCTGATCAGACACAAACAGAAACAAACAAGATGTCTGGACATTTTATGTGTTACCTCATTGGCTCGACGAAATAACGTTTCCGATATTCCGGTCTCGCAGCATTTGATTAAGAGTTGCCCAGGTCCGTCGTCATTACCGCGTCGAGCCGTTTGCGCAGGTCGGCCAATTGCGCTTTGAACATCGCGTGCACTTCCATCTGTTGCGTATTGGGTGGATAGTCGCCACCACTCACACCACCAGCCAGATAGGTAATTTTCGCGATCAGTCTCTGCGGGAAACGCGTCGTGTCCTGGCCCTGCCCGGTGTACTTGCGCTGAATCAGGCTGTCTTCGATGTCGGTCAATTTCTTGTCGAGGCCGTCAGCGGCTGTCTTAAGCGAATGCTTCAAACAGCGCCGGTCGCAGATTAGCCAGCTGACCGCGAACTAACTCGATTTGGTTTACCATGTCGGCCCCAAACTCGAGATCCTTGCGCAGATCAAAAGCATCGCCGTCTGCTTTTGAATGTCGGCATCCGTCCCACCGGCGTTCGGATCTTTAATACGATGAGCGGCTGGCTAAGTTCCTGACCATCGACCGAAAGCTTCACGGTATAGGTCCCGGCGGCACCAGCACAGTCATGCGACCGCCCTCGGGCAAAGGCCGCCATCCTTCGTTGTTGACGCGAACTTCAGGAGCGTACAGCGGGCTCGGTGCGCAGGCGAATCTCTTTTGAGTTCTCAGTCCGCAGGTTCCACCAGACGCGATTGATACCGGCCGTGCGCGTACCGCGAATCGTCTGCACCGTTTGGCCTTGTGCGTCGGTAATCTTGATCGAGACATCGCGAGCCGCAGATTTCAAGTAGTAGTTAATCGACGCGCCGTACGGCGGATTCTGGCCCGCGGTGGGATCGTCGGATGACGCATATGGAATGTTGAGCCCGCGAAAGCGATAAGCCGAATGAATCGTGAAGAGATGCGCGTTCGCGTTCATTACCTGCGCGGTCATCTGCTGAATTGGCGTGATGTCGTCAAGAATCCAAAAGCCGCGCCCGTAGGTTGAGATGACCAGGTCGTTGAAGCTGCTCCTGTACCGTAATCCAGTAGACGGGCGCGTGCGGCAGGTTGTTCTGCAACGGCTGCCAGTTCGCGCCGTCGTCGTATGAAACGTAGAGTACCATTCTCGGTGCCCACGTAGAGCAATCCCTGCCGCACTCGGATCTTCGCGCACGCAATGAGCATAACTCAGCATCGAGTGCGGAATGCCGTTGGTAATTGCCTTCCACGTCTGACCAAAGTCGGTCGTTTTGTAAATGAAAGGATCGCGATTGTTGACCTGATGGCCGTCTACGGTGATGTAGGCCGTACCCGCGTTATACCTCGAAGCTTCGATGTTGCTCACCGTCCCCCACGCGAGCATGTTCGGAATGTTCTTCGTAACGTTCGTCCAATTCTTGCCGCCGTCGCGGGTAATTTGCACCAGACCGTCGTTCGTGCCGGCCCAAATCACACCGGCCTGTTTTGGAGATTCAGCGATCGCCATTACCACACCCGCGTATTCAACTCCGATGTTGTCGCCGGTCAGCCCGCCAGAAAATCCCTGGCGGCTCTTATCGTTCAAAGTCAGGTCCGGACTGATCACCTGCCAGCTGTTGCCGCCGTCCGTCGTTTGATGAACGAACTGGCTGCCAACATACACCTTGTTGTGATCGTGCGGCGAGATTGTCAGCGGCATGGTCCAGACGAAACGATACTTGAGATCGGCAGCGATATTGCCGTTCGCCTGATCGGGCCAGACTTCAACGTTGCGCGCCTGGCCGGTTTTGAGATTGAAAACTTCCACGATGCCGCCGACGCTTCCTGATCCCGAAGCGCTCGACCAGATGATGTTGTTATCGACCGGATCGGGAGTGGACCAACCGCTCTCGCCTCCGGCGACGTTGATCCAGGCGCTGCGCGGAATGTAGTGCCGCCGCCACCGCCGCCGCCCCTCCGGTACGGCTGGGACCACGATAAGAAGGTCCATCCTGACGGTTGCCGTAAACGTAGTAAGGAATTTGATTGTCGGTCGTAACGTGATAGAGCTGGCCGTTTGGAAGTTGAATCCTTTGCCAGCGTGCGGCCGCGATTGACCGCTGAGACTAACGCCGCTGTCGTTGGCAATTGCCATCCGGTTCGCGTCGCGTCGGATCGATCCAGATATCGTGATTGTCACCGCCGGGACTTGTGCCGAATCCGCCTCCGGGGCGAGTCGTCTCGCCGCCATCCAGCGTGACGGCGTAACCCGCAGTCAGGAAGTAAGCTTCGTTCTCGTTCGCCGGAGAGACCTCGACGCGAAAATAATAATGAGTCCGGCCACCGAGACTTCGATCGTAACTGACCAGCCGCCAGTTCTCGCCGCCGTCGTCTGAGCGCCAGAGCTTACCGCGATCAGTTTCCTGTCCTTTGTATGGAACACCATCGCCGGTTTCGATCAAGCGCGTAAATCCGATTTGGATTTGAGCGGGCAATCGCCAGGCCCCATTTGCCCGTCATGCGCGTCGGCAATCCGTGCCCGGTTATCTTTCGCCAGGTCGCGCCTTCATCACGCGAGACATAAAGCCCGCTGCCCGGGCCACCGCTTTCACGACCCCAGGTGTGAATCTCAAACGGCCACATGCCGGCAAACAAAATCCGCGGGTTGTTGGGATCCATCACCATGTCTGAGCAGCCGCAGTTCTCATCCACAAACAGCACGCGCTCCCAATGCGCTCCACCATCGGTCGTCCGAAACACGCCGCGCTCCGGCTGCGGTCCATACGCGTGACCGACGGCGCAGGCCAGCACGATGTCAGGATTCTTTGGATCGATGGCGATGTGACCGATGCGGCCCGGTTTTTCCAGGCCCATCAGCTTCCAGGTCTTGCCGGCATCAGTTGATTTGTAGATTCCCTGCCCCACAGAGATGTGACTGCGAATCCACGCTTCGCCGGTCCCGGCCCAGACGATGTTTGGATCAGAAGCGCCGCAATCGCGCAGTGAGCCGATTGACGAAACCGGCTGGCTGTCGAAGATCGCGCTCCCAGTGAATGCCGCCGTCCGATCGTTTTGAAGATACCGCCCGAAGCCGAACCCGCATAGTAGATGTAAGGCTGACCCGGCACGCCGACGATCGAAGTGGTGCGGTTGCCGACCGGACCAATATAACGCCAGCGCATCGCCTCAGTGTTCAGTCTGCTGCGCTTGAAGTGTGACCAGCGCACAGCAAAACAATACGGGCGCTAGTAGTAATCCAATTCGGATTCTTTTCAGCATGATGGACCTCCGGTTCGGTACGCACGCCTCCGGCGTGCTGCCTTAGACGATGATAGTTCGTGACATGGCACGCCAGAGTGCGTGCGTACCGAGCCTAAACCTGAATCTGGTTTCCCAGCGCGACCATACGCTCGACCGATGCGTCGCCGGGCGCGCTCAGGAAGATCAGGTACGGACCCTTCTGAAACACGAGAATTCGCTTTCCGTCGTCTGTCATGTAAAGAGCATCCACGTCACGGACAGTGGTTGTCTCCGCTCCACTCAGACCAAGCGCGCCGCGCGCCAGTAACCACGTCCGCCACGCCTGAAATGACGAGCCGTATTCCAGATTCAGCGCGACCCATTCGCGCCGGCCCGAATCCATGTACCGCGAACCGCTCATTCTGTCGGGAATGAAGGCCCGCATCTCGGACGGCAGATCGCCGCTGGATCCGCTCGAACCGATTAGCTGCTCGCCCGAAAGCGTTTTGATTTCAACCAGCGTCAGATCGCTCGGTGTGGTTGCCGGCAAAGTCCAGAGTGAGTTCTTTGACTTCAGGATAATCAATCAGCCCCTCGCCGTTGCCGACGTTTTGAGCCAGGCGATCAACAACCTCCTGCGTTGACGGATCTTCGCCGAAGATCAGGATGACGATGTCCGCGCCCTGTTTGGTCAGGACGTAAATATTCGACTGGGGTGAACCGAATCTTTGGATCAATATAAGTCGCGCCCTTCGGGCTTTGCACCTTCACGCCGGTTTTCGTCCCGCTGGTAGCGGTCGACGACTGAAGTTGCCAGGCCGTCACCAAAATCAGTCTGGCCGGGCATCGCCGTCAGCACGCAGATGTAGATGTTGTTCTTGGTTGTAGTAGCCGAAGCTGATGAACTCGGTGTCTTGGGTTGCGGCTTATAGGTCGCCGACGTCATCGTCGTGGCGCCCTTTGAGAGTTTTGTTTTATCGATTCCCGGCGGCAGCTTCGTCGACGATGACGAATCGGCTTTGCCAGTCACGCCGGCTCAACGATTCCGTCTGTACCGAAGTCGGTTTCGCAGGCGAGTTCGGATCGTTATCCACCGGGAACTCAGTCATCGTTCCCGCGCGCGCGTTGGGGATGTCAGGCGCTTTCCGATCCGGCGGCGTGTACGGTCGTCTTTCGCCAAACATAGATGCCCGCCAGCGCGCAGCCACCACCACGATGAGACCAGATAAAGATCAAGGCAGCCCATCATCAATTTGCTGCGACCCTTTTTGATGGGCGGCGGCATTGGCGGTGGGTATGGTGATGCTTGCCGCTGGGGCACGACAGGTGGCGGCGCGGTCATCGTCGGGGCGAATAGTTGCTTGCCGCAGTTGCGGCAGAAGCTCTCGCCTGGCGCGGCCGGCGCACCGCAATGCGGACAGACCGTGGCCTTCAGGGTTGGATCACTCATAAGGAAATCTCGAGGTTGCCCATTTTGGAGTGCGGTGACTTGTCACGCTTTTTAACCGCGACGAGTCGCAGCACTACAAAGCGTCAATTCGAAAAATGCTTCTACCGATAAAACGGGTCAAAGTCAACGAATTTTTGGGTATGTACTACCCTCCCCTTTGGAGAGGAGTGCAGATCCAATTGCAGTCACCCGACATTAGCCGTGATCATTCAACGAGCTGCGGAGCAGCGGTCAGAGTTAAGCCCAGGGTGAGGCTTTGCGCGCCCTGGGTCACGAGCCCTCAGAGTGATCGAGCTCCCGGAAGGGGCGACAGCGATCATTGGTAATCAACACGACATTTCTGTCGCCGCTTGCTTCGCGCGGCTCTCCAAATTTAGCCAACCATTACCCAAGGCTCGCAAGGCCTCGCCTTGGGCTTAACCCTGATCGCTACTCCGCAGCTGTTTACCAACTTCGAGCTCGTTTGCAGGGCCTCTGAGCGCCAGCGGTAATCTAAGTTTTCCACAAGTGACTTCAGGATCGAGGTGAGGCAAGTGTCAGATCAAAATAAGAAGGCGCTGATTGTCGTCGATGTCCAGAATGATTTTGTCCGGGCGGGTCTTTGGCCGTAGCGCATGGAGACGAGGTGGTCGCGCCGCTGAACAAACTAATCAGCGAATTTCTCGATCGCGGCGAACCGGTTTACAAAACTCGCGATTGGCATCCGGCAAAGACCAAACACTTTCAGGCCTTTGGCGGCATCTGGCCCGTTCACTGCGTACAGGAAACACGCGGCTCGGAATTTCACGAGGATCTGTCGGCTGACCCGCGCGCCGACGATCGTCTCGAAAGGAATGGACGAAAGCGCGGACGGATACTGCGGGATTCGACGGCACAAACCTGGCCCAACTGATGCGCGAAGAAGGCGTGAACGAAGTTTGGGTCGGCGGATTGGCAACGGACTATTGCGTGAAACACACGGTGCTCGACGCTGTGCGTGAAGGATTCGAGGTCAAAGCCCTGGCCGACGCGATGCGAGCCGTGAACGTAAATCCTGACGACGGCGCCAAAGCGATCGCCGAGATGCGCGCCGCCGGCGCGGAAATAGTCGGGAATGAACGTAAGGCTGCCGGTTAGGGTACGCTACTCCTCCGGAGTGCCGCATCCAAGAGCCAGCAAACACTAGCATGACGGAAGCGCGGTACGCCTCCTTCACCGAGTGCCGCATCAACAGACACGCCAGAGGCGTGCGTACCGGCCATCACGCGGGAGTATCATGCTCCGCGATGGGCACCCTGAATTTCGACCGCTATCACGCCGCCATGGGCGACGCGTCGTACAAGGACGTCACGCGCGTTCACGGCAAGCCGCTCAGCGACATGACGGCAACGTTTTATGTGACGCAGCGCAAGCTTCCTTTCGCGCCGGTGCTGGGTCATGAACGCCTGATTCGCCTGCTGGTCGACAGCCAAATCGATCGCCCGCGTTTGCGGTTTCTCGAGCAGGATCGCGGCGGCTTGCAAAGATTTGCCAAAGCCATTGAAGACATTCAGTTTGCCGGGGCCATCCGTGCGGTGCGGCCCGGCACGATCATGTTTCCGCATCAGCCCGTCGCCGACATCACCGGAAAATTCGGACTGACGCAGGCCCAGGAAATCAAATTCGAACATGCATTCGATCTGCCGATGACGACCGCCAGTGTGGCCATGCAGTTTCGCATGGTCGCCGGCGAGCGTTGGCTCTCGGATTTTTCTCTGCGACGCAACGGCGACATCGAACGCGCCGTGGACATCGCCACCTACGCTTTCATCGGCGGATTCAACGACACGTCCAACATGGAAGCCGCGCATCGTCTGGACATTCCGGCCGTAGGAACCGAGGCGCACTACTGGCAGCAGGCCTATCTCGAATATTTATCCGAGCCGGAGATCGAACCGCGCACCGGCCAGCCAAAACACTTCGAGCAGGTCGCCTTCGAACGCTGGCTCGACGCGAATCCCAACGGCACGACGCTCCTGCTCGACACGATCGACGTGTACATGGGTGCGGTGCACGCGGCGATGGCGGCGACTTCGACCGAAGCACGGCGCAGTGCCTTCAAAGGCTTTCGCGTTGACTCCGGCGATCTGGCGGAGTTGGGCAAATGGTGCTTTGAGTTTTTCGAAGCGAACGGATTCCGTGGACTGCGGGCGAACCTCACTGGCGATCTCGATGTTGAAAAGGTGCAGCGAATCGTTCAGGTGTTTCCCAAGGTGGCTGGTTTCGGCATCGGCACAAAGCTTTCCAGCGAAGTCAAAAACGTCGCGGGCGTAATTTTCAAAGCCTGCATGATTGACGGCCGGCCCACCCTGAAAGCGTCGAACTCTCTGGACAAGACGACTCTGCCCGGATGTTTGCAGGTCTTTCGCGGCACGGACAGCGACGGGAATTATCGTCGCCGACGTTACCGGTTTGGATGATGAGCAGGTCGAAATTCCCGGAGCGGCAACCGTCGAGCGTTTGCTACAGCCGTTCTGGAAGAGCGGCCAGTATTCGCCCATCCCTTCGATCGAAAAACAAAAAGCGTTTGTCGCCGAACAGATGAAGCGCTTCCCCGATTTGCACAACTATCCTCACAGCTTAAGCGCGCGTTTGACGAAACTGCGCGACGAATTGACCGCCGCAGATGCGCGCTGATAATTCAGGCTGGGAAAAGGTTTTGCAACTGCCGGAAGAAGTACCGGAAGAATTACAAATGGCGAGGTGAGCGATGCCCGACAGATATTCTGAAATCGATCGAGCAAAGCTAATTCCCACCCATGGCGGCTACCGGAATCTCAAGAGTTTCCAGGTGGCCCAACTTGCCTATGACGTCACGGTCCGGTTTTGCAATCGGTATATCGGAAAACATACTCGAACTCATGATCAGATGGTGCAGGCCGCACGCAGCGGCGTCCAAAACATTGCTGAAGGTAGCATGGCATCGGCAACTTCTAAGAAGACCGAGCTCAAATTAACCAACGTGGCCCGCGCCAGCCTGGAAGAACTGAGATTGGACTATGAAGATTTTCTGCGTCAAAGAGGATTGGCGCTGTGGGAAAGAGACGATTCACGCCGGGCAGGATTGGTGGCGCGCCGACCGCAGAGCGCCGATGAGGTGGCGCGATGGGCCATGGATGTTCGCAAAGGAAATGGACAGCATGGACTGAGTGGACGTCATACAGTCAGGAATGAGCACTCTGGCCCTCCGTCAATCAGTCCATCATGTCCCTCCGTCCACTTTACGCCGAAATCGCTGCCAATGGCGCACTAACATTGATCGCGCCGTTGCGTCCAGCCTGCTGGCGCGCCGGGAAATTGCGACCCTTGAAGAGATCATTCCTGGAGGAAGGTGGCTTTGCACTGAAAAACTCTACCGTGCGCGAACGGCGGCGCGCAATATTCTGTACCAAGGAAATCGCAAGGGGGTGGCCAAACGACAAACTGGGGGTGGGAAGTCGTCTAATCGTCGGTCTTTAAGGCAGGCAGGCTGGCGCGGTGGTTCCGATTCAACCGGCTGCTCTCCGCGACGGGTCGGCGCCAGCCTGCGCATCAACGCCGGTCACGGGCGCAGTTATCTTTCCGGCGGTGGCGGCAAATCGTCGCCATCTCGGCTGTCGAACGCAAATCGTCCAGCAGCGAATAAACCACCGGCGTGGCGATGAGCGTCAGCAGCAGTGACAGCGACTGTCCGCCGATAACCACAATCGCGATCGAGCGGCGTTCTTCCGCGCCGGGCCCGGTGCCCAGCGCGAGTGGCGCCATGCCCGCAACCAGCGCCAGCGTGGTCATCAGGATCGGACGCAGACGATCGCGATTGCCCTGAATGATCGCCGCATCGCGTTCCATCCCGAACGTCCGCAGGTTGTTCATGTGATCGATCTGCAGAATCGCGTTCTTCTTGACCACGCCAAACAGCACCAGCACACCAAGAGCTGAATAGAGATTGAGCGTGTCCCCCAGCAGCCAGAGCGAGAGCAACGCGAACGGAACCGACAAAGGCAAACTCAAGCAGAATCGTGAGCGGGTGAATCGTGCTTTCGAACTGCGACGCCAGGATCATGTACATGAAGATAATCGACAGCAGGAAGGCCCAGATGAATTCGATGAAGGTGCGCTCCAGCTCGCGCCCGCGGCCGGCAATCGTGGTCGTATAGGCTGCCGGCAAATTCATGGCTGCCAGTGGCTTTGCGCAGAGCCTCGATCCGATCTGCCATCGCGAATCCGGGCGCCACGTTTCCGCGCAGCGCCACCATCCGCTGCCGATCGAGTCGATCGATTCGAGATGGACTGATGCCCTCGCTGATCTTGACCAGATTATCGAGCCGCACCAGTCCGCCACGTGACGACGGAACGTAAAGCCGCTGAATCGTTCCACTGTCCGAGCGATCGCCTTCCGTCAAACGGAGCTGCACGTCATAGTCCAGATTCACTGCTCGGATCATAAAAGCGGGTCACCTGATCGTCGCCGCCAACCATCAAGCGCAATCCGGTGGCGATATCGGATGTATCAACCCCAAATCAGCGGCGCGGGCGCGATCGATTTGCACGCGCAGCTCGGGCTTGTCGAGTTTCAGCGTCGTGTCCGCGTCGACGATGCCGCCGATCTCCGAAGTCTTCTTGCGCAGGTCGTTCGGCATATTTCGCCAAATCCTCGAGCCCCGGCCCGCGAATCACAAAGTCGATGATCCTGCTGGCCGCCGCCGATATTGAACGAGGGCGCATTGCGCACGCTGAATCGCAACGGCGCGTATTTCGCCATCCGCCGCCGCACTTCCTGCATGACATCGCGTTGCGTGTAGTTGCCTTTAAACGCAGCGAGCGGATGACCCTGCCCGGATCGAATTCCAGAGCTTCGTCAGCGACAACGTGCGTTCTTCATGCGGCGCGATGCGCACATATGCCTGGCCCTGATTTACCCCGCCCAGAAAGCTGCCGCCGGCCTGGGCGAGCACCAAACGAACGCCCGGCGTAGCCAGCAAATCCTTCTCAATCGAGTTCATCGTGTCGATCATCGCGTCGACGTTGGTACCTTCCGGAGCGTTGGCGGAAACTTCGAACTCGGCTTCGTCGACGTCGGAGGGAATGTACTCCTGCTTGACCACTCGATAGAGCGGAATGCTCGAAAGGCGCCACGGCCAACGCGATCACGGCGACCAGCAATCCGGTGGCGCATCGACAAACGCAGCAGCCACGTGTACGAACGATCGATTAAGACGTAGAAGCCGCGCGCGCGAAGACGCATCGCTGACCGTGTCATGATGGTGCCCGACTCCGCCATGGCTCGAGGCCGCGTCTTCCGTGCGCAGCAGCCGCGCGCTCATCATCGGCGTGAGGGTGAACGACACCAGCAAAGACACCAGCACCGCGACCGCTGCCGTGATGCCGAACTGATACAGGAAGCGACCTGAAACGGACGACATGAAAGACACCGGCAGGAAGATCACCACCAGCGAAAAAGTCGTCGCCATCACCGCGAGACCAATATCGGCCGTCGCCTCCTTGGCGGCGCGCATCGCGGTCATGCGCTTTTCTTCCACAAAGCGAAAGATATTTTCGAGCACCACGATCGCATCGTCGATCACGACGCCGACCATCAAAACCAGCGCCAGCATGGTGACGCCGTTGAGCGTAAAGTTGAGCGCGCGCATCATCCCAAAGGTCGAGATTACCGAGCACGGAATAGCGATGGCCGCGATTAAGGTGGACCGCCACGAACGCATGAACAGCAGCACGACCAGACTGGCGAGGATGCTGCCCAGTACCAGGTGGCGCGTGATTTCGTGAAGCGCCGCGTCGATGTATCGCTCCTGGTCGCGGATGACTTCCATCTTCATATCCGACGGAAGCTGCGACGAGACGCGCGCCAGTTGCGCCTTGACGTTGTGGATAACCTGAACCGTGTTGGCAGACTGACTGGCGGCGAATCTCGAGCGTGACCGTCGGCACGCCGTTCAAATGCGCGACCGAACGCTGTTCTTTGGTTCCGTCTTCGACGCGGCCGATGTCACGGATCTTCACCGGCGAGCCGTTGATATTTGCGACCACCAGCTCTTCCATCTGGCGCGGCTCAGTAAATCGCCCGAGCGTGCGCAGAACCAGTTCGCGCTTGCCGGTCTCGACGTTGCCGCCCGGCACATCGGCATTCTGCCGGACCAGAGCATTGCGAACGGCGGTGATGGGAATCTTGTAGGCGGCCAGCCGTTCAGAGTCGATCCAGACATTGATCGCGCGCTGCAGTCCGCCGACCACGTCCACCTCGCCGACGCCCTCGGCGCGCTCCAGTTGCGGGCGAATCACCTTTGTCGCCGTACTCGGTCAGCTCGCGAATCGATCGCTGACCTGAAAGCGAGATCGTCAGCACCGGCGAGCTGTCGTTATTGAATTTGGCAATGACCGGCGGGCGAACATCGGGCGGCAGGTCGCGGACAATCGAGGCCACGCGATCGCGAACATCCTGGGCCGCGGTGTCGATGTCGCGATTCAGGTTGAACGTGGCCATTACGAACGAATTGCCCTGCCCTGAAACCGAACGCAATTGATCGATGCCATCGACGGTGTTGACGGCCTCTTCGATCGGCTGAGAAACGAGCGTCTCCATCTCTTCCGGCGAAGCGCCGGGCAGATTCGTGCGGACGCTGACGGTCGGGAAGATCGACGGAGGGAAACCGATCGACGCCCAGCTTGAAATAGCTCGCCGAGCCGACCACCACCAGCGATAAAACGATCATCGCGGCGAAGACCGGACGGCGGGATACAAATTTCAGCGAGTTTCTGCATTTTCTTAACGAGCGGCTCGATGATCGACTACATCAACGAGACGCAGCACGAGCACATCGTGACGATCGAGGACCCGATCGAGATCCTCCACGCCGACAAGGCGCTCGATCGTCAACCAGCGCGAGGTCGGGACCGACACCGACGACTTCCACGCCGGCGCTGAAGCGGGTGCTGCGCCAGGACCCCGACGTCATCCTCGTCGGTGAGATGCGCGACATCGAGACGGTCAAGACCGCGCTGACCGCCGCCGAGACCGGTCACCTCGTGTTCTCGACGCTGCACACGATCGAGCGCGACCGGACTCGATCAACCGCATCATCGACTTCTTCCCGCCGCACGAGCAGCGGCAGGTGCGCATGTCGCTCGCCGGCGTCGCTGCGGGGCATCGTCAGCCAGCGGCTGCGTCGAGCGGCGCGACGGCAGGCCGGGTGCCGGCGGTCGAGATCCTCGTGGCGACCGGGCCGCGATCTTCGACAAGATCGTGAACCCCGACGAGACCCACGAGATCGAGCAGATCATCGCCGAGGGCGAGTACTACGGCATGCAGACGTTCGACCAGAGCCTGCTCGAGCATCTACGGCGAGGGGCTCATCGAGCTGCGCGAGGCGCTCGCCGCGCCGACCAGCCCGCACGACCTGCGCCTCATGATCGAGCAGTTCACGATGAGCCAGGCGTCGGAGCAGGCCGCCGCCGGCCGGTACCGCTCCGGCGATTCAGCTTCAGCGGCGCGCCACGAATGCGCGGCTCGTGACCGCTGTCCCGCCGCGTCTCGGCGCGCGATCCTCGAGCCCGGCTCGACGACCAGCAGCTCGGCGCGGCGGCTCGCGCGACGCGGCCACCGCGCGTACCTCGTCGGCGGGAGCGTGCGGCGACGCGTTCCTCGACCGCGGCGACGACGCCGACATCGACATCGCGACCGACGCGCGCCCGACGTGATCGAAGCGGATCGTGCGGCGGCTGGGCCGACGCGGTCTGGCTGCAGGGCGAGCGCTTCGGGACCGTCGGCGTGCGAGAAGGGCGGCGACCGCTTCGAGATCACGACGTTCCGGGCCGAGGTCTACCGGCCCGAGAGCCGCAAGCCCGAGGTCACGTTCTCCGACGACATCGAGACCGACCTCTCGCGGCGCGACTTCACCGATCAACGCGATGGCGCTCGCGCTCGACGAGCCCGAGCTCGTCGACCCGTTCGGCGGCGCTCGCCGACCTCGCCGCGCGGCGGCTGCGCACGCCGCTCGTCGCCCGAGGTGTCGTTCGGCGACGACCCGCTGCGCATGCTGCGCGCGGCGCGGTTCGTCGCGCACGCTCGGCTTCGAGCCCGACGCCGGAGCTGGTGCGCCGCGATCGAGCAGCTGCGCGACCGCCTGCGAGATCGTCAGCGCCGAGCGCATCCGCGACGAGCTGTCGAAGCTGCTGCTCGCCGACGATCCGTCGCCGGGCTTGTGGCTCATCGCGCGACCGCGCCTGGCCGACGAGTTCCTGCCCGAGCTCAACGCGATGCGAGCTCGAGCAGGACCCGATCCACCGGCACAAGGACGTGCTCGCGCACACGATCGCGGTCGTGCGCCAAGACGTCGCCGCGGCTGAAGCTGCGCCTCGCGGCGCTGCTCCACGACGTCGGCAAGCCCGAGACACGCGGTTCACGGACCGCGGGCGTGACGTTCCACCACCACGACGTGGTCGGCGCGCGATGGCCGCGGAGCGGCTGCTGGCGCTGCGCTACCCGAACGACGTCGTCGACGACGTGACGCAAGCTCGTCGACCTGCACCTGCGCTTCCACACGTACGCGATGGGTTGGACCGACAAGGCGGTGCGCCGCTACGTGCGCGACGCCGGACCGCTGCTCGACGACCTCAACGAGCTGACGCGCTGCGACTGCACGACGCGCAACGCAGAAGGCGCAGCGCGCTCGCGCGGCGCATGGACGAGCTCGAGGCGCGGATCGCCGAGCTGCGCGAGCAGGAGGAGCTGGCGCAAGATCCGCCCGCGCTCGACGGCAACGGTGATGCAGCGTCCTCGGCGTCGAGCCGGGCCGCGTCGTCGGCGAGGCGCTCGACGTTCCTGCTCGAGATCCGCCTCGACGAGGGCGAGATCTCCGAGCGCGGAGGCCGACGCGAACGGCTGCCGCGATGGGCGCGAGCAACGCGACAGGTCGAGCCTGGTTCAGAGCGCCTTCCTTGCGGGCCCGCCAGAGCGATCGGCGGTCGGCGTACCGCCGGGCCGGGTCCGGACGACGCGCAGCGGCTCGGGTTCGAGCAGCACGTCGACGCGGTAGCCGCGCGGTGCAGCGCGGAGAACACGTCGGCGATCGTGCGCGGCCACACCTGGATGCGCCTCGCTCGTCGTCGTGACGTGCGATCGGCGCGAGGTCGAAGTAGGAGCGGCGAACCTCGAGCCGGCCGAGCGGAAGCACGCCGGGCGCGACGTCGTCGCGCCCGACCGCGAGTGCGCATCGGGTGCTCGTGCGAGAACACGAACGCGGCGCCCGGGCGCAGCACGCGGTGCACCTGACGGAAGAGCGCGGTCGAGGTCTTCGATCTCGTGCACGACGCCGGCGGCGAACGCGAGGTCGATCGAGTCGGCGCGCAGGAACGCGAGATCGGCGACGTCGCCCTCGTGCCACTCGACGCGGACCTCGGCGTCGTCGGCGAGCCGCTTGCGCGAGCGCGAGCTGCGCCGACGACGACGTCGATCGCGATCGACGTGCGCGCCTGGCGCGCCATCGCGACCGCGTCTCGCCCGCGCCGCAGCCGAGGTCGAGCACCCGCTTGCCGCGTGACGTCGCCGCACAGCCGCAGGTCGGCCTCGGTCGGCAGGTCGGGCCCGTACTGCACGACGCCGGCTCGGCCGGCATCCGCCGCCGGTGCGGCGATGCGATCCCAGGCCTCGATGTTGGTCATGCGGAGTCTGCCGGTCGCGTACACGCGGCGAGTGGCTACGCGGTCGCGGCCGCAGCGAACTCCTCGACCATCCGGTGCGCCTCGTCGTCGTGGTACTGCACCGGCGGCGACTTCATGAAGTACGCCGACGGGCCGAGCAGCGGGCCGCCGATGCCGCGGTCGAGCGCGAGCTTGGCAGCAGCGCACGGCGTCGATGATCACGCCGGCCGAGTTCGGGGAGTCCCACACCTCGAGCTTGAGCTCGATGTTGAGCGGCACGTCGCCGAAGTTGCGGCCCTCGAGGCGGATGTAGGCCCACTTGCGGTCGTTGAGCCACGGCACGTGGTCGGACGGGCCGATGTGCACGTCGTCCGACGCGATGCCCTGGTCGATCTGGCTCGTGACCGACTGCGTCTTCGAGATCTTCTTCGACATCAAGCCGCTCGCGCTCGAGCATGTTCTTGAAGTCCATGTTGCCGCCGAAGTTGAGCTGGTACGTGTGGTCGATCGCGAGGCCGCGGTCCTCGAACAGGCGGGCGAGCATGCGGTGCGTGATCGTGGCGCCGACCTGGCTCTTGATGTCGTCGCCGACGATCGGCACGCCGGCGTCGGTGAACTTCTGCGCCCACTCGGGGTTGCTGGCGATGAACACCGGGATGGCGTTCACGAAGCCGACGCCGGCGTCGAGGCACGCCTGGGCGTAGTAGCTGCTGCGCCTCCTCCGAGCCGACCGGGAGGTACGACACGAGCACGTCGGCGCGCGCGTCGCGCAGCGCCTGGGCGACGTCGACCGGCTCGGCCGGGCGACTCCTCGACGACCTCGCGGTAGAACTTGCCGAGGCCGTCGAAGGTCGGGCCGCGCTGCACGATGCACGCCGAGGTCGGGGACGTCGGCGAACTTGATCGTGTTGTTGATGCTCGGCGAAGATCGCCTTGCCGAGGTCGAGGCCCGACCTTGTCGGCGTCGACGTCGAAGCGCGGCGACGAACTCGACGTCGCCGACGTGGTAGCCGCCGAGCTCGACGTGCATGAGGCCGGGGACGCGCTCGGCCGGGTCGGCGTCGCGGTAGAACTCGACGCCCTGCACGAGGCTGCTCGCGCAGTTGCCGATGCCGGCGATCGCGGCGCGGACCTTCTTGCGGGGCTGTGGGAGTGCGGTGGACCGCTCATGCGGTTGCTCCTTCCGGTACGGTCGTCGAGCGTGGCATCGCGCTCGTGCGCGATCAGCTCGTCGATCCATGCGAGGTCGTGCTGGGTGGACTGGGCCCGGTGCTCGAGGAGCGACCGGGTGTAGCGATCGATGCGTGCGGGTCGCGGGCGTGCGCGCGCGTCTTGGCGAGCCGCTGCGTGAGCTGCGCGCGCCGGCGCTCGAGGACGCGAGCCGGGCGCCGGCGGTCGAGGTGCCGGCAGAACGAGAGCTTCAGCGCGAACGAGCGCTCGTCGTCGGCGCGTCTCGTCGGTGAGCAGCTCGGCGAACAGCTGCTCGCCCGGCGCGGTGATGCGGTACGCCTTGCGGGTGCGCCGGCCGGGCAGCGGCGGCGCCGCGACGCGGGCCGCGGCGAGGTCGCCCGTCGAGCGAGCCGGTCGGGACGTCGCCGCCGGCGGTCGAGCTCGTGTCGGCTGTCGACCTCTTCGATCGCGCCCGCAGCGCTCCGAGGCGGCGCAGCGCCGGATAGCAGCGAGCCGAACGAGATGCCCCAGAGCGGGCCGAGCGTCTCCGAGAGGCGCTTCTTCAGCTCGTAGCCGTGAAGCGGCTGCTCGGAGAGCAATCCGAGAACGGCGAGCTCAGCACGGGCGGACTCCAGGGTTGGGGGCTTCGGATCCGCGGAGCAAGATCCGAACGATGTGGCTGACCACGATATATCGAATCGATATATCGACGCAAGCACCTCGGATCGCCAGGCGCCGGCCGAGCCGTGCGCCGGAGAGGCTGCGGTGCGCCACGAGTGCCTATCGCAGGGAGTCGTCGCGCCTCTACACTTCGGCCGTGCCCAGCGTCACGGACTACGCGCTTGCTCGACGGGCGGTCCTGCGCGACTTCCGGCAGCGGTGCGCTGACCCGCCTCGACGTCTGCGACGCCCACCCCGAGCTGATGCGGGCGGCCCAGAACATCGGCGTCGAGATCGACGACCAGTGCCCGGTGTGCGGCGAGTCGAACCTGCGGCTCGTGTCGTACGTCTACGGCGAGAAGCTCGAAGCAGGCCAACGGCCGGGCGATCAGCGACCACGTCGGAGCTCGCTGAAGCTGGGCGCCTCCGTGCGACGAGTTCGCCTGCTACGACGTCGAGGTCTGCCTCGACTGCCGGTGGAACCACTCTGCGCGGCAGTCGCTCCACGGCCGCCTGCACGCCAGCTGACGCTCACGTCACCGCCGCAGCAGCTGCCACGAGTCGGGCACGCCCTTGAGCTCGTGGGTGCCCCGGTCTTCGAATGTGCAGATCTGATCCGGACGACGAGGTCGCGAACCGTTCGCATGAGACGAATTTCACCGCGCCTGCGCCGGCGAGCGAGGCGACGCGCGCCGATGCGCACGGGCGATCCTGCCGGACGTCGCGCCGCCGCCGGCGCTCGACCTCCCCGGTGTGCAGCCCGGCGCGGATCGGCAGGCCCATGGGCGCGAAGGGTCTCGCTCAGCAGCTGCGCACTGCACTGCCGCGCGACCGTCGACCAGCGCGTGCGCTACGCCGTCGCCGGTCTGCTTCACCATCCGCCCGCCGAAGCGCCTCGACGCACCGCAGGGACTCGGTGCGTCGTGGCGGTCCAGCAGCTCGGCTGCCGCAGCAGGTCGCCCATGCCGGAGCCGCGGTCTGCGTCGAGTCGACGATGCCGGTGAAGAGCACCGTCGACTAGCACGCTGCCCGGCTCGCGACCCGCCTCGCGCTTGCCAGTGCATCGTGGCCGACCAGACCTGTCGACGAGTGCCTCCGCATCCGTCCGCGCGCGGGCTCGCGGAATCGCGAAAGCGGAGCTCGACGTAGCGGGCGCCGTCGATGTGCTCCGCCAGGAAGCGGCCCGTGCTCCACCGCGACGAGGGGATCGCCGACGGCGTGACGACGACCAGCTGTCGGGACCTGGAGCTGGTTCGGCGAGCAGCGACCTGCACGTCGATGCGTCGATACTGCGTGCGTCATGATCTCGCCGCACCATCTTCGGGGCACGTTGCGCTCGAACGGGCGCGCTCGGCGACCGGCATGTCGTCGGCGTGCGCGATGAACGGTACCCGAGGACGCCCCGTCCCCCAGTTGGCCCCGAGGCCAGCAACGGCCCACGGCTTCCCGGAAACCCCCACGGTAGCCCGGCGCGCGGCGCCACCCGTCCCGTACAAGGAGAGACTGCTCACGCGGTCGGGATGCGTCGCGGCAGGACGATCGCCATCGGCCCGCCCTCCGAGATGCCCAAGACGTGCGCATCCACCAACCGCACCCATCACCGCGGGCGTCGTCGGTGCGCTCGGCCAGGCTCCCGAACCCGAGGTCACGGCCCGACAGCCCCGTGCCGCTTGTCGAACGCACGATGAGGCAGGCCCGAAAGGGCTTGCAAAAGGTTCCGCAGGACGGCCCTCCCAGTTCAGCCCAGGTGCGAGACGAACCCCGAGACGAAGACAAGCCGGGGCCCGTCCGCGCCGAACTCGCTGTACGCGATA
>ERZ1370068.8087-contig-6968_pt1 | contig 47900 bp, 40 predicted proteins | sample MGYA00561227_ERZ1370068 | MGnify/ENA primary metagenome ERZ1370068 (study PRJEB38410, sample SAMEA6850437) | metagenome | study: Metagenomic assessment of the ecological functions of the soil: analysis of the soil microbiota associated with the... | reverse complement strand
TTGTACTTCGTTCAGTTACGTATTGCTGGTTTTCCCACAACCGAAAACCTCATGTCCTTTTTTGGTGCTGCGGTCAACTTGGGGGCCGCCTTCGCGCAACGCCAGCTGCCAGCAGCTCGCATCGTTTCTCCCATGTCGCCGGGTTCGTCGCAGCCAGCAGTAAGTTTGGTATCGAACGGTTCGCTGGCCCAAGAAACGGCGCCGAAATTCGACACTTGGTGCGCGGCCCACGCAGGATGACTCCAGGTCAGATGCGCGGTGGGATAGGATGCGCGGGCACTCGATCGGGTTTGACGCCATTGGCAGGATCGCTGCAAGGCCGAGACAATGGCGTTCGACGTGATCAACAGGAAGACATTCGGTTGCCAAAACTGTGACGAAGCCTTCATTCACAGGCGGCCGCCGCGCTCTATGCGCGATCGCGATCGCCCCTACCGGGGCTGGTCGGCGGTGAATTGTGGGGGCGGGCGACTGACGGCGCTCCACCTCTTGCAGACGCAGGCAGTCGCGTTGGCGGAGATGCCGACGCTCAACACCGACAGCACCACGCTGATCCCGACGCGGCCGAAGCTGTCAGGGTCGACTGCGGCGTTGCTGCTGGCGATCTCACTGCCTCGACCTCGGTGGTGAAAAGCGGCGCACCACCGCCACGATCACGGGTTGAGCAGCGGCACCTATTATCGCGGTCACGACGCTCAACGCCGCAGGAGGCCACTCCAGCAGTCGTTCAGACATCGCCTCCAGACGTTGCGCATGATGGCCCTGCAGGTAGCGTGCCGTCGTGCGGATGGCGATCGTTAGCGACGCAGTTGCCAGCGCTGCAAAATTATTGGTTGCATCGTTTGCGCACTCGATTCATTGCCCACGACTCCGCGCCCGCCGGGCCCGCTTCATCCACCACAGCGCGATCATCGCCACGGTAGATCGCCGCCAGTAGTGACTGAGCCCGCGAGCACAGCCAGCGAATCACTGAGAGGCGCCGCTGCAGGCGGGCCGAATCCCATGCACAACACTGCCGCTGACGGCGCTGGCCAGCAGCGTGCGCCACATGGCTGCAATCAGGTTGCCCAACGAGATCGACATCGCTCAGGTCGGCGCGAGCAAAGCCTACCACCATCGACAGGATCGGCGCACAGCTCAGCCCAGCGCCATGCAGGATGCCGTGCCGGCGCCAGCAGCGCGGCAGCCGATCCCAGCACCGCCGGCCACAGGCGTAGAAGCCCGCCATCACTTGGGGCCTCCGACGACCCGGAAAGCGTCGCGGTGGCGCTGATGCCTCGATGCAACCAGCTTGCAACCTGGCGACACGATGGCTAACACCGGTGCCGCGTCGGCCCAATTAACTTAAAATCACGCAGGCCGGGGGTCGAGTAAATAGCGAGGCAAACACTCGTGGGCAGCGTCAATGCAAACGACGCACCCACCACCTGAGCGAACGTGCGTTAAGTTCGGCCGGCTCGTGTACCAATCGTGACAGCCCGGCGAATGCAGCTCTGTTGATCGGCGCACTCCAGCTCGGTCGAAGGCAATCAGGCATTGTTAAGCGATCGTGTAGGAGCCCAGTGCTCGGGCTGTTACCCGACCCGCAGAAAGTGCGGAAACAACGAGATCGTGAAGTTCAGCGCGTTGTTGACGAGCAGCCAGCCTGAGAGCGAGAACAGATCGCGGTGGCCACGCTCAGTCGCCGGACGATACGGTTCATCAACCGGCTGCGCCAGGCGGCGCATCAATCGTCCTGGCCCAGCCACGAGCGCCCCGGTAGCTGCGCCACAGATAGGCCAGCACCAGCGTACGACCGCCAGAATCCCACCAGCCGGCGGCCAGGCATGAACCGGAACTCGCGCGCGAAGTCCATCCGCCGGCGGAAGTTCACGATGCCGATGTTCTCGAAACCCGAAATCGCCCAACCGATCGCCAGCCTGGCCAGTAGCATCCAGGCGCGCGGCTCCTTGTAGAACGTCGCGGCCGCTTGGGCCCATCAGCGCGGTGATGCCCGCACACATCAGTGCAAAGCCGAGGTTCAGCGTGAAGGCCGTAATCGCCGAGTAGCGCGTGGGGTCGGCGCTGGATGAGAGCGACTTCGAAGCTGAAGGCGCCGGTCAGTTCGATGAGCGCAATGAACGACATCGCCGTGCCTGAGGCCGAAATCCGACGGCAACGGCAATCGAAGGCCCAGCGCCGGAAGTAGCGGAAACCAGGCCCAGTGAACAGTCGCACGGCCCCGAGATATCCATGCGGCGCCGGCGGTATCCCCGAACAACGATGAAAGGTCACGCGATCTCTGCCAAGACAACGTGGCTGTGCATCAACAGTGATGAAAACGCGGACGTCCGGCGGCAGCCCAGCCTATCTTGCTGCGCAGACCGCGCGGGTCGAGGCTGCGGCATTTGGCGATACGCCATCGCCTGAAACGCAACCACCGTCCCCGGCGAAACAGGGTGATTCGTGCGCCGCGTTCCTCACTGGTTCAGTCATTCCGGCCTGCGCGTGCCGTAAGGCTGCGGCACGGCACCAGCCTCGATGTCGGCGTACACATTGCGCCTGTCCAGCGAAGCGCAGCGCCGGGCCTCGGCGGCGGCGACCGCGGTGGTTCACCGACCACAGCGCGAGATCCATCTGTGCGTAGAGGCAGCGCGAAGTAAGGCCTAAATCCTGGCCCTGCGCCAGCGAATCAGGTGTCGGTGGTCGGCGTGGCGCTGCAGATCGCCTCAGGTAAGCAAGCGCGTGCGCCATCATAGACCTGCGTCTTATGCAAAGATCACGCGATCGGCTTCAAATCGGCGGCGCCAAATGCACACTCCGGCGAAGCCCTGGTCGTACTCGAACGATTGGGCGTGCCAACCCGCAACGTGGATTCAGGCGGTCTGGCGTGGGCCAAATCATCGTCGCGCGCACTGCACTGCGAAGTTGGTGGCGGCGACGATCTGCAGGTATTCGCACCGGCAGCCGCGCCATCCCGTTGCCCGCCGTCGGGATCAGCCACCACCAGCTTGAAGTGGTTGATACCCCCCTCTGAACCGCCTGCGATCACGATCGCTCCACTGCACTGCGGTCCGTAGTAAAGAAAGACGCGGCGCATCGCATCATCGCGCGCTGGCGGTAGCAACCCGCATCGCTCGGTGCGGTACGTGAACATCACTCGTGCGTGCCGGGTGCTGCGCCAGCAACAGGCCGCGCTGCGTGCTGCTCGCGCTTGAGTCGCGTTCGGGCATCAGCAGGCCGAAGACCTTCTTCGGGCCGATCGCGCGCACCGCCAACGCGGCACACGCGAACTGTCGATACTGCCGGAGATTGCGACCACCAGTCCGCGCCCGATGCAGTTTTCTGGCCAGCGTGTCGACGATCCATCGCGCGATGCGATCGGCCTCGCCAGTTCGTCGTACTTCAGGCATCGGGCGAAGCGTGTCTGGGCTGTGCATCGGTAGTCCTCGCTCTTGCGCCGTGCTCGCGCGCGACGAAGCGCGGCCACGCTGTCGAGGCTATCGAGGTTCTCCGGCAGTCATCTCGTCGTCGGCTGCTCTCGATGCCGTAGGCTCCTCCAGATGACTGATCAGCTCGAGGAACCCAGTCGAGTCGAGCACGTGGTGCTCGAGGAACGAGTCGCCGTCAGCAGCGGCAACGCCACCAGCGCCCGCATGATGAAGTTGTCCTCGATGGCGCCGCCGGCACGCGATTTCTTGAACGATGGGCTCCATTGGGGTGTGGGCTCACGCTCCGCGCAAGCTGGCATGACGAATCTTGCCGGAATCAGTGCGCGGCAGGTCGTCGACGACTTCGACGACCTTCGGCGCCATGTGGCTCTCGAGGTTTGCGAGGCAGTGCCTGATGATGTCGCGCGGCGCGAAGCGGGCAGCCGGCGCGTAGCGTGACATACGCCTTCACCGCCTCGCCCAGCGTGTCGTCGGGGATGCCGACGACGGCGCAGCCGACGACGCCGTCGAGCTTGTAGATCACGTTCTCGACCTCGCGCGGGCGACCGTTTCGCCGCGTGACTTGATGATGTCATCGCGGCGCGACACGAAATACAGGAAGCCCTCGGCATCCGGTCGGGAACAGATCACCGGTGCGGAGCACGCGTTCGCCATCGATCGGCCTGGCCGCAGCGCGGTTTCTGCCGAGCGCTCCCGAGCGCTAGCCGCGCATCACGTGGGCCCGCGCACCACCAGCTCGCCGGTCGAACCGTGCGGCAGTCGCCGGCCTTCGTCGTCGACCAGCCAGTGTTCCTGGTTCCGGCATGCCGCCGGCCGACGCTGCCCGGGCGGCGCTCGAGTCTCTCCGGTGGGCAGGTAGCTCGCACGTTTGCATTCGGTCCAGCCCGTACATCAGTACAGCTGCGCCCGGCAGCGCCCTGCAAGCCGCTCGACGTGCGCCTCGGGCAATGCGGCCGCGGCGTTGGTGAGCAGCCGCAGCGCTGCTCCAATCGAAGCGCCCCAAGCCGGGCACCTCCAGCAGCGCCGCGAACAACGTCGGCACCCCCGGGGAACACGGTGACGCGCTCGCGCGCCAGCGTCTCGGCAAGCTTGATCGGGAACGCTGCCTGCCGCTCGAGCACCACGGTCGCCCCGAGCCGAGGCCCCATCAGCAGGTTGTGCAGCCCGTAGCTGTACACCGGTGGCAGCGCCAAACCGACGACGTCGGTCTCGCGCAGGCCGAGATAGGCCCGCACCGAGTGCCACGCGCTCGTCATGCCTCAGGTGCGTCAGCATGACGCCCTTGGGCACACCGGTCGTGCCCGAGGTGTAGATCAGCGCGGCCAGATCCCGCTCGGTGCACGGTGTCTGCTACAGGCACGTGCCGGCGCGTCCGCGGCGGGCCATGAATCGTTCCGTGACGCGGATCGGTCGCTCGCCGCGCCGCCGCAGACGCGACAGCTCACCGCGCCGCCGATGCCGTCAGCAATGGCTGCCACGTGAAGGACAGCGCGTGCGGTCAACGTGTGACCAGTGCGGCTGGCGCGGAATTGTCCGCTGGCCGGGTGAGCAGCGAGCTTGCCGCTTGGTCTCGCGAGCGGGCCGACCGGCACACGAACACGGCTGCCCACCAGCCACCGTCGCCGTGCACTGGCGTGCCGCGATACTCGGCGCGTGTTCTCGAGCAGGGCCAGCACCCGATCGCCCGACGCGACACCGTCGTCGAGCAGCCCTGGGGCGAGGGACTCCGCACGCGTTCGAGCAGCCTCGGCGTAGTCGACCCGCTCGCGCGCCGGTGCACCACGGCAACCTTGCCGGCAGGCGACGAGCCGTGTGCCTCGAACGCCGCGGTGCAACGGCATTGGCTTCATGATCCGCCGCGCCGGCACCCGGCCGGACCATCTGCTCATGCAGAAGCATCGTCGACAGGATGCCGACGAACGCCATGTTGTCGCCGAAGCCGGTCGCGCGCCCGGCGCGGCACTTCTCGACCAGCTTGCCGACCGCGCGCGGATCGAACAGGCCCGGCGTCGCGAACGGCTCCGGCGCGTCGAGCAGTTCGGCAACGTAGGGCAGCGGCTCTGCCGTCGCGGAAGAAGCAGGCGCTGTCGGGCGCGCGATAGGGCTGCTTGCGTGCGCGCGGCGATCGACGGCGGCAGCTCGCGGCGCATCGCGCTTCGGAGCAGCACCTTTTCCTTCAGTCCGCGCAGCTTCCAGGCGCGGCGGCAGCCGGCACGCGAACTCGATCACGCGGTGGTCGAGGAACGGATAGCGCGCCTCGACCGAAGCCGCCATCGCCATCGCGGTCGCCTCTGCGCGAGAGCAGGTAGCCCGACATCAGCGTGTGCGCCTCGACGTACTGGTCGCGCTCCGAGCGGCTCCCAGCGCGCGAAGTGCGGCGGGCAACGTGCGCGGCGAGCGCGTCGTGCGGGATTCCAGCGCTCGAGCCGCGCACGCCATCGGCGTTGAAGAACGGCAGGATGCGCCGCGTCGTCGGTCGCTAGGCGCATCGCGTGCGCGAACCACGGCGCGTCGGACGGTCGCTGGCCGCTTCGCGAAGAATGGCTCGCGCTGAGCGCGCGCGCAGACGCCGGCGAATGCGCGAGGTACGGATAGAGCCGGTCGCAGCAGGCTGGCTGCGCCAGCGCGAGCGCGGGGCGCGCGCGACGAAGCGGCGGAGCGTCAGCCTCCTTGAAGAGGTCGTAGCCGCCGAAGACTTCGTCGGCGCCTTCGCCCGTGAGCACCACCTTGTACCCGGACGTGCGCACGCTGTCGGCCAGCAGCATCATCGGCACCGGCGCCGTGCGCACGACCGGCGACTCCGCGTGCCAGCACCAGCCGCGGAAACGCGGCGCCGATCGCGCGGCGCGTGGCCGCGATCGAGGAGTGCGCGGTGCCGCAGGTGGCTGACCAGCGCGCGCTGGTGGGCGCTCTCGTCGAATTCCGCGTCCTCGAAGGTCAGCGAGAAGGTAGCGCAGCGGTCGTGTCGCTGTGGCGCGCGATCGAGCGTCGTGACGATCGACGAATCGAGCCCCCGACAGGTAGGCGCCCGACCGGGACATCGGCGCGCAGCTGCAGGCGCACCGCGTCGACCAGCAGCGCGTGCAGCTCGTCGGCGCAGACTGGTCGTCCGAACGCCGCCCGTGTCCGACTGCCGGGAAGCTGCCAGTCCCAGTAGCGCTCGAGCGTTGTACCGCGCGCGTCGACGGTCAGTCAGCGGTGGCCAGGTGGCAGCTGCTCGATGCCCTCGAAGGCGCTGTGCCGGCGGCAGCGGTCGACCAGTAGCTGAAGGTCGACGCGAGCGCCGTCGGCGTCGAGGCGCCGCGGCACCTCGGGCAGCGCGAACAGCGCCTTGACCTCGGAGGCGAACGCGCAGCCGCCCGACCGACGCCAGGTGTAGAAGAGCGGACGGATGCCGACGCGGTCGCGCGCCAGCACGCAGTCGCTGCTGGCGCCCGTCCCACAGCGCGATCGCGAACTGGCCGTTGAGCTGCTCGACGAAGCGCGTCGCCGTGCTCTTCGTACAGGTGGACGAGCACCTCGGTGTCGGATGCGCGTGCGAAAGACGTGGCCCGGCGCAGCAGCGTCCTGCGCGCAGCTCGACGTAGTTGAAGATCTCGCCGTTGAAGACGACCCAGATGCGTTCCGTCCTCGTTGGCACAGCGGCTGCGCGCCGCTGGCGAGGTCGATGATGCTCAGCCGCGCGTGCGCCGAGGCCGACCGGCCCGTCGAGGTGCAAGCCCGTGGCCGTCGGGCCCGCGGTGGTGCAACGCGCGCCATCATCGCCTCGAGCTCGTCGCGCACGCGGCGGCTCGGCGCCGAGCCGGTGCCGCAAAGGCCGGCGATGCCGCACATCTCAGGCGGCTACGCCGGTGCACGCGGCGTGCCAGCGTGCCGCTGTAGTCGGCGATGCAGCAACTGGCGCGCCTGGTCGAGGTCGACCACCGCCGAGCCCCACGACAGGCCGACGCCGTAGCCGAGCAGCATCAGCGTGCCAGTCGCGCTCGCGCTGGTGCGGCGTGCAGCGCGCGTCATCGTCACTGCCACCGAGGGCCCGCCGCAGTTGCCCGTGTCCTCGATCGTCATCGGCACGCGCGCTTCCGGCAGGCCGGCCTTCTTCATCAGGTGCTTCATGATGAAGCGGTTCGACTGGTGGAACACGATAGGCGTCGACTGCGTCGACGCGTGAGGCCGGACAGCTCGAGCGCTTCCTGGATCAGCGGCGGCACGCGCTTGATCGTGAAGTTGAAGATGCCGGCGCCGTCCATGCGCAGCCGCAGGTCGCGCGCGGATCCGCCGGCTCGCGGTCGCGAAACGCGCCGCCGCGCATGATCAGCCCGGCGTGACCGCTGCCGTCGGTGTGCAGGCAGAAGTGCCCGGCGATCCCGTCGCGTAGCCTCCGAGCGCGGTCGGCTGATCCGGCATCGCTGAACAGCAGGCGCTGTCGGCCTGATCGGTCGGGGGCTGACGAAGCGGCTCGGCGTCTCGCCGTGCAGCATCAGGATGCGCTGATGCCCGCCGGCGCGCAGCATCGCAGCGGCGAGATACAGTCCGTACGGATAGCCCGAGCAGCCGAGCCCCACATCGAACGCCGCGCAGCTCGTCGGCGAGGCCGAGCCACTGGTGCAGCATGCAACTCGTCGAGGGCAGGAAGTAGTCCGGCGACTGGGTCACGAAGATCAGCCCGGTGATCGAGATCACGTGGCCACTCCAGGCGATTCGAGCAGCGATCGTCGGCGGCCTCGAAGCACAGGTCTGAGCCGCGGTCACGCCGTCATCGACCACGCGACGCTCGCGCACGCCGGCCATCTGCGACCACCTTGCGCACCTCTCCGGGATCGAACCCGAGCGTCGTCGGCGAGGTTGTTCTCGACGCTCTGCGATGGCACGCAGCTGGCGATGCCCGCGATCCGAAAGCCTGCGATGCTGTGGCGGCTCATTGGGTCACCTCCGCGCTGCGCGCTGCGGTGCTCGCCTTGGAGCGGACCCGGCAGATCATGGGCGTTGTCTCATTCGAGGATGCGGCTGCCACCGTCGACCACCAGTGTGTGGCCGACGAGTCCACGATGACGCGGCACTGCAGAGGAACTGTGCGGCCCGTGCGATCTCGTCGACGCCGACCAAGTGGCCGCGGCGGCGACCGGCGCAGCGCGTCGGCCAGACGCTGTTCCTTGTCGGGGAACGCGTCCCAGGCATCGGTCCTGCACACTGCCCGGCGACGAGGATGTTGACGCGGATGCCGCGCGGCGCCAGCTCCACCGCCAGATGGCGCGCCAGCGATTCGAGCGCACCCTTCGAGGCTGCCGACGGTGGCATACGCTAGGCACCGCACGCGTGGCGCCGGCCGACGACACCGGCACGATCGCCGATCCGGCGCCCGAGCAGGCAGCAACTCGCGCACCAGCTCGAAGAATGCGCGCACGTTGAGCGACATCGTCCAGTCGAAGTGCCGCGTGGTCAACTCATCGAACGGCTCTGTGCACGCCGGTTGCTGCGCAGTGCACGATCGATAGCGGCACGGTGTTGGACGCAAGCGCTCGCGACACCGCGGCCAGGCCTTTCGCGGCAATCGTCAAGTCGGCGCGCAGCACCTCGCAGGGCCAGGCCTGCGGTGGACACCTCGTCGACCAGACTCTGCGCCGGCTGCATCGTTGCGCGCGTAGTTGGCCACCACCGCGGCACCGGCGCGCGCCAGCTGCAGGCGAGATCGCGCGCCCGATGCCTGCGCGTGCCGCCGGTCACCAGCACCGGTCGGCCCTGCGAGCGCTGAAGTGTCGTTCATCGTCGGACGATCGCGCGAAGATAAGTCGTCGCAGCACCTCGATCGCGCAGTTCGCCACCGAAGGCACTGGCCGGCACGAATGCGAAGAACAGCGATGCCTGCGCGACCGGTTTGCCCGTTCGACCTCAGCTTCGGCAATCGGCATTGGCGATAGCGCTCGGTCGTTGGTGGTGATCGTCGCCGTGCAGCATCACTTCGTCGCCGGGCCGCACCCACTGGCGAAAGCTCGCCGACAGGATGCTTGCGCCAGCATCGCCTTTGCCGCGCGGACCGCGTTGCACGTCGAGCGCACTTGGCTGCTGCCTGGCCCATGCATTTCGGTCAGCAGCACGCCGGGCACCACCGGAAAGCCGGGAAAGTGGTCCGCGAAGTAATCGTCATCGGGCGGAATCAGGCGCGATGCCGACGACGCACTCTCCGGCTCAGGCTGTGAATGCGGTCGACGAGCACGAATCGCATGCCGCGTCGCCGCCTCAGACGGTGTCAGCTCGAAGCGCGCTGTGGCGGCGCAGGATCTCGAGCGAGGTCGGTGACGCTCTTCATGCCCTTCGATGTCCTGCTCCGACAGGTGAATGTCGAAGCGCTCGTCGAGGCCGGCGATCAGCGACAAGGTGCCGAGCGAGTCCAGCCCGGAATCTCGTTGCGCAGTGTCGTTTCGACGATGCGACCGGGACTTTCTTCGAACACCTCGGCGCCCAGGCCAATGCGTCTTTCGTGTTCATAACCGGTCGCAAGCGACCTCCGTTGCTTGTGAGCTATTGAGCCGTGAAGCCGCCGTCGACGGCGAGGTCGGCCTGCCGTGATCCAGCGTGCCCCCGGCGACAGCAGAAACACCGCCGCATGGGCGTCCTCCGGTTGCCCGGTGCCCAGCGGGTGCGCCGCCTCGATGCGCTGGATGTAGCTCCGCCGACAGCAGCGCCAGCGATGCCGTGCCATCTCGGTGTGCACGAGGCCCGGCGAGATGCAGTTCACGCGCGCACCTTGCGCCGCGCCAGCTCGATCATCGCGAGCGCGCGCACCGAAGAAGTGGCCACCGCACCTTTGTGCGGCGCAGTAGCCGGTTTGGCCTGGCATACCGACGCGGCCATAGACCGACGAAATGAACAGCAGGCTGCCGCCTTCCGGGCGCCATCATCGCGGCGGCACTCGCGCGTGCCAGCTCGAGGCCAGCGAAGAGATTGACGTCGAATTGCGCACGCATGGCCTCGACCGTGTTCGAAGCCAGTGGTCGCGTCCTGCACCGTGCCGGCGGCGTGGCACAGGCTGCCGCAACGCACCGATGTCCTGGCGCAACTGCAGGATCGCCGGCGCAATGGCATCGTGTTGCGTCAAATCGAGTTCGATGATGCGGTGCGGCGCGCCGCCGAGTGCGGCCGCGGTCTTTTCGAGGTTGCCGCGCCGACGCTGCCGACCAGCGCAATCCCCGCGCCATGCCGAGCGAGCTCGATCGCGATCGCCCTCCCGAGGCCGGACGAGGCGCCGGTGACCACCAGCCAGCGACCGTCGAAATCAAGGAACAGAGGCAGTTTGGGACATGGGGTGACGCGCCCGGCCACAGGGGCTCGAGCCCGGCGCCGCCGAGGATAGCCCAAGGCCCGGCGCAGGTGGCTCCCCTAAGAGGGCGGATGGCGCGCCGTGTCAGCCCCCGTGACCGAGTGGCTGGCCACGCGCTTGTCGCTGGTCTGTGACAGATCATGAAGTAAGTGCCCTGGTGGCTCATTTCGCGCACGCAGTCGATCACCGCGCGCACTCGCATGGCCGAGCAGTTCGCTGCGGCCGACGCGGCAGCGGGCGATAAGGTGCCTGCTATGCAACGCCGCCTCGAGGCACGGGAAAGCGACGTCGCCCGATCGCCTCGCTGGTGAACACGTACGTGCGCACGGCTTCTGGCGCTGGCCGTCGCGGTCGACCACTGGCACTTCGCGCGCCACATCGGTGTAGAGCGAGAAAGGCAGGTCGCGATGCCACCAGATGCTCGAGATGGTGAAAGAACGTGAAGGTGGCGAGAATCGGCGCGTTGAAGAACACGTACGATGCCGTCGCGCTGCGCTGAACTTCTCGAATGGTGTTCCTGGGCCGCAGGGCCACAGGGCAGACTTCGTGGCCCTCGATATACCAGTGCGCCTGCGGCCCGCGCACCAGCATCGGATGGGTGGGGTGCAGGCTGCGCAGCACCTCGGGCCGGCGGCGAAAGTACTCGGATACCAGCCCCATCATCGATCGGCGCGTGGCGCACATCAGAATTGCTTGAGCTGCTCGAGGTACTGTTGGGGATGACGACCGATAAGGCAGCGAGACCATTAGCAGGTGCCCTCTGTGGCCCCACGGCATCGATGAACACCTGCGTGAGCGTCTCGATCGAGCCCGCTTGAAGCCGTACTGCGGCCCCGACGCGCTGTGTAGCATGACACTGTCGCCCGGCTGAACGCCGAGTTCGCGCAACGCCGCCAGCAGCCGCTGGGAGCCGTACGACAGAAGGTCTGGACGAAGCGGTTACGCACGGCGATCCAGCGTGACTTGATCGCCAGCTTGAGTGGACGAGGAATTTGTGGTGTCACGTCATTCATTTTGGGGGTTCGCACGATTGGCCGCGCGGCCAACGACAGGGCGAACCTAGAATTCGGCGACGACATCATGTGCGTCGCATCCCCGATGCGACCAGACCTCATTCTCGAATGACGATTCGCCCCGAGGCAGTCTGCTGTGAGTTTCGCGCAATCGCTGCGCCAGCACGTCCAGGCATGGCGTGAGAACTGGTCGCTTCCGGAGGCCGCGCGTGGAAAAAGCGGCGCGACCGTAAGCCGCCGCCTCCAGACCCGGGTCCGAGCGCGTGCTGCATGCGTTGATGGGCTGGCTGTGCGAGGCGCAGGATCGTTCCGCCAGCGCCGATGGCGGCGTCGCGCGCAGCTACGACCTGTTGCGTGGCTGGGAGCGTCGTATCCGGAGACCACGGGCTATATCGTTCCTACGCTGCTCGACTATGCACGCCGCTTCGGCCGCGACGATCACCGCGAGCGGGCACGCCGCATGTGCGACTGGTTGGTCGCTATACAGATGGCCGATGGCGGCTTTCAGGGCGGCCGCATCGACTCGGTACCGGCGGTCCCGTGAACCTTCAACACCGGACAGATCCCGATCGGATTGGCGGCCGCCCAAACCGCGTTCGGCAGCTACCTCGGAGCCGATGCGCCGGGCCGCCGATTGGCTGGTGCGCACGCAAGACAGCGATGGTTGCTGGCGGCGCCATCCGACTCCGTTTGCGGCGCCGGGCGAGAAGGAGTACGAGACGCACGTCTCCCTGGGGTTTGTTCGAGGCGGCGCGCGTCGAGCCGTCGCGCGGCTATGGTGAAGCGGGCCTAGCCAACGTGCGCTGGGCGCTGAGCGACGCAACGCGGCGACGGCTGGCTGCCGCGCTGTTGCCTCGATGATCCCAGTCACCCGCTGACGCACACGATCGGGCATGCGCTGCGCGGCGTGCTCGAGGCCTATCGCTTCCGCGCCGACCCCGTGCTACTCGATTCGGCGCGGCGCATTGCTGGATGGCCTGCTGCTTGCAATGGGGCCCGGAAGGTCGCTTTGCCAGGGCGGTTGAAGAGCGGTTGGCTCGGCGCTGCGCGCTCGGTGTGCCTTACGGGCAATGCTCAGGTGGCTGTGTGCTGGATGCTACTGCATCGAATCACCGGCGAGCGGCGTTACGCGGAAGCAGCGTTCGACCGCCCAACGCCTTCGTCCGCAGAACCGTAAGGCTCGACGGTCCCGCGGCGATCAGAGGTGCCGTGAAGGGGCTCGTTTCCCGTCGACGGCGACTACGGGCGCTTTCATGTATCTCAATTGGGCCGCCAGAGTTTCTTGCCGACAGCCTGATGAGCGAGGCGGATGTTCGCCGCGACCTGAATTCGCCGCGCGGGCGCCGCCGCCGGTGAACTCCTCACAACACTGGTGCCGGTCAACTGAGCGGTCGCCGACCTACCGGTCTCAGGTGGAGTTGTTCCACCTATTTCCGCAGCGATTCAAAAGATAATCGATATCGACCTTTCAAGCTCTTTGGTCTCACTCAGCGCTTCCGATCGTCGGAGTAGCGCGCTCGAAGGCATTGCAGGTCGTCACGGTGACATCAAGATGACTTCTACTATCGCGGTCGTCGGACTCGGCTGCGTGGGGCTTCCGCTGGCCGTCGAGTTCGGCAAGAAGTACCCCACCATCGGACTGGACCTGTCCGTCGAGCAAGATCGAGGCCTACAAGCGCCACATCGATCCGACCGGCGAGAGTCAGCACGGCGGATCTCGAAGGCTGCGGCCCACTTGAAGCCGACCACCGATGCGGCAGCGTTGAAGGACGCTGACTTCATCGTCGTGGCCGTGCCGACTCCGGTCGACGAGGCGCACATCCCCGACTTCTCGCCGCTGGTCGGTGCGAGTACCGCGGTTGGCAAGAATCTGAAGCGCGGTGCCATCGTGGTGTATGAGTCCACCGTGTACCCCGGGTGCCACCGAAGAGGTGTGCATCCCGCTGCTCGAGAAGACACTCGGGCATGAAGTGGAAGAAAGACTTCTTCGTGGGCTACTCGCCCGAGCGCATCAACCCCGGCGACAAGCAGCACACGCTGACCAAGATCACCAAGGTGGTGTCGGGCGACACGCCGGCGACGCTGGAGAAGGTGGCCGAGGTCTACGGCAGTGTCATCACGGCCGGCGTGCACAAGGCATCGAGCATCAAGGTGGCCGAGGCGGCCAAGGTGATCGAGAACACGCAGCGCGACCTCAACATCGCGTTGGTCAACGAGCTGTCGCTGATCTTCCACCGCATCGGCATCGACACGCTCGAGGTGCTGCAGGCGGCGGGCACGAAGTGGAACTTCCTGCCGTTTCGGCCCGGCCTGGTCGGCGGCCACTGCATCGGCGTCGACCCGTACTACCTGACGCACAAGGCAGAGATGCTGGGCTATCACCCGCAGGTGATTCTCGCGGGCCGGCGCATCAACGACGGCATGGGCAAAGTACATCGCCGAGCAGACCGTCAAGCAGATGATTCAGGCCGGCTTCTCGATCAAAGGCGCCCACATCATCGTGCTCGGCCTCACGTTCAAAGAGAACTGCCCCGATCTGCGCAATTCCAAGGTGATCGACGTCATCCGCGAACTCGAGAGCTATGGCGCCACGGTGCACGTGCACGATCCCGTGGCTGCAAGCGCCGAGGCCGAGCACGAGTACGGTGTCAAGCTGGTGCCGTGGGAGCATCTGCCCAAGGCCAACGCCATCGTCGCCGCGGTGTCCCACAAGGAATTCGCGGAGCACTCGATCGATCAAATGCTCGGCAAACTGGCCAACGGCGGGGTCTACGTCGATGTCAAGTGCACGGCTGACATGCACGCGCTGCGTGCAAGGGCGTGAACGTTTGGCGCCTGTGATGCGCGGTTCTCGCGAATGCAGCCGATGCTTGTCGATTCGCTGAAGTCACGGCCGCGCCGCTGGCTGGTCACCGGTAGCGCCGGCTTCATCGGCTCGCATCTGCTCGAAGCACTGCTGCGTGCCGACCAGACGCGTGGTGAGCCTGGACAACTTCGCAACCGGCCATCGCCGCAATCTCGAGCAGGTGCGTGCCGCCGTCGGCGAGCCTGCGTGGGCACACCATCGATTCATCGAAGGCGATATCGCCGACGTCGAGGTGTGTCGCCGCGCATGCGAAGGGGCCGAACTGGTGCTGCATCAGGCCGCGCTCGGCTCGGTGCCGCGATCGATCAAGGATCCGCTGAACACGCATCGCGCCAACGCGACCGGGTTTCTCAACATGCTGGTCGCCGCAAAGGACTGCAGGCGTCGCGCGCTTCGTGTACGCCGCGTCGAGTTCAACCTACGGCGATTCGCCCACGTTGCCCAAGGTCGAGGGCGTGATCGGGCGGCCGTTGTCGCCCTATGCGGTGACCAAGTACTTCGAACGAGCTGTATGCCGACGTGTTTGGCCGCTGCTACAACCTGGCCACCGTCGGTCTGCGCTACTTCAATGTGTTCGGCGCTCGTCAAGATCCCGAGGGCGCGTACGCGGCGGTGATCCCGCGCTGGGTGGCATCGATGTTGGCCGGCCAGCCGTGCGTGATCAACGGCGACGGCCAGACCTCGCGCGACTTCTGCTACGTCGCCAACGCGGTGCAGGCCAACCTGTGCGCTGCGCTGGTCGACGATCCCAATGCCGTCGGGCAGGTCTACAACGTCGCGGCCGGGCAGCGAACCACCTTGCTCGAGTTGCACGATCTGCTCGCGGCCGCATTGCGCGAGCGCCGCCCCGGCCTGCGGTGGCCGCGCCGACGTTTGCAGACTTCCGCGAGGGCGACGTTCGCCACTCGCTGGCCGACATCTCAAGGCCCGTGCCCTGCTGGGCTACGCGCCGACCCACGACGTGTGCGCAGGCCTGCGTGAGGCCGTCGGCTGGTACAGCGATCACCTCTGAACTGAACAGCGCGCCGCGGACGCCAAGCAAGGGCGCTCAGCTTCTCCCGTACGTGTCTTCAAGGCGCACGATGTCGTCCTCCCCGAGGTACGAACCCGACTGCACCTCGATGATCTCCAGCGGCACCTTGCCCGGATTCGCCAGCCGATGCACCTCGCCCAGCGGGATGTAGGTGCTCTGGTTCTCGCTGAGCATCAGCTTCTTGTCGCCGCAGGTGACCTCGGCCGTGCCTTGCACGACGATCCAGTGCTCGGCGCGGTGGTGGTGCATCTGCAGGCTCAACGAGGCGCCGGGTTTGACCATGATGCGCTTGACCTGAAAGCGCGGCCCGGCGTCGACGCTGTCGTACCAGCCCCATGGACGATGCACCTTGCGGTGCAGGTTTTTCTCGCCGCGGCCGGTGGCTTCCAGGCGGGCGACGACGCGTTTGACATCCTGACTGCGCTCGTGCGTGCTGACCATCACCGCGTCGGGCGTCTCGACGATCACCACGTCGTGCAGGCCCACCGCGGCCACCAGGCGGCTGCCCGCGTGCACCAGCGTGTCGCGACAGCCCTCGATCACCACGTCGCCGAGCGATGCGTTGCCGGCGTCGTCTTTCGGCATCACCTGCCACACGGCGTCCCAGGCACCGAGGTCGTTCCAGCCGGCGGCCATCGGCACCACCTGCATCGCGTCAGATCCGACTTCGGCACCTTCTCCATCACCGCAAAGTCGATCGACTCCGACGGCACGGCCTCGAAAGCGGCCCGATCCGGGCGCACGAAGGCGGCGTCACGCTTGCGGCCTTCCCAGGCTGTGCGCGTGGCGGCCGCGATGTCGGGCCGGAAGCGCTCGAGCGCCGCCATCCACACCGAGGCCTTGAGCACGAAGATGCCGCCGTTCCACAGGTAGCCGCCGTCACGCAGGTAGCGCTCGGCCGTGGGCAGGTCTGGTTTCTCGACGAAACCCAGCACGCGCGACGCGCCGCCCGGTGTCTCGGCGCGGATGTAGCCGTACCCTGTCTCCGGACGCGAAGGGACGATGCCCAAGGTGACGATCGCGCCCGCCGAGGCCAGCGTGACGGCGCTGCGCATCGCGCTCACGAACGCGGCCGCGTCAGTCACCGTCTGATCGGCGGGCGTTACCGCGAGCACTGGATCTGAGCCGCCGTCGAGTGCTGCCAACGCGGCCAGCGTGACCGCCGGCGCCGTATTGCGCCCCACCGGCTCGAGCACCAACGCTTGCGCAGTGACGTTCAGCTCACGCAGTTGTTCCTGCAACAGGAAGCGGTGTTCGTCGTTGCCCACCACCAGCGGTGCCGCCGCCGTGGATGCCATGGCCATTCAGCGCAGCCAGCCGCTCCACGGCTTGTTGAAACAGACTCGACTTGCCATCGAGCGCGAGAAACTGCTTTGGAAAACCGCTGCGCGACAGCGGCCAAAGGCGCGTGCCACTGCCGCCGGCCATGATCACCGGTTGAAGCTGAATCGTCATGTGGTCGATTGGAGTTGTACGCCCGGGCGCTCAGCTGGAATACCCGTGTGGATTCGTCGCGCTGCCAGCGCCAGCTGTCAGCGCACATGTCGTCAGGTTCGAGCGCGCGCGCCAGCCCGAGCAGACGCTGCGCCAGCGATGCGGGTCGGCATAGCAGGCGGCCACGTCGCCGGGCGCGCGCGGCACGACGATAGCGGTACGCGTGCGGCCGCTGCGGCCGCCTCGAAGGCCTGCACCACCTCGAGCACGCTGCTAGCCGCGGCCGGTGCCGAGGTTCACGGTGAGCGACGCGCCGGCCGTCCAGCAGATGGCGCAGCGCCGCGACGTGGCCCTCGGCCAGGTCGATCACGTGGATGTAGTCGCGCACGCCGGTGCCGTCGGGCGTGTCGTAGTCGTCGCCGAACACGCTGCAGGTGCGGCGCGCGTGCCGACCGCCACCTGCGCCACGTAGGGCATCAGGTTGTTGGGCGTGCCGCGCGGGTGCTCGCCGATCAGCGCCGCTCGGGTGCGCGCCGCACCGGGTTGAAGTAGCGCAGGCAGCGCGATCCGCCAGCGCGGGTCGCAGCGCTCGAGTTCGCGCAGCAATTGCTCGCCCATCAGCTTGGTGTGTGCCGTACGGGTTGGTCGCGCGACAGCGGCGCGTCTTCGGTGATCGGCAGGCGCTGCGGGCTGCCGTACACCGTGGCCGACGAGCTGAACACCAGAGCGCCGACACCTTGTGGGCTTGCATCACTGCGGCCACAGTGATCAGGCCGCCCAGGTTGTTGCGGTAGTACTCGAGCGGCCTTTGCACCGACTCCGCCGCACCGCCTTGTGCGCTGCGAAGTGCACCACGCGCATCGATGGCGATGGCGCTCGAACACACTGCGTCGCAGCGCCGCGGCGTCGCACACGTCGACGTTGTTCGAACACGGCGGCTCGCCCCGACAGCTCGGCCAGCCGCTCGAGCACGCTGCGGCGAGCTGTTGGCGAAGTTGTCGACGCCCACCACGTCGAGGCCGGCCTCCTGCAGAGCAAGCCACGTGTGAGAGCCGATGTAGCCGGTGGCGCCGGTCGAGGAGGATGCCGAGGCACGGGCGCGATCTTATCGGGGTCGGCGCTGCAGGCCCACTCCTACAATCGGCGGGCCATGCTGCACAGCCTTGCAAGCACTGCTCGTTCCCGTCGGTATCGAGCGCCTGGTGCTGGTGCGTCAACCATGTGTTGGCGCCGAGCCGGTGGCGATGGCGAGGCTGCGTGCCGCACCAGGGCCGGCGTGATCGCGCTGGAGTTGCAGCAGGTGGCCGGCGTTGCTGCCCGCCGCCGCCGACGTTGAAGTTCCGCGTCACGCCTGCGGGCCTGCTCGGAGTGGTGCGGCCTCGACGACGCGCGCCCGCCGACCTGTCGGTGCAAGCTCGAGCGCCGCCAACCCGGCTGCGCTGTTCGCGCGCGCGCTCGCCGGCGAGCCGCCGCCGCTGCACGATGGCCGGCGACGCGCGGCGCTGGCCAGCGACATTCAGCTGGCTGGTCGACAACCTGCGCTGGGACGTCGAGGACGACCTCGAGCGCGTGTTCGGCCCGGTGGTCGCGCACCAGCTCGGCGCGCGTCTGGGCTCGTCGCTGGCCGCGGGCATTGCGGCCTGGCCCGCGCGCCGTGGCTGCGGCCACGCGGCGAGCCGGTCGCGCGGCCGCAGCCCGCGGGCATGACGCCCTGCGCCGCGCGCTGCCGCACGGTCGGCGGCGCTCATGAGGCGTCTGGCCGCCTGCGTCGTTCATCGCCTTCACGCTGCTGCGCTTCGGCGTGGACGAGGTGGCGCTCGTCGGGGTTTCGCCAGCGCTGGGTGCGCGGCTGGCGCGCGTGGTCACCGTCGGGCGCCGCTTCGACGAGCCGCGTGGCGCGCGCCTGCGCCAGGCGCTCGAGCGTCTGGGCCCGATCTTCGTCAAGTTCGGCCAGGTGCTGTCGACCCGGCGCGACCTGCTGCCGCCCGACGTGGCCGACGAGCTGGCCAAGCTGCAGGACCGCGTGCCGCCGTTCCCGGGCGAGCAGGCGCGATCGCGATGGTCGAGCGCGCGTTCCGGCGCCAGATCGACGCGATCTTCGCCAGCTTCGACGCCGAGCCGGTGGCCAGCGCCTCGATCGCGCAGGTGCACTTTCGCGATGCTGCGAGGCGGGCCGCGAGGTGGCCGTGAAGGTGCTGCGCCCGGGCATGCTGCGCGTCGATCGAGACGACCTGCGCGCTGCTGCGCACGCTGGCGCGCTGGGTCGAGCGGCTGTGCGCCGACGGCAAGCGCCTGAAGCCGCGCGAGGTGGTGGCCGAGTTCGACAACTACCTGCACGACGAGCTCGACCTGGTGCGCGAGGCCGCCAACGCCGCGCAGCTGCGCCGCAACATGGCCGAGCTTGAACCTGATGCTGATTCCCGAGATGATCTGGGACTCTGTGCACGCCGACGTGATCGTGATGGAGCGCATGAACGGCGTGCCGATCAGCCAGATCGAGCGTCTGCGCGCAGGCCGGCGTCGACATCAAGAAGCTGGCGCGCGACGGCGTCGACGATCTTCTTCACGCAGGTGTTTCGCGACGGCTTCTTCCATGCCGACATGCACCCGGGCAACATCCAGGTCAGCATCGATGCCGGCCACGCTTCGGGCGCTACATCGCGCTGGACTTCCGGCATCATCGGCACGCTGACCGAGTTCGACAAGGAATACCTGGCGCAGAACTTCATCGCCTTCTTCCGGCGCGACTACAAGCGCGTCGCCGAGCTGCACGTCGAGAGCGGCTGGGTGCCGCCGGACACCCGCGTCGACGAGCTGGAAGGCGCGATCCGCGCCGTCTGCGAGCCGCACTTCGACCGGCCGCTGAAGGAGATCTCGCTCGGCCAGGTGCTGCTGCGGCTGTTCCAGACCTCGCGCCGCTTCAACGTCGAGATCCAGCCGCAACTGGTGCTGCTGCAGAAGACGCTGCTCAACGTCGAGGGCCTGGGTCGCCAGCTCGACCCCGACCTCGACCTGTGGAACACCGCCAAGCCGTTCCTCGAGCGCTGGATGGACGAGCAGATCGGCTGGCGCGGCCTGCTCGAGCGCTTGAAGAACGAGGCGCCGCGCTACGCGCAGCTGCTGCCCGAGCTGCCGCGCCTGGTGCACGCGCGCCCTGCAGCGGCGCGGCCGACGCCGACCCTGCAGGTGCTCGAGGCGCTGCTGGCCGAGCAGCGCCGCACCAACCGGCATGCTGCGGGCCATCGATCTACGGCGGCTTGGGCTTCGTGCCTGGGCGTGTCGGCCATGCAACTGCATCACGGCCTGGCGCCGCTGAAGGCCACGCCTTTGCGGCGCCGCGTATCGGATAATCCTCGGCGCTGAAGCGTCGCAGGAACGCTGACGCCATGCTGCTGACCCTGGTCGTCTTCTACCTGCTGATCACCATCGCGCATCGGCCTGTGGGCCGCCAAGCGCGTCAAGAACACCGCCGACTTCGCGATCGCCGGGCGGCACCTGCCGCTGCATCATGATCGTGACGACCACGTTCGCGACCTGGTTCGGCGCCGAGACGGTGCTCGGCATCCCGGCCAAGTTCGTGCAGGGCGGCCTGAACAGCGTCGTCGAGGACCCGTTCGGCGCCGGCACCTGCCTGATCCTGGTGGGCCTGTTCTTCGCCGGCAAGCTCTACAAGATGACGCTGCTGACGATCAGCGACTACTACCGCGAGCGCTTCGGCCGCGCGATCGAGGTGGTGTGCTCGCTGATCATCATCCTGAGCTACCTCGGCTGGGTGTCGGCGCAGGTCACCGCGCTCGGGCTGGTGTTCAACGCTGCTGTCCGACGGCGCGATCATCGATACCGGTGGGCATGGTCATCGGCACGCGTCTCGATCCTGGCCTACACGCTGTTCGGCGGCATGTGGTCGGTGGCGGTGACCGACTTCATGCAGATGATCATCCTGGTCGTCGGCCTGGCGATCATCGCGATGTTCGCGGCCGACACAGGCGCGGCGGCGCCGACAAGGTGATCGCGCTGGCGACCAGCAAGGACCTGTTCAGCTTCTGGCCCGAGCCGAGCTTCACCGAGCGTGGTCGTTCTTCGGCGCGGCGGCCATCACGATGATGCTCGGCTCGATTCCGCAGCAGGACGTGTTCCAGCGCGTGATGTCGGCCAACAGACGTCAAGGCGCGCCACGCGCGGCCCGGTGATCGGCGGCGTCTGCTACATCCTGTTCGCCTTCGTGCCGATGTTCCTCGTCGACCAGCGCGCTGATCATCATGCCGGAGCAGGCGGCGACGCTGATCAAGGAAGACCCGCAGAAGGTGCTGCCGACGCTGGTGCTCGAGCACATGCCGTTCGTGATGCAGGTGCTGTTCTTCGGCGCGCTGCTGTCGGCGCTGCAAGTCGACCGCCTCGGCAACGCTGCTGGCGCCGTCGGTGACCTTCGTCGAGAACATCTGGCGCCAGTTCTTCCCGCGCGACAGGCGACAAGAAGGACCTGCTGACGATGCGCATCGCCGGTGCTGGTCGTTCAGCGTGCTGCGTGCTGCGCCGTACGCGATCGCGCTGCAGGGCACGTCGATCTACGAACATGGTCTCCGGGCGCCGTACCAGGTCACGCTGGTCGGCGCATTCGTGCCGTTGGTGGCGGGCCTGTACTGGAACGCGGGCGACACGCAGGGCGCCGATCTTCTCGATCGTGCTGCGGCATCCCTCCTGGCGTGCTGTTCCTGGCCACGCCGGCCGGGCGGCGTGTTCCCGGCGCAGCTCGCCGGTTTCGCTGATGGCCGGCGGTCGGCATGAGTGGCCGGCTCGCTCGGGCCGCCAGGCTGTTGACACACAACCGCCACGGCACGCATGCACCACGATCGTCGGCGTGCACGACCGACGCCCGGCTGACGGGGCACGGCCGTTCGAGCCGACGGCGCCGTCGCATTACTAGCTTTGCCAGCTTTGCATCGAGGCCCTGGCCATGCCGATCTACGCCTACCGGTGCGCGTCGTGCGGCCATGCCAAAGACGTGCTGCAGAAGATCTCCGATCCCGCGCTCACGCGTGTGCCCGTCGTGCGGCGCCGACGGCGTTCGCCAAGCAGGTCACCGCCGCCGGCTACCAGCTGAAGGGCTCGGGCTGGTACGTCGACCGACTTCAAGAGCGGCGGCGACTGCAGAAGCGCCGACACCGGTGGCCGCCAAGACCGACGCCGGCGGCGCTGAGCCGGCATGCCTGACCGGCGCGGACACCGGCGAGCGCAGTGAGCCGCCGGCACAGATCCGGCACGGCGCCCGAAGACGGCGACTCGCCGGCACCACGCGAAGTCGGGCGGCTCGACGCCGAGCGCCAGTCGAGGCGCGCCAGCGGCCGCCGGCGCCAGCTCCGCGAGCTGACGCGCGTGACTGTGCGAACGGTCTGCTGGCTTGAAGAAAAGCTACCTGATCGCCGGCCTGCTGGTCTGGCTGCCGCTGGCCATCACCATCTGGGTGCTGCAGTGCGGTGCTCGGCCTGCTCGACGGCATGTTCGGCGTGGATGCTCAGCGGCGTCGCAGGCCGTGCTGCCCGAAGGCACGCGCAGCGCCGCTCGAGACGCTGCGCGGCGTGCCGGGTCTGGGCGTGGTCGTGATGCTGGTCGTGCCTGTTGCTGACCGGGTCATGTTCGTCGGCCAACATGTTCGGCCAGTGGTGCGCTGCGCCAGTGGCAACCGACTGCTCAGCACGATCCCGATCGTCAAAGTCGATCTACAGCTCGGTCGAAGCAGGTCTCCGACACGCTGTTCTCGAGCAGCGGCAACGCCTTCCGCGAGGCCGTGCTGGTGCAGTACCCGCGCGCAGGCTCGTGGACCATCGCCTTCGTCACCGGCCAGCCCGGCGGCGAGGCGGCCGAGCACCTGCGCGGCGACTACGTCAGCGTGTACGTGCCGACCACGCCGAACCCGACCTCGGGCTTCTTCCTGATGATGCCGCGCGCCGACGTCATCGCGCTGGCGATGAGCGTCGACGAGGCGCTGAAGTACGTCATCTCGATGGGCGTGGTGGCGCCGCCGCGTCGCGCCACGCGCCGGCTGCGCGCGGCGCGAAACTGACGGGCTGAGCGCCCGGCCGACGCGTCCGGCCGACCGTCGCACGCCGGCATCCGCGCAGCGCCGACATGCCGACGCCCTGCGCGCGCCAGCTGCCGCGAGCAACTGCCGACAAGAATCTGGAGTGACGACCATGCGAACCACGTACTGCGGCCTGGTCAGCGAAGCGCTGATGGGCCAGACCGTCACGCTGATGGGCTGGGCGCATCGCCGCGCGCGACCACGGCGGCGTGATCTTCATCGACCTGCGCGACCGCGAGGGCCTGGTGCAGATCGTCTGCGACCCCGACCGCGCCGCAGATGTTCAAGACCGCCGAGGACGTGCGCAACGAGTTCTGCCTGAAGGTCATCGGCCAGGTGCGCGCCGCGCCCGGCCGGCACCGAGAACGCCAACCTGACCAGCGGCAAGATCGAGGTGCTGTGCGCACGAGCTCGAGGTGCTGAACCCGAGCGTCGACGCCGCCGTTCCAGCTCGACGACGAGAACCTGTCGGAGACCACGCGCCTGACGCACCGCGTGCTCGACCTGCGCCGCCCGCACGATGCAGAAGAACATGATGCTGCGCTACCGCGTGCGCGATGGAGGTGCGCAAGTTCCTCGACGCGAACGGCTTCATCGACATCGAGACGCCGATGCTGACCAAGAGCACGCCGGAGGGCGCGCGCGACTACCTCGTGCCGAGCCGCGTGCACGACGGCATGTTCTTCGCGCTGCCGCAGTCGCCGCAGCTGTTCAAGCAGCTGCTGATGGTGGCGGGCTTCGACCGCTACTACCAGATCGCCAAGTGCTTCCGCGACGAGGACCTGCGCGCCGACCGCCAGCCCGAGTTCACGCAGATCGACATCGAGACCTCGTTCCTCAACGAGGAGGAGATCCGCGCGCATGTTCGAGGGCATGATCCGCACGCGTGTTCCAGCAACGCGATCGGCGTCGAGCTGCCGGTCTTCCCGGTGATGACGTACGCCGAGGCGATGCGCCGCTACGGCTCCGACAAGCCCGACCTGCGCGTCAAGCTCGAGTTCACCGAGCTCACCGACGTGATGAAGCGACGTCGACTTCAAGGTCTTCTCCGGCCGCCGCGAACGCCAAGGGCGGCCGCGTCGTCGCGCTGCGCGTGCCCGGGCGGCGGCGAGATGAGCCGCGGCGAGATCGACGGCTACACCGAGTTCGTCAAGATCTACGGCGCCAAGGGCCTGGCCTGGATCAAGGTCAACGACGCCGCCAAGGGCCGCGAGGGCCTGCAGTCGCCCGATCGTCAAGAACCTGCACGACGCGGCGATCGCGCGAGATCATCGCGCGCACCGGCGCGCGCAACGGCGACCTGATCTTCTTCGGCGCCGACAAGGCCAAGGTCGTCAACGACGCGATCGGCGCGCTGCGCGTGAAGATCGGCCACAGCGAGTTCGGCAAGCACGCAACGGCCTGTTCGAGGACGAGTGGGCGCCGCTGTGGGTGGTCGACTTCCCGATGTTCGAGTACGACGACGAGGCGCAGCGCTGGAACGCGGTGCACCACCCGTTCACCGCGCCGAAGGACGGCCACGAGGACCTGACTGGACACCGACCCCGGGCGCTGCATCGCCAAGGCCTACGACATGGTGCTCAACGGCTGGGAGCTCGGCGGCGGCTCGGTGCGTATCCACCGCGAGGAGGTGCAGAGCAAGGTGTTCCGCGCGCTGAAGATCGGCGCCGAGGAGGCGCAAGGCCAAGTTCGGCTTCCTGCTCGACGCGCTGCAGTACGGCGCGCCGCCGCACGGCGGCATCGCGTTCGGCCTCGACCGCATCGTCGACGCTGATGACCAGGCGCCGAGTCGATCCGCGACGTGATCGCCTTCCCGAAGACGCAGCGCGCGCAGGACCTGCTGACCAGCGCGCCGAGCCCGGTCGACGAGAAGCAGCTGCGCGAGCTGCACATCCGGCTGCGCAACCGCGGCCAGCCGGCAGCGTGCATCGAGCGGGCGACGCGCCGCGCGATGCAGCCCGCGGTGCACGTCGTGAGCGCGCGCGCTACAAGATCCCCGAGTCGGTGCTGGTGGTGATCCACACGCCGGCGCTGCGACGTGCTGCTGATCGAGCGCGCCGACCAGCCCGGCTACTGGCAGAGCGTCACCGGCTCGAAGGACGCGCGTCGACGAGCCGCTCGCGCGACACCTGCGTGCGCGAGGTGGCCGAGGAGACCGGCATCGTGATCGGCTCGCGCAGCGGTGCCGTCGCGCGCGCTGCGCGACTGGCAGCTCGCGCAACGTCTACGAGATCTACCCGGTCTGGCGCCACCGCTATGCGCCGGGCGTGACGCCACAACACCGAGCACGTGTTCGGCCTCACGCGTGCCGGCGGACATCGCGTCGCGCTCAACCCGCGCGAGCACCTGCGCCACCAGTGGCTGCCGCACCGCGAGGCCGCCGACCGCTGCTTCTCGCCGTCAGCAACGCCGAGGCCATCCTGCACCTGCCGCGTCGATGCCGCGGCCGACCCCGCGCATGAACGCGCCACCACTCGACCCGGCCGACTTACGGCCACCAGCTCGCGCTTCCGTCGCTGCCCCGCACGCCGACGGCACGCCTGCGCGTGGCCACCTACTAACATCCACAAGGGTGTGCGGGGCGTCGGCCCGCGCAAGCGGCTGGAGATCCACAACCTCGGCCTCGGCGTCGAGGCGCTCGACGCCGACCTCGTGTTCCTGCAGGAGGTGCGCGCTGTTCCACCGCCGCGAGTCGCGGCGCTTCGACCGCACCTGGTTCGGCTGGCCCGAGCAGGGCGCAGGCCGACTACCTGGCGCCCGAGGGCTACGACGTCGCCTACCGCACGCAGCGCGATCACGCGCCACGGCGAGCACGGCAACGCGCTGCTGTCGCGCTGGCCGATCGGCGACGTCCGGCCACCACGACGTCAGCGACGCACCGCTTCGAGCAGCGCGGCCTGCTGCACGTGCCGGTGCAGCTGGCAACGGGCAGACGTTGCATGCGGTGGTCGCGCACTTCGGGCTCACCCACGGCGGCCGCGTCGCAGCAGGTCGCAGCACCTCGTCGCGCTTCATCGCGCAAGTTCGTGCCGCGTCGCGCGCCGCTGCTGGTGGCCGGCGACTTCAACGACTGGAGCGAGACGCCTGGACACGCCGATGCGCGCCATCGGCCTGACGCGCGCCACGCTGCACGGCGGCGGTGTGCGCGCCGCACCTTTCCGTCGCGGGTGCCGGTGTTCGCGCTCGATCGCGTCTACATCGCGCGGCTTTCGTTGCCTGACGCAAGACGGTGCCGCGCGCAGCACGGCCTGGGCGCGCATGTCCGACCACCTGCCGCTGGTGGTCGAGCTCGAAGCTCGACTGATCATGACAGCGCCGAGCCGTGCTGGTGCGCCGTGCCAGCGCCGGAGCGTGCCAGCGATGCCGCGTGGCCGCGCCGTCGGCGCGCCGCGAGTTCAGCGCGGCGGCAATCGCGTGCGCGCTGCTGCAAGGCGGCGACGAGCTGTTCCCGGCCATGCGCGAGGCCATCGCCGGGCACGCCACGAGGTATGGCTCGTCGACCTACATCTTCCACGACGACGATGCGGCGCGCGAGATGGCGGCGGCGCTGCCGAGGCCGGCGCGGCGCGGCGTGCGGGTGCGCGTGGTGGTCGACGGCTTTGGCTCCGAGGGCCACGCTCGGGCGCGCTGCGCGAGTGGATGCCGCCGCCTGACGTCGAGCTGACCGTGTTCCGACCCGATTGATCGCTGGTGGAGCTTGCTGCAGCCAGGCCAGCTGCGCCGCCTGCACCACAAGCTGTGCGCGGTGGACCGCGAGGTGGCATTCGTCGGCGGCATCAACATCATCGACGACCGCCTCGACCTGCGTCACGGCCTGTCCGACGCGCCGCGGCTGGACTTTGCGGTCGAACTGCGCGGCCGGTGGCCGCCAGCGTGCGCGCAGGCGGCGCGCGCGGTGTGGAGTCGCGCCGCGCTGGGCCGCCGATTGGCGCGAGGAGGTGGCGGCGCTGCGCCCGCAGCGCGCAACCGCTGGCGCGTGCACGGCGGGTGCTGCAGCGCCTGCGCCTGGTCGCACCATCGCCAGCGGCCACGACGACGGACGACTGCGCGGCACCGGTGAGCGTGGCCTTCGTGGTGCGCGACAACCTGCGCCGGCGCCGCGTCGATCGAGCGCGCGTACATCGAGGCGGTGCTGCGCGCGCGTGAACGCGTCGACCTGGTGACACCGTACTTCTATCCGGGCGGCTGTTCCGGCGCGCGCTGCTCCGCGCCGCCCAGCGCGGCGTTCGCGTGCGTTTGCTGCTGCAGGGCAAGATCGACTACCGCTTCGCCGCCCTGGCGGCGCAGGTGCTGTACGACGAGTTGCGCGGCCACGGCATCCGCATCTTCGAGTACACGCCGGCCTTTCTTGCACGCCAAAGTGGCGCTGGCCGATGATCAATGGGCCACCGTCGGCAGCTCCAACATCGACCCGCTGTCGCTGCTGCTCAACCTGGAAGCCAACGTGATCGTGCGCGACGAGGCGTTCACGCACGAGCTGTCGCAGCGCTTCGACCTCGCAGTGGCCGCATCACGCGAGGTCACCGACGACGACGCGCGGCGTCGGCTGGCGGCCGTGTGGTGCTTGCGCGGCTTCGTCGCCTGGTGCGCCAACTGGCTCCTGCGGATGGCGAGCGATCAGCGGGCGCGGTACTGAGCGTCGAGCGTACGATCAGCTTTGCCGCGCGTTGCCGCGCGACGGTGCGTCATTAGCTGGCATCGCTGCCTCTGGTGCATCGGCCATTGCACAGCGGGCCGAGCAACCGCCCTGCTAGCGAGTGGGTGTCCTGACACGTTCACGGTTGGCGTGGCACCTTCGCGCGGCGATCGGCGAGTATTGCGCATGGGTGCGAGCAGATGAAACGGACAGTTGTCTTGAACGTGGCTCATCTCGTGCTGCCGCGAGCAGACCCGGCAGTGGCTGCGTCGCAAGCCTACGACGCGCTGCGGCTTCGACGCTGCGATGAGGCGCTTCATCGCTAACCCAAGCTCCGCGCTGGCTCCGCAGTCCAGTTGCTCGGCGAGTTGATTCGCTGCTTGGGGCAACTCAGGCTGGAGTGCTCAAGAAGGCTATCTGCGCGAGTGCTGGCTGCGCCGTGCGCTCGACGTCCTCGGGGCCGACGCTGGAATGCGGCTCGCGGCCTTTCGACGCTGCTGCTCGGTGTCGATAGGCACGGCAACGCGCGGCGACCAGCACTGGGCGCTGGAACACGCATGGCCGAGTGGGGCACTGAAGGTCGACCGCTGCGCGGTGCGGCATCAGCTGCGCGCGGTGAATGCTGTGCACCGCGCCGTTGAGAACCTACGCCGGCTACGCTTGGTACGACCCGCCGCTGGGCGCTGCCGAACCTGTTTGCCCTCGTGGTGTGCGACGGTCCGCCACGGCAGAGCACGACCTAGGTGGCTGCTACGGCCTGGTGCCAATCATGCGGGGCATCGTCTGGCGCCGGGCTGCGTGATCTGCTGGACGAGCCGAGCGCGAACCGAACGGCGATCGCCTGCGCTGGCAGCGGAACTGGATGCTCGCGAACAAGTCGTCGCGACCGAAGCCGTTATTCGCTGTCATCCGTCGAGTGGCAGCAAGACGGGCCGACACTAGGTCAACGGCACCGACCACGGATCGACGGGTACAGCCACTCGTTGCGCGAGCGCGCGATGTCACGATCGAGCAAAGGCCTGGCGCATCGCGGCCGCATCGGCGATGTGGTACAGCTCGCCCATCTCGTCGGACTCGCGGATCACGCGTGCGGTGCGCGGGCCACGGTGCGCGGTGATAGATCTCGAGCTGCTTCGGCCAGCGGCGCATCGAGGTCGAGTGCGCGCGCCAGCACCGCGGCGTCTTCGATCGCCATCGCGGCGCCCTGGGCCATGTAGGGCAACGTGGCGTGCACGGCGTCGCCGAGCAGGGTGACGCGCTTGCTGCTCCAGCGCTGCGACCGGCGTGCGTCGGTTCAGCGCCCAGCGAAAGCACTGGTCGCGGTCGACCGCCTCGATCACCGCGCGCACCATCGGGTGCCAGCCGGTGTAGTCGTCGTGCAGCTCCTGCCACGGGCGGCGCGCGGTCCACGATTCCTCGTCGGCCTTCGCGCTCGACGCCAGCCGACGAAGCTGGAGCAGCTCGCCGCCGCGCAGGTAGTAGGTGACGGCATGGTTGCGCGGGCCGCACCAGATGGTCGAGACGACGTCGGTGCGCAACGCCGGCGCGATGCGCTCGATCGGCACCGTGCAGCGCCACGCCACCTGGCCGGTGAACACCGGGTCGTCGGCGCCGACGGTATGCCGGCGCACCATTGACTTGATGCCATCGGCGCCGACCACGAGGTCGGCGCGCCAGGGGTCGCCGCTGATCGAACGACACGCTGACTGCGTCGGGCGCTTCTTGCAACGCAACCGCGCGCGCATTCAGCACCAGTGCCTGTGCATCGAGCGCGTGCACGGCGGCGCGCAGCGCATCGTGAAGATCGTGGCGGTGCAACTGGAAGTAGGGCGCGCCAGTGCCGTTGCTCGTGAGGTTCGCCCAGTGGCAGCCGGTGCAGCAGCTCGCCGTCGTTGAAGCGGCGGAACTCGAACGCCTTGGGCCGCACCGCGCGTGCGCTCGAGCGTCGCGCGCAGACCCAGACGATCGAGCACCTTCATCGCGTTGGCGCTCATCTGAATGCCGGCACCGACTTCGCCGCAGCACGGGCGCCTGTTCGGCGATGCGAACGCGGTGCCCGCGCTGCAGCAGCGTGGCAGCGGCGGCCAGGCCGCACGAGACCGGCGCCGATGATCGCGATGTCCAGCCGAGGCGTCATATGAGCGGCGACCCCACCCTCGGGCGTAGAGATAGGTTGAGGGGAACACCGCGGATCCGGCTTTGCCGGTCCGCCGGTGTTGCCCCCTGGGGAGGTGGTGGCCGAAGGCCGCTTCAGGGGTGGGCCCATCAATCGGCGCGGATGTGCTGCGCCTTGATCACCTGCGACCAGCGTGCGGCGTCGCGTTCGATCAAGGCTACCGAACTCGAGCGCACTCGCTGTGCCGGCGTCATGCCCCTGCGTCTCGAACGCCGTGCGCACTTCGGGCAGCGCGAGGATCGACTTCAACTCGCTGTTCAAGCGGTCGACCAGCGGCTTGGGCGTGCCCTTGGGCGCGAGCACGCCGTACCACATGTCGACGTCGAGGTTGCCGAGATTGGAGTCCGCGCAGACGGCGGCACGTCGGGCAGCAGCGGGTGCGGCTTGTCGCTGCTGATCGCCAGCGCCGCGCAGGTTGCCGCGCCTTCACGTGCTGCAGCGCCACGTGGATCGGCAGGAACATCACGTCGATCTGGCCGCCCAGCAGGTCGGTCACCGCGGGGCCGGTGCCGCGGTAGGGGATGTGGGTGATGTAGACCCGCGCCTGATTCTTAACGAGCTCCATCGCCAGGTGGTGCGGCGTGCCATTGCCGGGCGACCCGTAGTTCAGCGCGCCGGGCCTGGCCTTGGCCGCGGCGATCAGATCCTGAGCGCTGGTGATGCCTGACTTCGGGCTTGGCCACCAGCAGCAGACTGGCCCCAGCTGGTGAGCGTCACCGGGTCGAGGTCGCGCACCGGATCGAATGCCAGGATTCGGGTACAGCGCGCGGTTCATCACCAGCGTGTTGACCGGTCACCAGCAGCGTCGTGCCGTCGGGCGCCGCGCGCACCACGGCCTCCGTGCCGAGGTTGCCGAGGCGCCCGCCCGGTTGTCGACTGATCACCGGCCGCCCCAGGCGCTCGGACAGCCTGGGGCCGACCTGGCCGCGCGATCAGGTCGATGCCGGTGCCGGGTGTGGAACGGCACGATCAGCTTGATCGGCGTCGTCGTCGACGCGGCGGTCTGCGCGGCCGACATTGGCGCTGCCAGGCACGGTGAGCAGCGCCGACGTCGCGATCGCCAGAGCGCGCCGCAGCATGCTGGGGCCGAGCGTACTCTGTTCGGTTTCAGTTGTCATCTGCGGGCTTCGCCACCGCAGGCTGAAAGGTCGCCATTGTGGCGCCAGGGCCAACCTGATAATGCAGCTCGACCCATCGAAAGCTCGCATGACGACCACCTTCACGCCTGCCGCGCGGCGCGACATCGCGCACCACCTGCATCCGTACACGCAGCTGCGCCAGCTCGAGCGCGAAGGGCCCGCTCGGTCATCGTGCGCGGCGACGGCGTGCACGTGCATCGACGAGCACGGCAAGCGCTATCATCGAAGGCATGGCCGGACTGTGGTGCGCGTCGCTCGGATTCTCGCGAGGCGCGGCTGGCCGCCGCGGCCGACGCGGCAGATGCGAGACGCTGCCGTACTACCACGCGTTCTCGGGCAAGGTGCCCGGGCCGGTGACCGAGCTCGCTGCCGGCGCTGATGCGCTGGGCGCCGGTGCCCGATGGGCGCGGGTGCTGTTCGCCAACTCGGGCTCGGAAGCCAACGACACCGCGTTCAAGCTCGTGCGCTACTACAACAACGCGCGCGGCCGGCCGACGAAGAAGAAGATCATCGCCCGGCCGTGGGCTACCACGGCGTCACCGTGGCGGCCGCATCGCTGTCGGGGCTGGCCGATGATGCACCGGCACTTCGATCTGCCGCTGCCCGGCGTGCTGCGCGTCGGCTGCGCCGCACCTCTACCGCCGACGGCCTGCCCGGCGAGAGCGAGCAGCGCTGTTCGTCGAGCGCCTGGCGCGCGAGCTCGAGCAGACCTGATCCAGCGCGAGGGCGCCGACACCATCGCCGCCTTCATCGCCGAGCCGGTGCAGGGCGCCGGCGGCGTGATCATCCCGCCGGCGGGCTACTTCCGAGCGGGTGCAGGCGATCCTGAAGCGGCACGACATCCTGTTCATCGCCGACGAGGTCATCACCGGCTTCGGCCGCCTCGGCCAGCCGTTCGGCTCGCACGTGTTCGGCCTCAAGCCCGACATGATCACGGTCGCCAAGATGCTGACCTCGGCCTACGTGCCGATGTCGGCGCTGTACGTCAGCGAGGCGATCTACCAGGCGGTCGCCGACGCCAGCGCCGAGGTCGGCACCTTCGGCCACGGCTACACCGTACAGCGGCCATCCGCTCGCCTGCGCGGTGGCGCTGGAAACGCTGCGCATCTACGAAGAGCGACGACGTCATCGGCCACGTGCAGCGCGTCGCGCCGCGCCTGCAGGCAGGGCCTGCAGTCGCTTCGCCGGCCACCCGATCGTCGGCCACGTGCGCGGCCTCGGCCTGATCGGCGCGATCGAGCTCGCCGAGGATCCCGCCGCAGCGCAAGCCCTTCGATCCGAAGCGCGGCGTCGGCGCCTGCTTCGTGCGCCGCGCGCAGGCGCACGGACTGATCGTCCGCGTCGCTGGCTGGCGACGTGATCGCCTTTTCGCCGCCGCTCGATCATCAGCGAGGCCGAGATCGATGCACGCTGTCGAGCGCGCCGAACGCGCGCTTGCCGATACGCTGGCTTGGGTGAAGTCCGAGCGCGCTGATTCTGAGCGGAGGCGCAGCGCTGCGGTCGCGGCTCGCCGGCGGCGGCAACGGTGCCACGAGATCAATCGCATGTCCGTTTGCGCCAGCGCATCGCGAAGGCGCACGGTACGCTGCGAACATGAGTGCACGTACACGATCCCTGCGCAGGCGAGCGAACTGCAGTCGCGCATCGCCGACATTAGCTGGCCCGATGCGGCCAGCGAACCTGACGCGCACGGCGCGGCGACGATCGAGCGCCTGTTGACGCCTGCGCAATGCGGAGGCGCTGGCATCGCTGTACACCCGCGACGAAGCTTTCAGGAGTCGCGTCGTGATGGCGCGGCATGGCTTCGGCCAAGGCGAGTACCGCCATATCTGCGTTATCCGTTGCCACCGCTGATCGCCGAGTTGCGTGTCGCGTTTTACGAGCAGCTGGTGCCAATGGCCAACCGCTGGCACGAGGCGATGGGCATCGCCGTGCGTTTCCCGGACCGGCACGCGGCTTTCATCTGCGCGCTGCCACGCTGCCGGCCAGACGCAAGCCGACGCCGCTGCTGCTGCAGTACGGCGCGGGCGACTACAACTGCCTGCACCAGGATCTCTACGGCGAGCACGTCTTCCCGCTGCAGGTGGCGATCCTGCTGTCGCAGCCCGGGCGCGATTTCGACCGGCGGCGAGTTCGTGATGACCGAGCAGCGCCCGCGCATGCAGTCGCGCGCCGATGGTGCGTGCCGCTGCAGCCAGGGCGACGCGTGCAGTGATCGCGGTGCACCACCGGCCGGTGCAGGGCACGCGCGGCTGTCTACCGCGTGAACCTGCGGCATGGCGTCAGCCGCGTGCGCTCGGGCCACCGCCACACCGCCGGCATCATCTTCCACGACGCCGGTTGAGCTCGCGCCCCGCGCGGGCTTGGCATTCACGCTGCGTGCTTGGTCAGCACCACGTGCGTGGCCGCCGGTGTCGCCACGTGCTCCGTGACCCGATACCCGAGTGCGAGCAGGTCGATGCCAGCCAACAGCGCCTCGCCGGACCCGAGCACGACCGGCGAAATCGCCAGATGCATCTCATCGACCAGCCGCGCGCGCAGATACTGCTGGATCGCGGCCACGCCGCCGCCCACGCGCGACGTCGCGCCCAGCGGCGGCCTCGCTGAGCCTGCTCCAATGCGCGGCGTGGATGCCCGCCGGTCACGAAGCGAGAGACTCGGTGCCGCCGGCCATACGCGATGCGGCCGCGCGTGGTGGGCTGAGCACGAAGACCGGCGTACGTGATAGGCGATTGTCGCCCCACCAGCCCTTCCACGAGTCATCGGTCCAGGGGCCGCGCACTGGGCCGAACATGTTGCGCCCGAGGATCCCAGGCGCCGACGTTGGGTTGAACCTGCGGGTCGCGAATCGCCCGTCGACGCCGGTCGCACCGCCACCGCTGCCGAAGACCATCCGCTGAAACGTGCGCGGTCAGACGCCGGCCCATTGGTGCAGCCCATGCGCACCCACGCCCATGCGGGTTGTCGGTGACTTCTGGTCCGGACCGGCGCCGATATGCCACACCGATCGGCACCGAGAAGCTTTCTGAACCCGAAGCTGGACAGATGCTTGCACCCCCTTCTGACGGGCACGACGCAGTGAGGCCCTCAACTTCCACGATCGCGCGAAACCGGCGCCGAATCGACCGCCGACTGCTTGCTCTCGCCGCGCCGGCCTCAGAAACGGGCGCGCTCGGCGTAGACCGTGAGGTAGTTGGAGCCCCCTGGTCGATCTCCGCCCAGCGATTCGCGAATCGCCGAACATGCCGGTAGCGGCGCGTGAGGCTCGAGACCCAGGAAGGCCAGTCTGCTTCCAACCGGGCTTCCGTCAACACATCGCCCAGGCCGACGCCGACCGACGGCCCGATGAAGCTGAGCAGGCGCGAGGTGGCGTGGCGGTTGCGCGAGGTCTGCTCGCCGTTTTCGGCTCGGGGCACCGGGTCGGACCACACGACAGGCCCCAGCCGAAGCCGATGCCGCGCCAGGACGCGGTAACACTCCACGGAAAGCCGCGATAGAAGACTTTTCAGGCCCACATCCAGCTCGGACGCCATCTTTCCTGGAACGGCCGGTCCTGGTGGAGGATGATCACTGACGTAGCCAACGAAATCCAGCGGCCAGCCAGCTGAGGTTTTCCAGCAAAGCGTCTTTGCTCCAGGCTGAATCCATAGATTTGTGGGCGCGGCCTGGTCGATCGATGTGCACCGCACGACCATGATGTCGATGATGTCGCAGCGGTCTTCGACGGCTCGCCCATAGAGCATGCGCACCCACGTGGGGAGCTGGCGGCTGTTTTGTGCACCTCGTCCGCGCCCAGGCTGTAGGTTGCGCCCAGCACGGCACCCACCTGTGTACCGGACTCGACGATCGGGCTGGCCCGCACCGTGCTCGAGTACCGGTGGCGCGACGCCGCCGACCAGGCGTTAACCCTCGGTGAGCTGGAGGCTCACGTACAGGGCGGTTGATGCATCGACCCCGGCGCCGGGTTGGTATGAGGGGCGCTCGGGGGTGGCCGCCTCGGGCGGCACGCCGAAGTAGTAGTTGTTGACGCGACTGCCGCGCCACGCGAGCCGGCCGCTGGGCGCAGCGTCCACGCACCCGACACCCAATCGGTGAACGCGCCCACGCCGAGCTCCTGGCCGTGTGGGTTGTTGATGTTCTGGTACAGGCTGGCATAGGCCTGGCCGCCGAAGGCGCAGCCGCCGGTGAGGCCCAGGTCCGTGCCGCCGGAATGCGTGGCCAGGCCTTCCAGGCTCGCGGGCGGGTCATTCATCGGCTGACGCTCGCGCACTCCGACCGCGCGATGATCACGATGACCGGAGCGCGCCGAGGTGAACCAGCTGCTCGGCATCGACAGCCGCGTCGTCTACACCGACGAGATCGCGGAGCTCTGCCCGGAGCTCGACCTCTCGGACCAGCCGACCTGGCCGATCATGGGCGCGCTCTACCACCCGCCGGGCGGGATCATCCGCCACGACGCGGTCGTCTGGGGCTTCGCGCGCGGCGCCGACCGCGCGCGGCGTCGAGATCCACCCGTACACCGAGGTGACCGGGATCGAGCGCCGAGACGGCCGCGTCACCGGCGTGCGAGACGAACCGCGGCGACATCGCGTGCGACACGCGTCGTCAGCGCGACCGCCGGCTGGTCGACGCTCGTCTGCGAGCCTCGCCGGCGTGCCGCTGCCGATCACGACGCACATCCTCCAGGCGTTCGTGACCGAGCCGGTGAAGCCGTTCCTCGACGTGATCATCGTCTCGGCGCAGATGCACGTCTACGTCTCGCAGACCGACCGCGGCGAGTTCCTGATCGGCGCCGAGATCGAGCCGTACACGACCGTACAAGAGCGACGGGCACGCTTCCCGTTCCTCGAGTACTCGGCGCGGCACGCGCTCGAGCTCTTCCCGCAGCTCGAGCAGCGCGAAGGTCCTGCGCACGTGGACGGGCCTCTGCGACCTCTCGCCCGACTACAGCCCGATCCTCGGCGAGACGGAGGTCGAGGGCTTCCACGTCTCGGCCGGCTGGGGCACCTACGGCTTCAAGGCGGCGCCGATCGTCGGCACGACGCTCGCCGAGCTCGTCGCGACCGGGAAGACGCCCGACCTGATCGCGCCGTTCGCGCTCGAGCGGCTTCCACACCGACACGCTCGTCTCCGAGCTCGCGGCTGCGGCGGTGTCGCACTGATGCGCAGGCGGCTTGTTTGCTTTCCATTTCCCTGTCGCTATATTTAGTGAAGCGGCCTCGCTGATCACGATCGCCGAGCTCCGCGCGCGACTCGACGACCCGGCCTCACGATCGTCGCACGTCCGGCCCGCTGCCCGCCTACAACGGCTGGCGCCCGAACGGGGAGGCTCGAGGAGGTCACATCCCAGGAGCTGTCGCGTTCCCAAGCGCCTGGCTCCGGCAGCGTCGACGCCGTCGAGGTCGAACGGCTGCTCCACTCGAAGGACATCGTTCCCAGCCGAGAGGTTGTCCTCTACGGCGATGACGCCGAGGACGTCTCGGCCGTCGGGGCCAGGCTCGACCGACCTGGGCCACGCGGGTGTCCGAACCTACGAGCACGGCTGGGCCGAGTGGGCGGCCGACGAGACCCCTGCCCGTCGAGCGTCTCCCGAACTACGACAAGCTCGTCCACACCGAATGGCTCCGCAGAGCTGCTCGACGGCGAGCGCGCCGGAGGCCGCGCCGGCGGGCCGGTTCCTGCTCTTCCACGTCAACTTCGGCGTCCCCGAGGAGTACGCCGAGGGCCACATCCCGGGCGCGCTCTACCTCGACACCAACCGGCTCGAGAACCCGGTCGACTGGAACCGCCGCTCACCGGAGGAGCTCGAGCGCGGCCCTGCGCGCGCTCGGCATCACCCACGACACCACGGTCATCCTCTACGGCCGCGACACCGAGGGCGACGCCAACGAGAAGTGGCCGGGCCGCCGGGCCGGCCAGATCGCCGCCACCCGCGCGGCGATGATCCTGCGCTACGCGGGCGTCGACGACGTCCGGCCTGCTCGACGGCGGCTACGACTGGTGGGTCCGGGCGGGCTACCCGCTCGAGACGGCGCCGCGCGAGCCCGACGCCGGTCGCCGTCGTTCGGCGTCCGCGATCCCGCTGCGCCCGAGACTCATCGTCGACATCGACGAGGCCAAGCAGATCCTCGCCGACCCGGACGGCGCCGCGCTCGTCAGCGTGCGCGACCTGGAACGAGCACATCGGCAAGGTCAGCGGCTACAACTACATCGGCCCGGCCGGCCGGATCGCCGGCGACGTCTGGGGCAACTGCGGCACCGACGCCTACCACATGCAGCACTACCGCAACGTCGACAACACGATGCGCGCCTACCCGGAGATCGCCGCCAACTGGGACGAGGCCGGGATCACGCCCGACAAGTGGGTCGCCTTCTACTGCGGCACCGGCTGGCGGGCCAGCGAGACCTGGTTCTACGCCTACCTGATGGGCTGGCAGCGGATCGCCGTCTACGACGGCGGCTGGTTCGGAGTGGAGCCGAGACCCGATCAACAACCCCATCGAAACCGGTGACCCCAAACCTCGATCACCGCCTGAAAGTCCTGACAGTGAACGATCCGCTCGAGTGAGTGACCGACGGTTACACCGTCTCCGGAGTTTCAGGATTGAGTGAGTACTGACCTCCGCAGCGGCTTCGAGCATGACAGGCTGCAGCGCCCGACGACGCGCGGGGTTGAGGCGCGTGCTCGACCGCTGACTCCGACCATGGCCATTTCAGCGGTGCCCGCACGCGAACCGGCGCGCTATGAGATGTAAGGTCGTCCTCGAGTCATCCACGATCTGCCCAGTTGCGGCGCCTGACCCGCGTTAACTCCGAGCGAAGCTCGCGGGGGCCAGTCATCGTCCTGACGCTAGGCGCTTTGGCCGAGCCGCATCCACGCTTGCTCGGCTGGGCGAGCCCGCGAGCAGAGCTCTTGCCGGTGCCGCCGAGGCGTGCAGCGGGCAACGCCCGGTCACCCACCCAAACCGATCGACTCCGAGGTGGTGCGGAGCATCGAGCTGGGCGACGATCTCCATCTGCGTGCGGGCTGGCTCCGCGACGACGGCGAGCAGGGCTGACTCGCCGCTTCGGTCGCGGAGCCGGCGCAGCAACGCCGGCCGGCGGCCTCGATGACGGCGCTGCGCGGACCGGCGAGCCGGGCGAGCTCGGACATGGCTTCGTGGACCGATGATCTCAACCTCGCACGGGGGTCTCGGCAACGAGACCGCGATCGAGCAGAGTCCGCAGCGTCTTCGGTCTCACGGTTACTGGCCGCGCGGCTGACCGGTCGCGCGCGCGAGCGCCGAGGCCGACGTTGCGCCGGCCGGACTCGGGCGACCGCGATCGAGAACGATCCACTTGCCCGGTCGAGCGCCAGAGTGCGCGGGATGCCAGGGACTTACGGCGCTCACCTGATGAGCAGCCCAGATCATATGCAGCGGTCAGCCTGATACCGCTCGGGTCGACGCTCGTCGACTGCGACATCCACGTCGGCACGAGACGGTCGGCCGATCTCATCCCGTTACCTCGACGGCCCGACGGCCGAGCTCGAAGCGCCAGTCGGGGACTGCACGGGCTCGCGATGCCGACGCTATCCGCGGGAACCATCCGATCCGGCTGATCCGCCGCGACCTCTACGAGCGCGGCGAGGGTCACGATGCGAACTTCGTCTACATGTCGCTCGACGACGCTGCGCGCGCGCCACCTCGACCCGTACGGCGTCGACATCGGCGTCCGTCGAGCCGGACGAGGCCGCCGTCTTCTCGGTGCTCCCGAACTCGCAGCTCGCGGCACCGGCTCTGCAGCGCCTACAACGACTGGCTGCTCGACAACTGGCTCGCTGCCGCGAGCCGCGGCTGCGCGGGATGATCGTCGTCCGGCCCAGTGGCCGGAGGCGGCTGCGCGTGCGAGATCAGGCGCGTCGGCGGAGCTGGAGACGAGTTCGTCGGCGTCTTCCTGCCGGGCGGCGCCCGCGCGTGCGCCGTACGGGCAACCCCGATCTACGACCCGATCTGGGAGGCGGCCGACGAGTTGCGCTTCCGGTCGCCGTCCACACTCACTACGAGTCGATCGGAATCGCCGCGCCCGATCACCGCGGCCGGGATGCCTGACTTCTACGCGAATACCACACGCTCTGCGGCTCCGGGGATGTACGGGCACTTCGTCTCGATCCTCTGCCACGGAATCTTCGAGCGCTTCCCCGACACCCGCGTGGCGATGGTCGAGGGGGGCTGTCCCCTTCGTGGGGTTCCTCTGGCGCCTGGATACGAACTGAAGGGCTGCCGCTCCGAGATCCCGTGGTGCCGCCGCCGCCTCTGAGTACTGTCCGGGACCACGTCCGCTTCGCGAACGCCAGCCGCTCGAGGCGCCCGACGACCCGGGCAGCTGCTCGGGCGATCGAGTTCCCGCGCCCCGTCGGAGACGCCGATGTACGCGAGCGACTTCCCCCACTGGGACTTCTCGACGAGCTCCCGAGCAGACCCTCCGACAGCTGCCCGCGGAGTGGCGCGCGACAACGTCCGCTGGCGCAACGCTACGGCTCTTCTTTCGGCTGCCCGTGCCGGCCAGCCGTACGGGATCGTGAGCGCAGGCCGGCACGAGAGGCGCGGTCTGCCGCTCGCCGAGGCGCCGAGCGAGGGCGACGTGAGGATCGCTCGAGATCGGCGGCCGCCGCATCGGCCTCTACCGGGTCGGCGAGGCGCTCTACGCGCTCGCTGACCGCTGCCCCCATCGCGGCGCGCGCCGCCTGCTCGGCAGCGCCGTCGCCACCGCGGTCGAGCTGCAACGCGACGGCGAGCTCGTGCTCGGCATCGCGGAACGGCACCCTTCGCTGTCCCTGGCACAAATGGGAGTTTGACATTGCTTCCGGCTGCCCTCGTGGACGAGCGCGCAGGCTGCGCGCGCCGCTACTCAGTCCAGGTGCGAACATGAGGTCGTCGTTTCGCCTCGACCCCAGCGCGAAACGCTCGCTACGTCCGTGAAGACGATGCTCCCGCGCGCCCTCCCAGAGCAAGCGCCGGCCGTGAGCGTGCGCAGGCCGCTCGCTGCCCCCGACGATCGTCGCGAAGTGGTTGCCCGCGAGCGGGCCTGCCTTGCTCGCGAAGCTGACGTAGCCGTACGCGAGCAGGAGCTCGGTCTCGCTGACGCCGCCGGGGTAGAAGATCGAGCTCGCCCGGGTTCGGGTAGCGCGTCGCGTTCTCCGGGCCGAGCCCGAGATCGAGGTCGCCCATCGGGATCCAGCCGCCCTCGCCGCTCCAGCGCACGTGGATGATCCTCGACTCGAGCGGCAGCAGCGTCCGGAACGCGGCGACCGTCTGCGGCGCGTCCTGCCTCCTCGAAGCGCGCGACGAACGTCGAAGCCCGCCGGCGGAGATCGTGCAGCATCAGCGGATCTTCGCACCCTGGCGGATCCACGCGCCGAGCGCAGGCGCGCTCCGCCTCGCGTCATGCTGCGTCACGTTCCCGAGCGGCATCGATCTCGCTGCACGACCGCCTGCTGACTCGATCGCAGCCGCCTGCGCCGCGATCTCCTCCGGCGTGTCGAACGCGATCCCCTTCGGCGGCGTCGAGAACCCCGGCTCGGTCGGCTGCATGCGAATGGCAGACCGCGCAGCGCTGCGCGACGATCGCGCCGGACTGCGCGAACGGCACCTGCGGCTCGGCGCGCCGGCGCTCGACGGCGGCCGGAGCCAGACCGCGATCGCCGGCGAGCGCGATCGCCGCGGCGACCGGGATCCACCAGAGCGTCCGCCCCTGGTGGCGCAGGTTGAAGTAGTGGCGGATCGCACGCGCCGATCACCATCAGGCAGACGAGGATCGCCCAGCTGTGCGCGTGGCCGTACGTGAACGAGAAGTGGTCCGAGAGCATCGCGAAGAGCACGGGCAGCGTCAGGTAGTTGTTGTGGATCGAGCGCTGCTTGCCGCGCACGTTCGCGGCCGGGTCGGGCTCGCGGCCCGCCTCCTTCGCGCGCACGAGCTCCCAGTGCGCGGGGATGATCACGAAGAAGACGTTCGCGACCATGATCGTCCCGAGCATCGCGCCGACCTGCAGGTACGCGGCGCGCGGCGCGAGAGCTGCGTCGACGCCGTACGCGGTGGCGGTGACGAGCGCGAGCATGCAGAGCGCGAGCGCGCGCTCGCTGCGCCGTCGCGACCGTGCGGCACAGCGCGTCGTAGACGAGCCACGCCGACGACGAGCAGGCCGATCGAGACTCGCGCCGATCGGCCTGCCGCGCGTCGACAGGTCCGCCACGCTCGGGTCGATCAGGTACGCGTGCGGCTGCAGGTAGTAGAGGACGACGAAGAGCGCGAAGCCGGAGAGCCACGTCCAGTAGGCCTCCCACTTGTACCAGTGCAGCGGCTCCGGCAGCTGCGTGCGGGCGACCCGGAACTTCTCGATGCGGTAGAAGCCGCCGCCGTGGATCTCCCACGTCTCGCCGCCGACGCCGCGCTCGCGGTCGCGCTCTTCTGCCGGCGGCAGCAGGTGGTTGTCGAGCGCGACGAAGTAGAACGACGGTGCCGATCCAGACGATCGCCGCGGTCGACGTGGAACCAGCGGAACGACGAGGTCGAGCCAGTCGGTGAGCGTACGGGTCTACGCGCCGCCGCCATCGGTCCTCCGCGATCGCGACGAGCTCGCCGAGCGCCGTCTCGAGCTCCTCGTCCGTCGGGCGGTCGATCCGCGCGCGCAGCACCGTCGAGGATCTCCGTCTTCGGGCGGCGGTTGACGAAGACGACGAAGCGGAAGCCGTGCCGCGCCTCGTACTCGGCGTTCAGGCGTGCGAGCTCCGCGAGCACCTCCGGGCGTCGTCGGCGCCCTGCTCGGCGGCCGAGCGCGCGGAGAGCGTTCGTCGCGCCGATCGCCGGATGCGCGTCGAGGACTGCCCGCTTCTCGTCCGGCGGAGCTCGTGGACGAGCGTCGCGCGCGCGCACGAGCGGGTCGGCGCTCGTGCGCGAGCAGCTCGACGAACGCGCGTTCGGCCCTCGAAGAGCTCCGCGAGCTCGTCCGCGGTCAGCTGCCGCGGTAGGTCGTGCACCCGTAGGGCGAGACGCAGGAGCGGGACGTGGTGGTCGCGCCGTCGCCGAGCTCGATCTCGAGCTCGACGCGGCGGAAGAACGGCGACGGCGGGTGGAAGACGAGCCGGTACGTGCCCGGCTCGACGTCGGCGAGGCTCGCGGATGCGGCCCGTCGGCGTCGGTCTCGGCCGAGGCGACGAGCTCCTCGGCCGCGGTAGAGCTCGACGCGGACGCCGGCCGCCGGCCGGCCGCGCGCCGTGTCGAGGACGTGGGTCGAGATCATGCGGCGAATCTTCGCGCCTGGACCCGATGGTGCCGCGCGATCTCCTCCTCGTCGGCGCGGACGAGGCGGCCGTCGCGGCACGACCTCCTCGCCGCCGACGTAGAGCCGGTCGACCCGGTGCGGGCGCCGAGAGGACGAGCCCGCCGACCAGGGTCGGCGGCGCCCGCCAGCTCGAGCCCGTCCGGTGCGCCAGCACGGCGACGTCCGCCCGCTTGCCGGGCTCGAGCGAGCCGATGTCGTCGCGGCCGAGCACCGCGGCGCCGCCGCGCGTCCCGAGCCGCGAGCGCGTCGCGCGACGGTCATCGCCGCCGGGCCGCCGCGGCCGCGCGCGACGAGCAGCGCCTGCTTGACCTCGAGGAACAGGTCGCCGCGCTCGTTCGACGCCGAGCCGTCGACGCCGAGCCCGACGCGGCGCGCCCGCGTCGACGAGCGTCGCGCACCGGCGCGACGCCGCGCGCCGAGGCGCAGGTTCGACGTCGGGCAGTGCGGCGACGCCGACGCCGGCTCGCCGCGAAGCGTGCGACGTCCGGCGTCGGAGAGGTGGACGCAATGCGCGCACCAGACGTCGCCGGCGAGCCAGCCGAGCGTCGTCGAGGTACTCGACCGGGCGTGCAGCCGTAGAGCTCGCGGCAGTACTGCGCTCCTCCTCGACCGTCTCGGCGAGGTGCGTGTGCAGCTACGAGCCCGAGCCGGCGCGCGAGCTCCGCGGACTCGCGCATCAGCTCGCCCGTCACCGAGAACGGCGAGCACGGCGCGACCGCGATCTGCACGCAGCCGTCCGTCGTCCTGCGAGCCCGGCGAGGCGCTCGGTGTCGGCGAGGATCGTCGTCGATCTCCTCGACGAGCGAGTCGGGCGGGAGGCCGCCGTCGCGACTCGCCGAGATCCATCGAGCCGCGCGACGCGACGATGCGCACGCCGAGCTCGCGCGCCGCCTGCACCTCGGCCTCCGATCAGCCCGCTCGTGCCGCGCGGGAAGACGTAGTGGTGGTCGAACACGGTCGTGCAGCCCGACAGCGCGAGCTCGGCGAGCCCGGTGCGCGCGGCCGCGTACACCGGACTCGGCGTCGATGCCGGCCCAGACCGGGATAGAGCGTCGCGCAGCCACGTGAAGAGGTCGGCCTCCTGCGCCCGCGCGCGCGTGAGCGTCTGGTACAGGTGGTGGTGCGTGTTGACGAGGCCGGGCGTGACGACGGCGCCGCCGAGGTCGACGCGCTCCGTCCGCGTCCGGCGGCGCGCCGCCGCCGACCGCCTCGACGCGGCCGTCCGCGATGAGCACCCAGCCGTCGGCGTGCTCCGAGCCCGTCGTCGTCCATCGCGACGACGTGCGCGTTGCGGAGCAGCAGGCTCACTCGGCGCGCAACGGCACGAGCTCGGAACCGCTCGACGTCGACGAGCCCGCGGTCGGTGATCTTCAGCGCGGGGATCACCGAGAGCGCGAGGAACGACATCGTCAGGAACGGCGTCGCGACCGCGCCAGCCGAGCGCGCGCCGCCGCGCCGGTGCAGCGCGCGGCTCTGCTGCGATCACCGTCGTCGAGCGGCGCGTCGGAGAGCAGGCCGGCGACGGGCAGCGGGCAGCTCCGCGAGCACGCTGCCGTCCGTCGACGGCGACGATGCCGCCGCCGATGCTCGACGACGCGCGCGCACGGCGCGCCAGCATGTCGTCGTCGAGACGCCGACGCACGACGAGGTTGTGCGCGTCGTGGGCGACCGTCGAGGCGAGCGCGCCGCGGCTGCAGACCCGAAGCCGCGGACGAACCCGAGGCCGACGCGGCCGGTCGCCGAGGTGCCGCTCGATCACGGCGATCTTCGCCAGGTCGCGCTCGGGATCGGCGACCGCGAAGCCGTCCACGACGCGTCGGCACGCTCGACGAGCGACTCCGTGACGACCTGGTCCGGCACGAGGCCGATCACGCGCGATCGCGGCCGCCGCTCGCCGGCGACCGCGAAGTCGTCGCGCGCGAGCGGCGCGATCCGCACCGACTGCCGCACCCACTCGGGCACGTCGGGCCGGCACGATCTCGCCGACCGGCCTGCCGCGCCTTGAGCACGAGCTCCGGCCGGAAGCGACTCGAGGTCGGGCAGGACGAGCAGGTCGGCCTGGTAGCCCGGGCGCGACCGCGCCGAGGTGGTCGAGCCCGTGCCACGCGCGCCGGGTTGATGCGTCGCCATCACGAGCGCGTCCTCGGGCGCGACGCCGAACGCGACCGCCTCGCGCACCATCGCGTTGATGTGGCCGTCGTCGACGATGTCGCTCCGGGTCGCGGTCGTCGGTGCAGAACGCGATCCGACGCAGGCCCGAACTCGCGCGACGAGCGGCACGAGCGCTGCGCAGGTTGCGCGCCAGCGACGCCTCGCGGATCAGCAGCCACATGCCGGCGCGGAGCCGCTCGCGTCCCTCCTCGAGCGTCGAGCGCCTCGTGGTCGGAGCGGATCCCTGCCGCGGCGTACGCGTTCAGCTCCTTGCCGACGACGCCGGGCGCGTGCCCGTCGACGTGCTCGGCGCCCTGCGAGCCGCGAGCTTCGCGAGCTCGCTCTCGTCGCCGGCGATGACGCCCGGGAAGTTCATCATCTCGGCGAGGCCGAGCACGCGCCGGCGGCGGAGCAGCGCCTCGAGGTCGCCGTCGCGTCAGCGCGCGCCGCGGCGACTCGAAGGCCGACGCCGGCACGCACGACGAAGCCATGAAGTAGACGTCGAGCGGAAGGTCGGCGCAGAAGTCGAGCAGCCAGTGCACGCCGTCGCGTGCCGAGGACGTTCGCGATCTCGTGCGGGTCGGCGACGACGGCGGTCGTCCCGAGCGGCAGCACGAGCCGCGCGAACTCGTCCGGCAGCAGCTTCGGCGACTCGAGGTGCATGTGCGCGTCGATGAAGCCGGGCACGACGTACCGGCCCGGTCGCGTCGACGATCTCGGTGCCGTCGTAGTCGCCGAGGCCCGGCGACGAAGCCGTCGGCGATCGCGACGTCGACGTCGAGCCACTCGCGCGTGAAGACCGAGAGCACGCGCCCGCCCCGCAGCGACGAGGTCGGCAGGCTCGTCGCCGCGGGCAACCGCGAGTCGGCGGGCGAGATCGGCACAGCCCGATCGCGACCGGTTCACGGCGATTACGCTTCACCGCATGGACGTCCTGACCCCGCGCTCACTCGATGAGGCGCTGCAGCCTGCGGGCGGAGCGCCCCGAGGCGCGCGCCGATCGAGGGCGGCACCGACATGATGGTCGAGCTCAACTTCGACCGCACGCGGCCGGACGCGCTCCTGAACCTGAACGAGGTCGCGGAGCTCGAAGGGCTGGAGCGCGCGAGAACGGCATCGTCGCGTCTCGGCGCCGCGCTCACCTACACGGAGGCGATGAGCGCGAGCTCGCCGCGACGCTGCTGCCGGCGCTCGCCGAGGCCTCGCGCACGGTCGGCTCGCCGCAGATCCGCAACCGCGGCACGATCGGCGGCAACCTCGGCACGGCCTCGCCCGCGGGCGACGCGCTGCCGCCGCTGCTCGTCGACGGGCGCCGAGGTCGAGCTGCGCGAGCGTCCGCGGCGACGCGGCGGCTGCCGCTGACCGAGTTCCTCGTCGGTCCGAAGCGGAACGCGCTCGCGCGCGGACGAGCTGATCGTCGCGGTGCACGTCGCAGCCGAGCGGCGCCGCGCAGACGTTCATGAAGGTCGGGCCGCGCAACGCGATGGTGATCGCCGTCTGCTCGCTCGCGCTCGCGGTCGACCGCGAGCGCGGCGAGCTGCGCGCCGCGTTCGGCTCGGCAGGCCCGGTCGCGGGCTCGTCGTCGTCGCGCCGCTCGACGAGGCGCGACGGCTTCCCGGAGCAGCGTCGCCGCGGCCGCGAGCCCGATCGACGACGTCCGCGGCACGGCCGCGTACCGCCGCCACGCGCTGCGCGTGCTCACGCGCCGCGCGCTCGAGAGGTGCCTCGCCGCATGAGAGATCGCGCTCACGGTCAACGGCGAGCGCGCACGAGGCGGACGTCTGGGAGGGCGAGAGCCTGCTCTTCGCGCTGCGCGAGCGGCTCGGGCTGCCCGGCTCGAAGAACGCGTGCGAGCAGGGCGAGTGCGGCTCCTGCTCGGTGCTGCTCGACGGCGACGCTCGTGTGCGCGTGCCTCGTGCTCGCGGCGCAGGCGGACGGGCACGACGTCGTCACGGTCGAGGGGCTCGGCGGCCGGCGACGGTCTGCACCCGGTGCAGGAGGCGTTCGTCGACGCGGGCGCCGTGCAGTGCGGCTTCTGCACGCCCGGGCTCGTCGTCGCCACCGCCGACCTGCTCGCAGCAGACGCCGGATCCGAGCGACGACGAGATCCGCGAGGCGCTCGTCCGGCAACCTCTGCCGCTGCACCGGCTACGCGAAGATCTTCGACGCCGTGCGGCCGCGGCCGCGCGCGCGATGAGCAACGTCGACGCGTCCGCCGGCGCGCGAGCTCGAGCTCGGCCGCGTCGGCGAGCGCGTGCGCCGCGTCGACGGCGTCGCCGAAGACGACCGGCGAGTTCGCGTACGCGAGCGACCTCACGCGGCCGGGAATGCTCTGGGGCCACACGCTGCGCAGCCCGCACGCACACGCGCGCGTCGCTGCGATCGACCTCTCCGCGGCGCTCGACGCTGCCGGCGTGCACGCGGTGCTGACGCACGACGACGTGCCCGGGCAGCAAGACGTACGGGCTCGAGTTCGCCGACCAGCCCGTGCTCGCGATCGACCGCGTCCGCTACTTCGGCGAGCCGGTCGCGCGTCGTCGCCGCCGAGCATCCGGAGCAGGCGCGGCGCGCGGCCGAGCTGATCGTCGTCGAGTACGAGCCGCTCGAGCCGGTCGTCGACCCCGAGCGCGCGACCGAGTCGGAGCCGCTGCATCCCGACCGGCCGACGCACGGGCCACGGCTACCGCGACGACCCGCGCCCGAACGTCGTCCGCACGATGCGTGATCCGCCACGGCGATCCCGACGCGCAGGGCGACGTCGTGCGTCGAGCGGCACCTACGAGCTCGGCACGCCAGGACCAGGCGTTCCTCGGCCCGGAGTCGGGCCTCGCCGTGCCGGACGGCGAGGGCGGCGTCGACGTCTACGTCGCGACGCAGTGGCTGCACGTCGACCGCGACCAGGTCGCGCCGTGCCTCGGCCTCGCCGAGGAGCAGGTGCGCATCCACCTCGCCGGCGTCGGCGGGCGCGTTCGGCGGACGCGAGGACCTCTCGATGCAGATCCACGCGGCGCTGCTCGCGCTGCACACGAACCGCCCGGTGAAGATGGTCTACAACCGCGAGGAGTCGTTCACCGGGCCACGTCCACCGGCATCCGGCGCGGATCTGGGCCGAGCACCGCGCGACGCGCGAGGGGCGGCTCGTCTGCGTGCGGATGCGAATTCCCTGGACGGCGCGTACGCTTCGACCGCCGTGACCGCGAACGCGGCGTCGTTCGCGTGCGGCCCTACAACGTTCGAACGCCTTGATCGAGTCGACGAGCGTCTTCACGAACAACAATCCAGCAATACGTAACTGAACGAAGTATAA
>ERZ1370068.9979-contig-8716_pt1 | contig 47913 bp, 64 predicted proteins | sample MGYA00561227_ERZ1370068 | MGnify/ENA primary metagenome ERZ1370068 (study PRJEB38410, sample SAMEA6850437) | metagenome | study: Metagenomic assessment of the ecological functions of the soil: analysis of the soil microbiota associated with the... | reverse complement strand
GTGGCCGGTGCCGGCGCGTGCGGGATCGGCCGCGGACGCGCCGCGGATCCCCCGGACCGCCGGATGCCGCCGGCGCCGTTTCTCTACACCGGCCCGTAGTAGCTCGTGGCGGACGAGCCGCCGAACGCGAACTCGTGGAGATTGGCCTTGCCGATCGACGATCGCGCCGGCCGCCGCAAGGCGCCGGGCGACGCCTCGGCGTCTTCGGCGGGCACGCGATCGTCGAACACCGCGCTCGCCGCCGTCGTCCGCACGCCGGCCGGTGTCGATGTTGTCCTTGAGCGCGCGATCGGAATCCTCGTGCAGCGGGCCGCGCAGCTTGCCGGCGCGCTGTTCGGCGTCGAGCACGCTTCGCCTGCGCGAGCGCCGCGTCGCGTGTGACGGTGATGAAGGCGTTGACCTTGGGGTTGTAGATGTCGATGCGCGCCAGGCAGGCGGTGGCGGAGCCCGGTCGAGGTGACTGTCCCGGCACGGATGCGTGCCGACGCGTCTGCGAGGGTCAACGCCGCCAGCGAGTCCTGCTGCGGCGGTGGCCGGCGCTGCCGCAGGCGTTGCCGCGGCCCGAGGCCGGAACCGCCGGGCCGCCACCCGCGTCGCTCCGGCGCGCCGCGGCCAGGATCGAGACCGAGAACTCGCGTCGGGACAGCATGCTCCGCTCCCTTTCTCTCGGACACGACCGGACTCCGTACGTAAGGGCGCGCTTTAGCGGTGCCGTCGATGAATGTAGGAAACGCGCCGGCGCTGCCAGTCCTCCCATGGTAGCCTTGCTCAAGATGACGCCCGAGCCGCTGATCCGGGACGTCTCGGACACCGCGCGCTGGATGGCGGTCTATCCGCGCCCGCGAGACCGCGCGCGCCGACGCGGTGTTCCGCGATCCGCTTCGCGGCCGCGCTGGCCGGCGAGCGCGGGCGAGCGCATCGCCGCGACGCTGTCATTCGCCAACGAGAACGCCTGGTCGTTCACCGCGCGCACCTACCTGTTCGATCGCATCGTGGCGAAGCAGGTGGCGCAGGGCTGCGACCTCGTGCTCAACCTCGCGGCCGGCCTCGACACGCGGCCGTATCGGCATGGATCGCTGCCCGCCTCGCTGCGCTGGGTGGAAGTCGATCTGCCCGAGATCCTCGATTACAAGGAACAGGATCCTCGCCGACGCGACGCCGGTCTGCGCGCTCGAGCGCGTCCGCCTCGACCTCTCGAACGCCGACGCGCGCGCGCGGCTTGTTCAACCGGCTCGGCGCCGGCGCCCAGACAGATCCTGGTGCTCTCGGAGGGGCTCCTCCTCTACCTGATGCGCGGCGAAGTCGGCGCGCTGTGCAGGAGGACCTGGCCGGCGCCTCCGAGCGGTCCGGCATTGGGCTGCCGACATCTGCTCGCCCGGGCTTGCTCGCGATGCTGAAGGAGCGCATGCGCCGCGTTCGTCAACGATGCCGGCGCGCCGTTTCTCTTCGCGCCGGTCGGAAGGCCCGCTGTTCTTTCCGCCGTACGGCTGGACGCCCGGTCGCGGTGCGGTCGATCATGAAGACCGCCGCGAAGCTCGAACGGCTGCCGCTCGACGCTGCGGATGTTCTCCATGCTGCCCGAGTCGTCCGGCGCGCAGGGCAGCCGGCCGTGGTCCGGCGGTGTGCCTGCTGGCGCGGAACTCTAGCCCCGATCCTCCTGAACACCCAGATGCGGATCGATCGCCTTTCCCTTCCACCATCGATGCGTGTCGTCGAGCTCGAAGACCGCGAAGTGCAGGTGCGGCGTGTTGGGCGGCGCGTTGCCGGAGCGTGCCGACGTAGCCGATGACCTCGCCCTGCGCCACGGCCTGGCCCTCGTGGATGCCGTCCGCGTAGCTCTCGAGGTGTGCGTAGTAGTACGCGAGGCGGCCGGACGGATCGAACTGATAGATCGTGCGCCCGCCCGCCTTGCTGTCGAACAGCTTGGCGATCGTCCCGCTCTCGACGGCGACGCACCGGCGTGTTGCGCGGCGCCAGGATGTCGATCGGCCTCGTGCGGGGGCGATCGCCGCGCCGTTCGTCGAAGCCGCCCTTGAAGCGCGTCGATGCTCGATCGCCTGCGATCGGCAGCGCGCAGCGCGCCGCGGGAACGCGCCCGGTCGTCTGCGGCGACCGGCCGACGGTGGCGCGAGCGTCCGCGTGCCGCTGCGATGTACGCGCCTGGATAACGCACGAGCTCGCCGGCGCACGATGGCCGCCGGCTTCTGCGGCAGCGTCGACGACATCGCGGACGCCAGGCTCGCGGCGCACGTACGTTCATCCGCAGCAAGCCGTCGGCCAGCGCGCCGGCGCAGAGCACGTCAGCAGCGCGCAGCCGACCGCGGACGCGGCGATCCCAGATCGGCGTCGCTCACTTGAAGACGCACTGCGCGTGCCCGGCTTCACGAGCGAGGCGACCCGCGCCGCGTCCCAGTTGGTGAGGCGCACGCAGCCGTGCGACTCGGTGTGGCCGATGTTGCCGGGCTCAGGCGTGCCGTGCATGCCGTAGTGCTCTGAGGCTGAGCGAGATCCAGACCACGCCGACCGGGTTGTTCGGGCCGGCCGGAATTGTGGCTTTCTCGTCCGCGGCCTTCGCGTCCCAGAACAGATCCGGGTTGTAGTGGAACACCGGACGCCAGCCGACGCCGAGTGACCTTGCCAGTCGCCCGGCGGGAGCGGATCGTGGATGCTGCCGCTCGAGACCGGCGCGTAAAAGACGAGCGTGCCGTCGGCGCGCGTCGCCCGCAGCGACGATTCTTCCTTCGACACCTGAATGGTGACGTCGCCCGGCGGCGCTGTCGGCCGCCGGCTTCGTGTCCGGGATCGAACGGCGCGACGGCGGGCACTTTGATCTCGCGGGCCGGCCGTCATCGGGACGCCGCGGTTCAACTGCGCGAGCAGCGCCGGCGACGTGTGAAACCGCTCGGCGATGCAACTCGATCGGCGACTGGTAGCCGAGCGCCGTCAGCTTCGCCTGATCGGCGAGCGTTGCGGCGGCACCTTCTCGAACGGGCCCTTCACGTCCGCTTCGGTGAGCGTGTAGTCGCGATCAGCCGGCTCGGAACTGCCGGACGCCGAGCGCCTCCCCAGGTCGCGCAATCCGGGCTTCCCGGCGGCGCAGCTTGTGCGCGGTCTGGTAGGTCGGACGAGCGTCGCGAGAAATTCGCCCAGGCTGTTCCATCGATCTGCCCGCTCGAGAATCCCTCGCCGATCGAGCCGCACCTGGAAGCCGACGAGGTCGCCGCACGGCAAGCGCGGAGCCGCGGCCTTCTTCTTTCTCGCCACCACGCATCATTACGGTAATCGAGGCCAAATAATGATGAAGGCGGCGAGCTGGGCAGTCACGATACGCATATGGGACAAGTTGCGACCGCTGCCTCGGCCGCCGCTCGAACAGCACACGGCAGCCGCTGAGGTGGGTCAGGTGGGTCAGATTGGGGCGAGTAGGGCTGGTGGGTCTGGTGGGGTCTGTGGTGGGTCCGCGCATCAATCTCCGTGCGGCTTTTTGGATGGCTTCCATGTGCCCGGCGTACTCGAGCGTGCGCGGCGACCGCGGCGGTCAGGCGGTATTCGGTGCGCGGCATGCGGTCCTGGAACATCTTGTCGCACGAGATGTGCTGCGCGTCTTCGAGCTTGCGGGCATGGACGCTCAGGTTGCCGTCGGTCGTCTGCAGCAGGCGCTGGATCGTTGAACGTGAGCCGTTCGTTGACCGCCGAGAGCCGCCGGCGATGCCGAGCCGCAGCCGCTCGTGGATGAGGCGATCGAGTTCGAGCGTGGACCGCTGCTCGGGCGCCGGCCGACCCGCGACCAGGCGACTGCCGGCTGCCGGCTGACGCTACCGCAGGCTGCCGACTGCCGTGCCGACTGCCGACGTGACCGACTGATGACTGACGACTGCCGACTGATGACTGACGACTGACGACTTGCGACTGATTTGCCCACCGTATCTCCTCGCGATCACCACCCCGAAGACGACGTGCAGGCCGCCGAATCCCGCGGCCATCATCCAGTGCCCCCACGCCGCCGGCACGACAGCGCGCGACGGCGCCGAGCGCCATGAACGAGAGCCCCATCAGCGAGACGATGCGCGCCGAGAGCGCGCCGCCGGTCGCGACGGCAGTGCCGTAGAACCAGCAGCCAGCATCCCGGAGGCGCTCGGCGAGACCGATCGCCACAAACACGGCCGTCAGCACGCCGCGACGCAGCGCGAGTGGCGGAATGTAGGCGAGCGCGAATCTATGCGCCGGTGCCGCGGACGACAGCGGCATGCCCGGGCGGCGCGCCTGTCATCGTCATCGCGACGAGCCCGATCGAGGCGGCGAGCGCGGCGTCTGCCAGCCAGATCGGGAGCCAGCGCCGCGATCCATCCGGCGGCCCGGAGATCGCCGCGGCGCCAATCGCCGTGGCACCCATCAGGGCTCCGCCCCAGCCCGGGACCGCGGTGAACTCGGCGGCGCGCGCCATGGCGTCGCGGATGGAACCGGAGATCCTCGGCCGCGTGCGCATGAATCCGGCTCGATCGACCGCGCCATCCGAGTGCTTTATAGCATAGAGGACTGGTGGGGCAGGTGGGGCATTGGGGCAGAGTGGGGCGGGTGGGTCGGGTGGGGCAGGCTCGGTGCAGTTACTGCGCGCGGAGCAGAGCACCGGCACCTTCACGAGGTGGCGGACGCGGTCCGGCTGGTGGCGCCGAGCGAGGATCATCCTTGACGAAGCGATGGCCGTGGGTCGACATGGCGATCAGAGTCGACGCCGTGCTCCTCGGTCGCCTTGATCAGCTCGGTGGCCGGGTCGCCCATCGCCAGCCGGTGTCTCGACCTTGAAGCCGCGGCCCTGCGAGATCGGCGCGCAGCTGGTCGAGGTAGCGTGCCGGTCCGACTGCATCTCCTCGGACTCGCGCAGCTTCGGCTGATCGAAATTGCGCGCCGCCCAGCCGTCGGCGACGTGGACGAGGCAGCAGCTCGGCGCCGGTCAGCCGCGCCAGGCTCGGACACGTGGGTGAGGATGGTGCGGTCCGCGGGCGAGTTCTCGACCGCGACGAGGATGCGTCGGTACATCTACTAGGCCCACGAACGTCTGGTAGAGCAGATAGACGTTCAGTGCCCCGATGATAACCGCAACCGTCCACGCCAGCACGCTTGCACCCAGAGCGGGTTCGACGAACGCGCCCATCTTGTGCGGATCGCTCGTGAACATCACGAGCGGGAACACCGCGAACGGCAGCTGCAGGCTGAGGATCGACCTGGCTGAGGATCAGCAGCGGGCCGGTGCCGCGCTTCGCCGTAGATGCACGACGACGATGACGGCCGGGATGATCGCGATGAGCCGCGTGATGAGCCGCCGCAGCCACGGGCGCAGGCGGAGGTTGATGAAGCCTTCCATCACGATCTGCCCCGCCAGCGTGCCGGTGAGCGTCGCGTTCTGGCCCGAGCAGAGCAGCGCCACCGCGAACAGGACGCTCGCCATCGTCGTCCCGAGGAGCGGCGACAGCAGCTGGTAGGCGTCGTTGATGTCGGCGACGCTCTCGTTGCCGCTGCCGTGGAAGACGGCGGCCGCCATCACGAGGATCGCGGCGTTGATGAAGAGCGCGAACATCAGCGCGACCGACGAGTCGATCGTCGCGAAGCGGATCGCTTCGCGCTTGCTCGTCGTGCGAGTCGCCGTATTTCCGCGTCTGCACGATCGACGAGTGCAGGTACAGGTTGTGCGGCATCACCGTCGCGCCGAGGATGCCGATCGCGATGTAGAGCATGTCGCGGTTGCGCAGGATCTCCGGTGCGCGGGATGAACCCGGCGGCGACGCCGCGCCAGGTCCGGGCCGCGCCAGCCACAGCTCGACGGCGAACGATCCGGCGATCAGCAGGATCAGCGCCGACGACCAGCGCTTCGACGTAGCGGAAGCCGCGGTGCTGCAGGAACAGGACGACCAGCACGTCGAGCGCGGTCAGGCAGACGCCCCAGATGAGCGGCAGGCCGAACAGCAGGTTGAGCGCGATGGCCGCGCCGATGACCTCGGCCAGGTCGCACGCGGCGATGGCGATCTCGCAGAGGATCCAGAGGACGATGGTCGACCGGCCTCGAGTAGCTGTCGCGGCAGGCCTGCGCGAGGTCGCGGCCGCTGGCGATGCCGAGCCGCGCGGCCAGCGCCTGCAGCAGGATCGCCATCAGGTTCGAGATCATGATGACGCTGAGCAGCGTGTAGCCGTAGCGCGCGCCGCCGGCGAGGTCGGTCGCCCAGTTGCCGGGGTCCATGTAGCCGACGGCGACCAGATAGCCCGGGCCGGCGAAGGCGAACATCTTGCGCCAGAATCCGGCGCCCGTCGGGGACGGCGATCGAGCCGTGGACCTCGGGAAGGCTCAGGCTGCTCGACGGCAGTCGCCAGCCGCGGAGGCTGGGGGGATTTCCGATTCCATCGCGATTAATTTTGATGACTCAAAACTATGACATCGACTATAGCACGAGTGTCGGCGAGACTCAGCGTCTGCGACGAGCGCGAATCAGCGGCTGAGGGCTCCGGCCTGAGGAACCTGCGCTCGACTGCGAGCCTGGTAGTCCTTGAACCGCTCGCGCAGCTCGCTCTTCTTGAACTTGCCTGCCGACGTCCGCGGGATGCGCGTCGATGAACTCGAAGGCGTCCGGCAGCCAGAATTTCGGAAACTGCGGCGCGAGGAACGTCTCTGAGCTCCGCCGGCGAGGCGCTCGCGCCCGGCTTGAGGACGACGGCCGCGAGCGGCCGCTCGCCCCACTTCGCGCTGGCGCACCGGGATGACGGCGGCCTCGGCGACCGCGGGATGCCCCATCAGCGCGCACTCGAGCGCGACCGAGCTGATCCACTCGCCGCCCGACTTGATCAGATCCTTCGGTGCGGTCCTGCATCTGAATCGTCGCGTCGCGATCGATCGTCACGATGTCGCCGGTCCTGAACCAGCCGTCGTCCGGTGAAGCGATCGGCGGAGTCCGGGCGGTTGTAGTAGCGCGCTCGCGATCCACGGCCCGCGCACCTCGAGCTCGCCCATCGTCTGGCCGTCCCAGGGCACGAGGCCGTTCTCGTTGCGCGCGCGGATCTCGACGAACGGCGCCGGCCGTCCCTGCTTGGCGCGGTAGTGCGAACGTCTCGCCGTCCGCGGCGCGTCGGCGCATCGACGGCGGGCAGCGTGGCCGACCGTGCCGAGCGGCGCCATCTCGGTCATGCCCCAGGCCTGGATGATCGTCGAGGCCGTAGCGCGTCTCGAACGCCTCGATCAGCGCCTGCGGCACCGCGGAGCCGCCGACGTACATCGCGCGGATGCGTCGACAGATCGAACTTGCCCGGGTTGGCGTCGAGGTACTGCAGCACGCCCATCCAGATCGTCGGCACGCCGCCGGTGAGCGTCACGCGCTCGCGTGTGGAACAGATCGACGAGGCTCGCGGGATCGAGGTGCGGGCCCGGCATCACCAGCTTGGCGCCGACCATCGACGCGCGGCAAACGGCATGCCCCACGCGTTGGCGTGGAACATCGGCACGACCGGCAGCATCGACGTCGTGCTTCGCGGATGCCCATGCAGTGGTCGAGCGACAGGCCGAAGCGTGTGCAGCATCGAGCGCGCGGTGCGAGTAGAGCACGCCCTTCGGGTTGCCGGTGGTCCCGGTGGTGTAGCACATCGCGACGGCGTCGCGTTTTCGTCGGGATCCGGCAGATCGCGCGCGGGCTGCGACTTGCGCGATCAGCGCTTCGTATTCGAGGATACGCCGCTCGGCGACCGGCTTGCGTCGCGCCGACGACGATCGTCGTCGGGCACGTTGACCTGCGGCGCGGACTTGTTCCCAGAGCGGCAGCAGGCTTTCGTCGACCAGGACCGCCCGGTCCTCGGCGTGGTTGACGATGTAGGCGAGCTCGTCGGGGTGGAGGCGGAGGTTGAGCGTGTGCAGGACGCCGCCGGCGAGCGGGATGCCGAAGTAGGCCTCGAGGTGCGGGCCGTGGTTCCAGCCGAGGGTGGCGACGCGGTCGCCGGGCGTGATGCCCGAGGTCGAGCAGGGCGCGCGGCCAGGCGGCGCGCGCGTTCGGCGAAGTCGGCGTAGGTGTAGCGGCTGGATCGACTTGTCGGCGAGGCGCGAGACGATCTCGCGGCGGCCGGCAGACCGATTCGGCGCGGCGGAAGATGCGTCGACAGCGTCAGCGGGTAGTCCATCATCAGGCCGTGCATGCGGCGGATTGTATGCGGAATGCGGGGCAGAGGAACAGCGGATTCGGCGAGCGCCGCGGGAAGCCGCTACCCGCTCGGGTAGTCGTGCTCCCGCGGATGCAGAGACTTCACGCTGCATTGGCGTGCAAACCGATGAGACGCGTGCAGACGTCGGGCATGCGATCGTGCGCCGCGTCATGCCGGCATGATTCGATTCGTTGCTGTCAGGATCAGGCCGCGGCGCTGCTGGGCGGTGTCGCGGCGGACGGTCTATTACCGGATTCGGGACGGGAGGCTGCGGACGATCCGGACGCGCGTGCGGGTCGCAGCGCGTGCTGGTCGAGTCGATCGAGCGTGCTGCTCGCGGAGGAGCTGGCGCGTCGGCTCAGAGACCGAGGCGCTGGCGTTTCGAGATACAGACCCTTCCGGGAGATCCCCAGCGCCTTAGCGACGGCGTCGACTTGGCCGTGGTGCGTCGCGCAGCGCGGCTTTGATCATCTCGCCTTCGATGCGGGCGAGCGTCGGCGTGCAGCTTGTCGTGCAGCGCGACGGCGATCTCGCTGGCCGTTGATCGGCCGGGCGGCCGGAAGATGGCAGCGCGCCGAGGATCTCCGTCGGAGATCGCGTCGGGGTCAGCGTCGAGTTCGGCTCGGCGAGCGCGACCATGCGCCGCAGTTTCGTTCTGCAGCTGGCGGACGTTGCCCGGCCAGCGGTAGAGCAGCAGCCGCTCCATCGTTTCCTCGGCGACGTCGAGGTGGCCCTTGCTTGAATTCGCTCGGCGGCGCGGTCGACGAAGTGGTTGACGAGGCCGGGAATCTCGTCGCGGCGCTCGCGCAGCGAGCGGATGCGCCAGGCGGACGACGTTGAGGCGGTAGAAGAGGTCTTCGCGGAAGCGTGCCGTCGCGGACCGGCGTCCTCGAGGTTGGCGTTGGTGGCGGCGACGATGCGGACGTCGACGGTGCAGCGGCGCCGGGCTCGCCGAGCGGGGCGATCTCGCCGGACTCGAGGAAGCGGAGGAGCTTCGGCTGGAGGTCGAGGCTCGAGCTCGCCGATCTCGTCGAGGAAGAGGGTGCCGTCGCGGGCGGTGCGGATGAGGCCGAGCGTGGTCGCGGTCGGCGCCGGTGAAGGCGCCGCGGCGGTGGCCGAAGAGCTGGCTTTCGAGCAGGTCGCGGGGGATGGCGGTGCAGTTGAAGGGGACGAAGGGCTTTCTGGGCGCGGTCGGAGAAGTCGTGGATCGCGCGGGCGAGGATTTCCTTGCCGGTGCCGCTCTCGCCGGTGATCAGGACGTTGACGTTGGTCCGGGCGATCTTGCGGGCGAAGGTCATCAATTCGCGCATGTGGCCGGTGATCAGGAAACCGATCACCACTGACTGGAACATCATCGAGGGCCAGAGGGCCATCCGGTTCTCCCGGTCTGAGCGCACGGTTGAGTTCGTGAAATGACTCCACCAATTGGCGAAAGGAGTTGAAGGTAACCGAAATATGGACTCAACGTCCGATTTAAGGGGAGCGCAATCACCTCCATCGTGCCGTCGCGAAAAGCGCCCACTAGCAAACGCCCCTCCTTACCGCCAGTGGGTGCCTCCGTGCCCACTCGCGCCCCATCGTCTCGGAACCTTCCGGCCCGCGAAATATGGCGGCTGCTGAATTGACGCACGAAGCCGACCACAGCAGTTTAATCAATTCCCGCGCGATCGGTTCTGGTCTGCCAGCGCGCATTAATCATCAACGTTGTGACAGCCTGCACCGTGTTGGCACTGCGCTGCCAGCTGGCTTCCATCGGCGTTCTCGGCTTCCAGCGTCAGCGTCTTGTCAACCGACATGTCACGCGACCATTCAAGATCGGCCACGCCGGTATGTAGTTCAAGGTCTCTGCCTAAATTCTTTTGGCACGTTCAAAATGACCGCGCGCACCATTGTGATTTCTCTCGGCACAGCGCAAGCAAAACCCTCGTATAGCGCGTATACGTCTGGGTGGTTGAAGGGCGACGCTCAACGTTATTTCGTCTATCGCTAGCCATTGCCGTGGGCACGTCGGAGGTGGCTACAAGCAATTGAAGCTTTCGTCAAAACAGCTAGATGCAAGAACAAAGTGTCTTCGGAGAGGATGCCAAGTTACCCGACAGCCGTCTGAGCATGAGTCAGGCCCGCTTCAAGTTGACCACCGACATCACCACTGAATGCAGGTCAAAGGGCGTGACGATAGACGTAGCAGCCGGACGTTCTAAAGAGTTGAACTCGGATCAATCTGTCGGCGGCTCGTAGCATTGGTCCAGCTTATTTTGAGCGAGCAGTGGACGCGATTGTCGAGCGACGCAATATAGTTAGCGCTACAGGGGGAAACGCTCTAGATGCGTGTTGCTGGTGCACAAGCGTTTTTCGTAGTCGCCAGTCAGAAAAGCAGATTCCGAAGTTACCTTGCGCCGTTGCGAGTAAATGCTTTGCGCCGGTCGACGCGAGTTCAACAGCGTGCCGTGATCGCACAAGGGCTTTAAATCCCGCTCGGATCGTTACACGATCGCTGCTTCAATATGTTCCCGCTAGGGCACAGCCACAGGTTCGGCGTCGATTGGAGCATGTCGAGCGCAATGCGAACACTGACGACGCGCGCTCGACAGGAGAGCTTCGTTTAGCCCCTCCATCTGGGCAACCGCCAAAAAGATGAAGGGCGCGACAATCAACGGATCAGCGAAACTCTAGCTGTATTGCCTCGGGGAGTTCTGCGAGCAGCGACACCGCAGCATCAGATCCGGAATGGTCAGAAACAACGACTAGCAGCCACAATTGTTGCCCAACAGGCTCTGTCATCGCTGCCGCTAGCGCAATGCTGGCAGCGCGCGCTGTAGGTAGGTAACGGCGGCATTGTATCTGCCGCCCACCATATGTATGCGCCCAATTTCTGACGTTGCAGGTGCTTCGGTCGCTCTCGGTCAGAGAGCGAGATCGAGACACTTGTTCAGCGTATTGCCTCGGCCGCCGTATAGTCGCCAAGTCGTTCAAGCACTTCTGGCTCCGCAGAACATCCGCTTCGGTTCGGCGCCCACGTGGTCGTTTCCCTGGCAGTTGAAGCTCTAAGCGCGTCAAGGAAACTGCCCGGCCCTGGCTAAACGCTTCGCCTCTAAAAGAGCGGAATCATGCCTGACCTTCTCATCCTGCCGATCATTGAAGCGAGTGCGTCGAGTGCCGCGTCGGGACGGCGCACGGTGAGGGCAAAAGCACGAGTTAGCGCGAAGGATTCAGTTAGCGCATTCACCATCTGGCGATGTGCAGGGGGGCTCCTCGCGGACGCGGGCCAGATCAAAATCTACCGATTACTTGCGGCGTCTCGTCAGTTGCCAGCGCAGTGCCTCGATCTTTGCAAGGGGGCCAACGATCGTGTGCAGAGAGGTGCCATCGTTGGGGCTATCACGGCGGTCACGTTGGCGCAATGCGTAAGCGGGGCTCCGTCAGAATTGGCAACAGGATGGCGTGCGATCGCGTCCCGGATCGCGTGACCACGATCTCCGTCGTCTCAGCGTCCGCAACTCCCAGAAAGGCCACGAATTCGTCGCTGGTATTTCTGAAGAGGACGTCTGCTAGTCGCGTAGGGCCGCGCGCGTATGACGGACGACGTGTCGTAAAACGTCATCACCAGTTTCTCGTCCACCCTCGTGGGATACGTCTGATTCATCGAGCACGTCAATAAAAACTGAGTGCGAATCTCTGTGTCACATCGGGCCCGGTCTCATATATCGGTGTAAGTCGCGACTGATCAGGTGCGGAGCCTCGTGACAGTATCGCTCATCAATATAGAGTTCTCAAACTCGATCGCTCGACTCAGGCTCAGGGCGATTTGCCCTGCTGCTACTTCAATGATCCGGCGATGATCGTCTGAAAACCCATTGGTCGATTTCGAATGCAGCGACCAATACACCGATGAGTCGATCGCCAGAGGCGATGCGTGCTTGGGCAACTCCTTAACTGAAGAGAGCGGGCGACATCGCCAAAATCGAGACTAGGGGATCTGGGTTGCGATCGTCTGATGATTGGCGCCACCCAGCCGCTGAGCCGCTGTCCCAGGCCCATCCTCAATCCTCGGACCGGCGACGAACCGTCACCAACTACGTGTCGTGCCTCAAGCTCGTCAGACGCGGGATTGTAGAGATAGAAAACGAACAATGACGAAGAATCAGACGACACAAATGCTTCACCAATCACGTCGCCTGCGTCAGCCATGTCGAGCGTCCGGCAAACGCTCACGGACAGTTCATAAACGGTCAGAATTTGTGCGCTCATCATCAAAATCTGTTGCTGAGGGTGGCTCGGGCGGAGGCGTCGCGCGTGAAGTGGGCGATCGTATTTCAGCACGTCACTGGGGGACGCGACGAAGAGGCTCCTGCGGCAGGAATCGCATGGACCTTCGTGAACGTGTCGACCACTAGCGGATCGTATGGATCCGCGTCGCTGCGCGATCGTAGTGCTTCTTGGTCGGTCATCCTCGGGCGATATGGTCGATCGGAGGTTAGTGCATCGAAGCAGTCTACGACGGAAAGACACGAGCTCCGATCGGGATGTCGGTCCCGCGAGGCCCGCTTCGGATAGCCGGTGCCGTCCCAGTTCTCGTGGTGATGACGAACGATCGGAGCCGTACGGGGTAGGAAAATCGATCGCAGATAGAGATGTCGGCACCGACGCTTGCGTGGAGCTTCATCTTCGCGAACTCCGTCTCCGTCAGCTTCCCGGGTCTTGTTCAGGATGCATCCGGGAACTGCCGGATTTGCCCTTATCGTGAAGCAGCGCCGCCGCTTCGATCGCCTCTTAGAAGGAGATTCGGATCCGCGACGAACCCCACCTCCCGCGCGAGGCTCGTCGCGTGCGCCTGCACGCGACGAATGTGACCGTGCGTAACGCGGTCCTTGGCATCGATGGCCATCGCGGGGGTTTCGATCGTCGACATGTAGAGGCGGTTCGAGCTGTTCGACGTGCTTGTCCGACATCACTCGACGCGGCCCGTCTCAGTTTGTCTTGAACGTGGCTGACCAGTGACAGAAGCAGCGGCACGATCACCACCGACGTAGCCCAGAGTCGATCGGTTCCGATTGAAACCCGACGAAGAGAAACGCGAGCCGATGCGCCCGCCGAAATAGTTCAGCGACAAGCCACACGAAGTTGTTTCGACCAGACCTTGATCCGGGTTAACGATGGCGCTCGATGAGCGATGACGAGGGAGGTGATGGGCCAACTGTTGAGGGCGAAGTAGGTGAGCGCCAGACACAAGACCAGATGCCGGCAGGGATCGCAGCCGCGCTCGACGGTCCCTGTTCGGGGGCGCGATGTGCGCGACGCCAGAAGAAGAGATGAGCGGACAGCCACGCCGACACTGGCCGGCGCCGACATGTTGAAGAGTGCGCGGTGCGGCTCGTCATACCGCGCTTGGAGATCCAGAACGAGATGACTGAGCCACGTCCTAGCGTACGACGATGACGGTTCCGGCACCGCTGGCCCGTACAAACAACACGGCGGTGAAGACGAACGTCTCCGAGATCCCGAGATCGACGCGGACGACGGAGGAGTCCGGACTGTCGCTGAACCGCGCCCGGTCAGCGTGAGCGCCGCCAGGATGAACCACTGGGAGCTGATCGGCGCAGGCAACCAGCTGGTAGAAGCGACGCGCCAATGACCGCGAATCCGGCTGCGATGACGGCCCAGGGTAGGCCCTTCCCGAACCCGGTCAAACCCGTCGTGGACACCATCGGCGTCCCTTGTTTATCGGTTCGGACTAGTCCCAAACAATTATTGCGATTCGCTGATGTCCTGCTCTAACTTCGTTGCGTTTAAATGAATTACTGTTGAATCGTCTTACTGACAATCAGCGGTAGCCCCGAACTTGATCAGGTCACCCGCGGCGGTGCCCCAGACCATCGAGTCCCCGGTGGCTTTGGTGCCCCACACGATCGAGGTCCCCGCGGCGATGGTGCCCCAGACGATCGAGTCCCCGGTGGCTGGTGCCCCACACGATCGAGTCCCCGAGTGACTGGTGCCCCAGACGATCGGGGTCCCCGGTGGCTGGTGCCCCCCAGACGATCCGAGTACGCCCAGTGACTGGTTGCCCCAGACGATCGAGTCGCCCAGTGGCTGGTGCCCCGGAGCGATCGAGTCGCCGGTGGCTGGTGCCCCACGCTGATCGAATCTCCGGAGGCAGTCCCGCAAACGTTAGGTTGCCGCGGACTCCCCCTGCACTCTGCTATTGCGCGATCCCTCTGGCGCTATGCTTCATTACTGGCCCGGGCTTGCCTCGCGGTACCCGCCTTCGCCGATGCCGGCCACGGCCGTAAATCCCACGGCACTCACGACGTCTTCGCCGCCAATCGTCGTCTCAGGCCGACCCGGTTGGTCTCGGCCAGCTCAACCGCCGCCCGCGCGTTGACCGAAATGCCCCGCGCCCTGCCGCCCCGACCAGGCCCGCCGACGGCAGGAACGTGCTCGTCATCTGCAGCGCCGCCTTCGGCGTCCTGCGGCGTCAGCGTCGGCGGCGCGTCGAGCAGCAGCGCGCGCCGTCGCCGCTGACGCACCCCGGCCGCCATGCTGCGTCCCCGACAGCTGCATGTAGGCGTTGGCGCCGCTCGCCGGCGACGTGGCGCGTCGGGATAGGTCTTCGACAGATACGAGTCCGCCGCCTCCGCCGAGACGATGTGGCTGCCCGGCGCCGACGAGGTCCGGCTTGATCATCAGGTCGTAGCGCGTCGGCCCCTTCGAGCTGTAGCGGCGCCAGCGTGTCGTCCGACCGCTTCGCCGTCCCGTGCGTGTCGATCGCCCCCACCGTGATCGCGATACGGGCTGTTGCCGGGCGTCGTGATCGCGCCCGAACACGTCCTTCCCGTCCGCCGTCCGCCCGTAGTTGCCCGCCGCGACCACGACGACGAGGCCCGCGCGCACCGCGCCGCTCGACCGCCTCGCACAGCGGATCGTCGCGATACGGCTGCAGCACCGGCGCGCCCGAGCGACAGGTTGATGATCCGGACGTTGTATTCGCGGCGGTGCTCGATCGTCCAGTCGATCGCCTCGATCACGTCGCTCGCCGACCCCGACCCGTCGTCGCCGAGGACGCGCAGGTTGAGGAGGTACGCGCCCGGCGCGATGCCGCGGTAGTCGCGCGTGTCCGCCGTCTTGCCCGCGCTGGCCGGCGATGATCGCCGCCACGTGCGTGCCGTGCGCCGAACCGGTCCATCGCCGTCGCCGCCGGTGAAGTCGCGCGTCGCGAGCACGCGGCCGCTTGCAGCGCGCTGTGCCGCGTGTCGATCCCCGAGTCGATCACCGCCACCGCGACGCCCGCGCCCGATCAGCGCGCGGCAGGTCGTCGGCGCCGGCCCACACCTGATCGGCGCCGATGCTCTCGGCCGTCATCGGGTCGACCGACGACTGCAGCCGGACGTCGCCCGACAGGTGATCCTGCGTGTCGTCCCTGCCGAAGCGCGTCGAGCTGACCGGCGTTGACCGACGAACACCGCGCCGCTCTTCAGGTAGCGCGCGATCTCGAGGTTGTAGCGCGCGCGCGAGCGCGTCCATCTCCGACCGCTCCTCCGTGGACGATGACGCGGATGGCCTGCGAGCCGACGCTCGAGGTGGTCGGCCAGGTCGGCGCTGAGGCGCGCCCGATGGCTACCGCTGCCGCGCCGCCGCCGGACGCGCCGGAGCTGCCGCCAACGCGATCGAGAGCGCCGCCAGACAGCGCGACGGACATACAGGGATACGCGCGAATGAATTGGGGCCATGGTTCAGGTTTCAAACGTCGCCGATGGGTTTACTGGTGTACGAGTGCCGTGAGGGCGCGTCCGCAGCCATGCTGCGGTCCTCCTGCACCGAATCGATGAGCACGCGCTGCGAGCCGCCCAGCGTTCGAATCGTCTGGAGCCGGCCCTCGCGAATGCGGTTGCAGATCGTCCGGCGGGAGACGCCGAGCAGCTCGGCGGCATGGTCCAGTGAAACGCTCCGTCCGATACGGGGCTCGAGACTCCGCGACTGTTTCCTGTGGTGCCATCTCTTCTGTCCTCCCGGTGCGAGACATAAGCGCACGGCCGGTGCCAGCCTCGGCCGTCGCGCTGGGAGGTCGGACCTTAAGTTGCTCAGAGATGTGGTTGTTAATCGTGACAGATGCGTGGGGTCGCCTGCGAGCTCGGCGGGCAGAGTGGTCGGCCAAAAATCCAGCTAACTCCGACTGACAGGTTCGTAACTCGAAGCGATTTTGCACGCAGAATCAAGGCAGAGCTAACTCGCTACTGTAATTTTCGTCGGCCAGTTTTCTGGCCGCCGAGCTAGTTTTTGACCAGACATATGCGACGTCCTATGATCGTTCCTCCGCCAGTGTCGCCCATATCTCGTGCGGTCGGTCGTGCTGCCACCAAAGACGTCCTCAACCGACAACGCCGTCCCTCGCCTCGCAGCATGCGGCTCGAGCTTGATCGACCATCGCCCCTGCCCTCGCCGCGCCACCGGCAGTGCGCCGTGTGACGCGCTACCTGGCGCACGGCGGCTGGCGTTCGCGCGTCTGTTCTCGTGATCGCCGTGCTCGTCCGCGTCGTTCGTCCTCGTCCCGCCTCGCGCCGGGCGACTTCGTCTGACCGAGTCGCTCGGCACCCAGGCCAACCGGCAGACCGTCGAGCGCGAGCGCGCGCCGGTTCGGCCTCGACAAGTCGATCGCCGCGCAGTATCGCGACTGGCTGCGCGTCGGCCACTCCGCCTCGACTTCGGCTACTTCGATGCAGATCGACCGGCCGGTCCGCGACCTGATTCCCGAGCGCGCGGCGAACACCGCGATCCTCGCGCTGACCGCGCTGGTCCTCGCGACCGCGCGTCGGCCTGCCGCTCGGCATCGTCACCGGCAGCCGGCGCGGCGGCGCGCTGCCCGCCGCGATCCGCGCGGTGTCGCTGGTCCTGCTCTCGATGCCGCCGCTGCTGACCTCGCTGCTGCTGGTCTTCGTCGCGGCGCGCACCGGCTGGTTCCCGATCGCCGGGATGCGATCGCCTGGCGTGCCGGCCGGCCGGCGCGCTCGTCGGATCTTCTGCCGCCACCTCGTGCGTGCCGGCGGCGGCGATCGGGCTGCCGCTCGCGGCGATGCTCGAGCGGCTGCAGTCGCAGGCGATGAGCGAGGTGGTCGGCGAGCCGTTCGTCCTCGGCCGCCATCGCCCGCGGCGTGCCGCGTTCGCGCGTCGTCTGGCGCGGCGCGCTGAAGGCGGCGCTGCGCCCGGTCGCCGCGCGTCTACGGCCTGATCATCGGCACGCTGCTCAGCGGCTCGTTCGCGGTCGAAGTGATCAGCGCGTGGCCTGGGCTCGGCGACGCTGATGCTGCGGGCGCTGCGCACGCGCGACATCTACCTCGTGGCGCCGGCTGCGCCGGCGCCGGGCGCTGTTCCTCGCCTTCGGCACGCTGCTGCTCGGATGTGGCGCTCGCCCTCGTGGATCCGCGCGCCAGCGAGACGGGCGGAAGGGCGCGGCGAGGCATGACGCGCGCGGCTCGGGCATCGCGCTCGTGACGATCGCGCTGGCCGTGGCCGTCGCGGCGCCGTTCCTCGCGCCGCACGCGGTCAGACGACGCACTTCGACGGCCTGCTCAACGCGCCGCCGACGGTTCCGCGCATCGTCGACGCGGACGGCTCGCTGGCACGCGCCGTTCATCTACGGCTGGCAGCGCGTCAGCCAGCTCGAACAGCGCTACGAGGAGGATCGATCGGCCGCGCGTGCCGCTGGTCGTGGTTGTCCGGCGGCCGTCTGGTGCGATCCGCGAACGAGGCGGCCGCGCCGCTGCTGCTGCTCGGCGCCGACAGCTACGGCCGCGATGTCTTCGCGCGGCTGGCGTTCGGCGCCCGCCTCTCGCTCGGCGCTCGCGGTCGCCGCGGCGCTCGGCGCGATGCTGATCGGCGCCGTCGCTCGGCGGCGTCGCCGGCTACTACGGCGGCGCGGCTCGACGAGGTCGCTGATGCGGTCGACCGATTTCGTGATGGTGCTGCCGGCCATCTACGTGGCGCTGGCGCTGCGCTCGGTGCTGCCGCTGGTGCTCTCGGCGGCGGACGGTGTTCGCGCTGCTCGGCGCGATCTTCGCCGTCGTCGGCGCGCCGTTCGTCGCGCGCGGCGTCCGCGCCATCGTGCGCTCGGAGCGGCGCCTCGAATATGCCGCCGCCGCGGCGGCGCTCGGGGCGAGCGACCTGCGGCTGCTGGTGCGCCATCTCCTGCCGGCGACGCGCGGCTTCCTCGCCGTCCAGATGCACGCTGCTCGTCCCCGCGTTCATCGTCGCGGAGGCGACGCTGTCCTACGTCGGGCTCGGGTTTCCCGATCAGGTGGCGAGCTGGGGCACGATGCTGCACGACGCGTCGACCAATATCCGGGTCTTCGCCGATTTTCCGTGGCTGCTCAGCCCGGCGGCGGCGATGTTTCTCGTGGTGCTGGGGTTGAACCTCGTGCTTCAGCAGGATCGCGGGCCCGACGGCCCGGTACTGCCGGCACGCGAGATCAGGCCGCTCGGTTAACCGCTCGCCGAGGCCGACGGTGACGTAAAATCAGCCCATGCACCTCTCGGGTATCTTCGCTCCGATTCCCACGCCCTTCGACGACCGCGACCGCGTCGACACCGGGCGACTGAAGGCGGCGCTCGCCAAGTGGGTGCGGCGTCCGCTCACCGGCTTCGTCGTCCTCGGATCGAACGGCGAAGCGGCGCTGATGGACGACTTCGAATCCGACCAGGCGATCGTCGCCGCGCGCGAGACGATTCCGCGCGACATGGCGATTCATCGTCGGCACCGGCCGCGAGTCGACGCAGGCGGCGATCAAGGCGTCGAAGCGCGCGGCGCGAGCACGGCGCCGACGCGGTGCTGGTGCGCACGCCCGGGTTCTTCAAGAGCCAGATGACCAACGACGTGTTCGTCCGGCACTACACCGCGGTCGCCGACGCGTCGCCGGTGCCGGTCCTGCTCTACAACTTCACGGCGGTGACCGGCGTCAACCTGCTGCCGGCGGCCGTCGCCCGGCTGGCGACGCACCCGAACATCATCGGCATGAAGGAATCGGGCGGCGACGTCGCGCAGGTCGCGGACCTGGTCTCGCAGACGCCGGCCGACTTCACGGTGCTCGCCGGCGCGGCCGCGACGCTCTACCCGATGATGTGCGTCGGCGCGGCCGGCGGCATCCTGGCGCTCGCCGGCGCGCTGCCCGGCGCCGTGCATGCATCTGTTCGAGCTCACCGTGGCCGGCCGCCACGACGAGGCGATCGCGCTGCAGCGGCAGCTCGTGCCGGTCGCGCGCCTGCTCGGCGCCACGCACGGCGTGCCGGGCCTGAAAGCGGCGCTCAATCTCCTCGGCTACGACGTCGGCGTGCCGCGCCCGCCGCTGCTGCCGCTTCCCGAGTCGATCATTCCGGCGCTGCGCGACGCGCTCGCGCAGTTCGAGGAAATCCCCGCATGAGCCTGCTCCCCGATACCGACCGCATCCTGCTCGGCCCCGGGCCGAGCCTCACCGCGCCGCGCGTGATGCGCGCCATGGCCGCGCCGACGCTCAGCCATCTCGATCCGCTGATGCTGGCGCCTGCTCGACGACGTGCGCGAGCGGCTCGGACGCGTGTTCCGCGCCGCCGAGGGCTCGTTCGCGTTCGCGGTGTCGGGCACCGGGACGTCCGGCATGGAGACGGCGGTCGCGAACCTCGTGCAGCGAGGGGACGCGCGCCACCGTCGTCGTCACCGGCTACTTCGGCGATCGGCTCGCGCAGATGTGCGAGCGCTACGGCGCCGTCGGTGACGCGGCTCGAACGTCGAGTGGGGCAGGCCGTGCGATCCCGAGGCGCTGCGAGCGCAGCTCGCAGGCCACGCCGCGCCGACGTCGTGGCGATGGTCCACGCCGAAACGTCCACCGGCGTCGCTCAACCCGGTCGCGCGAGCTCGCCGCGATCGCGCGCGATCACGGCGCGCTGACGATCGTCGACGCCGTCGACCTCGCTCGGCGGCATGCCGCTCGATGTCGGCGCGTGGGGCATCGACGCCTGCCTATTCCTGCACCGCAGAAGTGCCTGGGCGGCGCCGTCGGGCCTCGCGCCCGTGGTGTTCGGTCCGCGTGCGCTCGAGCAGCGCGTGAAGTGCCGCAGCTTCTACTTCGATCTCTCGCTGCTCGAGGACTACTGGCTGCGGCGCAAGTATCACCACACGATGTCGTCGACGCTGGTCTACGCGCTGTACGAGGCGCTGTCGATCGTCGAGGAAGAGGGCTCGACGCGCGCTGGGCGCGCCACGAGCGGAACCATCGCGCGCTCGTCGCAGTCGCTCGGCGGAGATCGGGCTGTCGATGCTGCCGGCTGAAGCCGATCGCCTGTGGACGCTCAACGCCGTCCGCGTGCCCGACGGCGTGGACGAAGCGGCGGTGCGCCTGCACCTGCTCGACGAGTTCAACATCGAGATCGGCGCGGGCCTCGGCCCGCTGGCCGGCAAGATCTGGCGCGTCGGCCTGATGGGCGCCAGCTCCTCGCCGCGGCTCATCCTGTTGCTGCGAGGAGCGCTCGAGAGCGCATTCGCGAAACAACGCCGGCCGGTTCACGTGCAGGCGGGTGATCAGCGAGTGTGGCTCCCGACAGCGGCGCCCAGAGCCACGGCGGTCCGGCTGACGCCGCGAGCGAAGGTGGGAACCGCACGCTCGGTGCGCCGGGCGGCGCTCTGCGCATCCCCGGCGTCGGCTTCGCGGGCCTCGCCTACTGCCTACCTCTCGCTCCCCGACGTCCGGCCGCTCAAGACCGCGAATCCGTCGACGACCGCGTTCATCGAACTGCGGGGCGCGCGAGGCGACGCGCGAAGGGACAGCCGGTGCGCGCGGATGCAGCGGTGGGTCGCTACAACCGCATCTCGCCGGAGCTCAAGCGCGCGGTGCTCGTGGCGGAAGACGCGGCGTTCTGGGCAGCACGAAGGCGTCGACTTCGAGCAGCTCGCAGGAATCGCTCGAGGCCGACTGGGCGCGCGGCCGCTTGCTGCGCGGCGGCAGCACGATCACGCAGCAGCTCGCGAAGAACCTGTATCTCTCGCCGTCGAAGAACCCGGCTGCGCAAAGCTGCGCGAGCTGATCATCGCGCGGCGGCTCGAGGCGGAGCTGAAGAAGTCGCGGATCCTCGAGCTGTATCTCAACGAGATCGAGTGGGGCGACGGCGTCTACGGCGTCGAGGCGGCGGCGCGCACCTACTTTCACAAATCTGCGGCCGAGCTCGACTCCGAACGGAGGCGGCGCTGCTCGCCGCGTGCGATCATCAACCCGCGGCTGCTCAATCCTGCACGTCCGACGCCTCGGCTGCATCAGGCGCCAACAGCTCATCCTGCGCCGGATGGGCGCGGTCATCCCACCTCAGGAGTCAGCTCAACTTGAGCGTTGACAACGAATTAACGCACTCTTCAGCTTGATCTCTCGATCGGACGTTCGCTATAGTCATCGATCGCTTCGGCACAAATCTTCGACACAATCAAGGCACGTGGACCACGTTCGCTCCCCCGGCGACGTAAGTGTCGACATGATTAATTACACCGAACGTCTGACTCGGTGTTGATGCAGGACGTCGTGTCGCGCGTGCCCGCAGCTGTCGTTCATCGACATGGCGGACGTGCTCGTGTTCGCGCGGTCCGGCCGATCGAACGCCGAAGGCGCGTTCGCGACCTGCCACTGCCTCACGCTGCCGGCGAGCGAGCCGGGCTATTACTTCTGGCGCGATCGCATCGACGCACGCGCTGACGCGGCCGCTCGGAGTGGTTCGTCACCAAGTCGCCGGCGGTCACCATCGGCGCGCGCGACGTCAAGTACATGCTGTCGTTCGCGCTGCCGCGCTTCTGCGATCAGTCGCTCGATCGCTCGCGCAAGGAGCAGCTTCTATCCGGGCGCCGATCCGTGGATCGCGAAGCTCGACACGGTCATGCACGAGCTGTATCACATCGATCCCGAGCTCGCCGGCATCCGCCGCATCGAGACGCGAGGACGGCACCTATTCGGCGAACTGCCACGGTCAGCAGTTCTTCGAGCAGGTCGCCGAGCATGGTGCACACCTACCTCGCGACCAAGCCGTCGCCGGCGTCTACGATTTCCTGCGCGCAGGATTTCGCCGCGCTCGACGCGCGCTACGGCGGCGTCGTCGGCACCAGCTTCCGCAACTTCCCGTCGTTCCCGCAGCGCTACATCGAGCGGCCTGGCCGAGCAGCTGCCGTGCGAGTCGGACGCCGAGGGCGTGAAGGTCGAGCCGCTGCGCGTCGCGCAGCAGCCGACGCGCTACACGCAGGACGACCTGCACGTCCGCCAGTTCATGAAGGAGACGTCGCGCCGCCTGATTCGCAAGAGGCCAGTTCCGCGCTGCGATCCTAGTCCCTAAGTCCCGATCCGCCGAGCGCCGAGGAAGCGCGGCGACCAGTAGCTCGAGCTGAGGTCGCTCGACGCGCACCACGCCGGTCGAACTCGGCGCGTGCACGAACTCGTCGCCGCCGAGCGCGATCGCCGACGTGCGTCGGTCCGGCGCGGTGGTCGAGAAGAAGAGGATGTCGCCGGGCGCCAGATCCTGCGGCCTCGACCGATTTCCCCACCCGATATTGATCGCGGACCTCGCGCGGCAAGCGCCACGCCGTAGCCGCGCGAACACGTACTGCGTGAACCCGCTGCAGTCGAAGCCCGCTCGGATCGGTGCCGCCGTCGCGATAGCGGCGTGCCGCGCAGCGCCAGCGCCGTGCCGGTCAGCGCGTAGCCGTCAATGCGCGCACGCGGCGGGAGGCGGCACGCGCCAGGCGTGGCTGGTGGCGCGGCGCGCCGGCAGGCGATGGCAGCCGGGCGACGGACGCGGCCGGGGAGGCGCGGCGACGTCCGCCGGGCATCGGGAACGGCTTGGGGACGCGCGCCGGTCGACGCGCAGGCGGCCGAACAGGCGCCAGGACGAGCGCCCAAATCGCGAGCCAGCCGATCGTTCATGCGCGCCAAATCACAGCCATTTGTATCGGATCACCGTCCAACGTACTTACAGAGGCGCTAACCGCTCTGTTACAAGTGAGTTGCAGCGTCAGCACCTTGACACCTCGGCAGGGCTCGGGCAAAATTCGAACACAGCGCCGGGCAGGTCCAGAGCAGAAATGGAACAGACGCTTCTCCTGAACGCGTCGTACGAGCCTCTGAAGATCGTCCACTGGCAGAAAGCGGTCACGCTTTGGTGCCAGGGGAAGGTCGAGGTCATCTCTGTCTACGACCGCGAGATCCGGGCCGTTTCGTTCAGCTTCAAGCTGCCGTCGGTCATCCGCCTCCTCCGCTACATCAAGATCAAGCGCCGCTTCGACTACGTGCCGTTCTCGCGCGCGAACATCTACGCGCGCGACGACCACAACTGCCAGTACTGCGGCGACGGCTTCCCGACGAGCGAGCTGACGTTCGATCACGTCGTGCCGGTCGCCCAGGGCGGCCGGAAGGACTGGGAGAACATCGTCACCTGCTGCGTCACGTGCAACCGCAGGAAGGGCGGGCGGACGCCGGCTGAAGCCGGCATGCATCTCATGCGGATGCCCAAGCGTCCCGATACGGCCCCGGCCATCCGCATCACCGTCGGCCTCCGCAACGCGCCCCGACAGCTGGCGCGACTATCTCTACTGGAACGTCGAGCTCGACGACACATAGACAATGTCTCAAGTTCGAAGCTCAACTCTCAAGTGCTGAAGGCTCGAGGCTCAACGCTCAACGCTCCAGAAGGTTGAGAGTTGTCCTGACTTCTGAGCTTCGAGACGTTGCAGACTTGAGACTTGATGCCTCCTACCCGTATCACAGCCATTCATCCGCTCCGCGCGATTGAAGGCGGCCGCGTCGACGTCGACGGCGCGGCGTTTCCAGATCGACGAGGACGATCCTGCCTGGAGGTGCGCATCGGCGACCTGCGCGGCGCGCGCTGGTGCTTCGCCTCTCGTCCACGCGGCTCGGCGTCATCGTGCCGTCCGGGCCTCGACGGCGGCCGGGCGGCCGTCCGCATCGCGCCGTTTCGACGACGCCCGGCCGCGGCGTTCGTCGACATCGCGGCGCCGTTCGCCACCGGCCTCCACCAGGTGGACAATCCCGGTCTTCGATCGCGACGGCAACCTCTACGTCACCTACAGCGGCACGCGCGGCCAGCAGGTGCCGGTGTCGATCTTCCGCGTGCGCCCGAACGGCACGCGCGAAACCTTCTCGTCGGGCATCGTGAACCCGACGTCGATGGCGATCGATCCGTCGGGACGGCTCTACGTGTCGAGCCGGTTCGAGGGCACGGTCTATCGCGTGCTGCCGGACGGGACGACCGGAGCCGTTCGCCCACGATCTCGGCGTCGCCTGCGGCCTCGCGTTCGCGCCCGACGGCATGCTCTTCGTCGGCGACCGATCGGGGACCATCTTCCGCGTCGACCCCGACGGCCACGCGACGACGTTCGCGACGCTGCCGGCGAGCGTCGCCGGCGTTTCACCTGGCGATCGGCCCTGATCGCGCGCTGTATGTCACCGGTCCGACGCTGTCGTCGTACGATCCGCTCTACCGCATCGAACCCGACGCGCACGGTCACGACGCGCGTACGCCGGGTTCGGGCGACCGCAGGGGCTCGCGTTCGATCCGGCCGGCTCGCTCTTTGTCGTCGACGCGCTCGCCGGATCGAGCGGGCTGTACCGCGTCCGGCCGCACGGCGAACCCGAAGCTGGTGCTCGCCGGGCCCGGGCTGGTCGGCGTCGCGTTCGATCGCCGAGCGGGACGCTCGTCGTCGTCGTCGAACGAGACGGCTTACCGGCTGCCGAATCGGCGTAATCGGGTAATCAGCGTATCAGGTAGTTGATTGGCGGATTAGCAGTCAATCGTCGCGTTACAGATGCAACCGACTACAATCCCGCACCATGTCGCAGCTGTTTTCAGCGCAAGCCGATCGCTGCGCTCGTCGAGGACGCCGACGGGCCCGAACAGTCTGAAGCGGTCCCTGGGCGCCGGCGATCTGATCATGCTGGCGATCGGCGCGGTGATCGGCGCCGGCATCTTCGGCGCGATCGGCACCGCCGCGGCCGGACAGATCGGCCCGAACGGCGAAGTGATCCGCCTCGGCGCCGGTCCGGCGCTGGTCTTCTCCTTCCTGCTGCTCGGCGGCGCCTGCGCGCTGGCGGGCTCTGCTACGCGGAGCTCGCCGCGATGATTCCGCAGGCGGGGAGCGCCTACGCCTACTCCTACGCGACGCTCGGCGAGCTGGTCGCGTGGATCATCGGCTGGGACCTGATCCTCGAGTACGCCGTCGGCAACGTCGCGGTCGCGATCTCGTGGGGCGACTACTTCAACACGCTGTTGCGCGGGTTCAACGTCGAGCTGCCGGTCTGGCTGACGACCGGCTACCGGACCGGCGCTGCTCAGCTCGGATCCCGCAGGTCCACGGCCTGCTCGACATCGGCGCCGCGCATCGCCGGCATCCCGATCCTCGTGCACGTGCCGGCGTTCTCGATCGTGATGGTGATCACCTGGCTGCTGCTGCGCGGGCGCGCGCGAGAGCGCCACGGCCAACAACATCATGGTCGTGATCAAGCTGATCGCGCTCGGCGCTGTTCATCGCCGTCGGCGCCACGCACCTCCACGCCGAGAACTACCGTCCGTTCGCGCCCAACGGCTTCACCGGCATCCACCAGGGCGCGGCGATCGTGTTCTTCGCCTACATCGGCTTCGACGCGATCTCGACCGCGGCCGAGGAGACGAAGAACCCGCAGCGCAACCTGCCGATCGGCATCCTCGGCGGGCTCGCGATCTGCACGTTGATCTACGTCGTCGTCGGCGCCGTGCTGACCGGCATGGTGCCGTACACCGGAGCTGGCGGTCGCCGATCCGCTGGCGCGCGCGCTCGAGCTCGCCGGGCTTCAAGACGGTCGGCTGGTTCGTCGCGCTCGGCGCCGCGGTGTCGATGTCGGCGGTGCTGCTGGTGTTTCCAGTACGGCCAGCCGCGCATCTTCTTCGCGATGGCGCGCGACGGCCTGCTGCCGCAGTGGGCGGCGCAGCCTGCATCCGCGGACGCGCGATCCCGTGCGGCGACGACGCTCTTCACGGGCATCTTCGTGGCGCTCGTGGTCGCTCATCGGCGATGCCGGCTGAGACCTACGACCTGACGAACATCGGCACGCTGTTCGCGTTCATGCTCGTCAGCATCGGCGTGCTGGTGCTGCGCTACACGGAGCCGGACGCGCCGCCGGCCGTTCCGCGGTGCCGTTCGTGTGGCCGGTCTGCGTGCTGCTCGGCCGCCGGCTGCCTCTTCATCATGGTAGGGGCTGCCGCGCACCGCGTGGGAGCGGTTCGGCATGGTGGCTCGGCGATCGGCCTCGTGCTGTATTTCACCTACGGCTACCGCCACGGCAAGCTGCGCGTGCGATAAGGACACGACGATGAACGCAGAAATCGCAGAACACGCTGAGAAGAGGTTACTCTGCGGTTTCAGCGAGTTCTGCGTTGATCGTCGTCTGTGACCGTGCGTCCGCTCAGACGGCGTGCGCGTGCTCGACCTGACGCGCCTGCTGCCGGGCGCCTGCGCGACGCTGCTGCTCGCCGACCTCGGCGCCGACGTCGTCAAGATCGAGGATCCGCGCGGCGGCGACGGCATGCGGTCGCTGCCGACCGCCGCGAGCGGCCGGCCTACTTCGAGCGCTCAACCGCAACAAGCGCAGCGTCACTCTCGATCTGCGATCGCCGGAGGCCGCGGCCGTGCTCGACGCCCTGTGCGCGCAGGCGCGACGTCAGTCGTCGACAGCTTCCGGCCGTCGACGGCGCGGCGGCTCGGCGTCGACGCGAGACGCTGCACGCGCGGCATCCGCGCACTGGTCTGCGCGTCGATCAGCGGGTTCGGCCAGAGCGGGCCGTACGCCGAGCGCGCCGCGCATGACATCAACTACCAGGCGCTCGCGGGCCTGCTGCGGCCGCCGCAGCTGCCCGGTCCGCTTGTCGGCGACATCGGCGCCGCGACGCAGGCCGCGCATCCGCATTCTCGCGGCGCTGGTGCAGCGCGGCGCGGACCGGCGTCGGCAGCGGTCGTCGACGTCTCCGATCCACGAGGCGGCGATGGCGTGGTCGATGTTTCCGGCGACCGCCGATCTCGCCAACGCCTGCTACAACCGTCTACGAGCACGGCCGACGGTGAGTGGCTGGCGCTCGGCGCGCTCGAGGCGAAGTTCTGGGCCGGGTTCTGCGAGCGCGATCGGCCGGCCGACCTCGACGCCCTCCAGCACGCGCAAGGCGAGGAGCGCGCGCGAGTCGTCCGCGACGTCCGCGACGTGATGCGCAGCCGTACGCGCGACGAAGTGGCTCGCGCGGTTCGCGGACGCCGATGTGTGCCTGACGACGATCTACACGCCCGAGGAAGTCGCCGCCGATCCCCACGTCGTCGCGCGCGGAGAGCGCGCTCAACTCCCGCGCCCGCGCTCGGCGCCGATACCGACCGCGGTGCTGGAGGAAGCCGGGATCGACCGGCCGAACGAGCGCGATTGCTGCCGCGCAGCGGGCGATCTAGTAGCTCCACGACGTTCGAACGCGCTTAGCCGAGCGCGCAGAGAACGCAGAGATCCCGAGATCCCTGAAGCGGTCTCTGCGTTCCGCGATTGTTCACGGTGCGTTTCGCGCTACGGTGTCATTTCGTCGCCGACGCCAGCATCGGCCGGCATCAGGACGACGGACGCGCCGTCCTTCGTCGTATGCCTCGACTCCGCGCGCGGACCGCCAGCGCGGATCGCGTCGAGCGCCGCCGGCGCGTCTGCGCGCGCAGCACCGCGGCGGTGCGCACGCCGCCGCGCGACACGCGCGTCGATACACCGCGTCGGCCGACGACAGCCGCCACGTCGAGCGCGCAGCTGGCTGCACGGTCGACGTTCGAGAAGCCGGCGGCGCTCCGAGCGTCCTGCCGCGCCTCGCGCCGCGTCGCTGAAGCGGAAGAACGGCGGCCCCTCCGGCAGCGGCACATCCTTCACGCCCGAGCGCTCTCGATTGCGCGCAGCGACCATGCCGAACGCCGACCGCCTGATGTCGGGCTCGCCCATGACCGTGAACGGCGTAGCGTCCGCCGGGCCGCAGCACGCGGCGCGCGTCGGCGAGCGCCGCTGGTCCGGCCGCGCGAGGTGGAGCAGGCCGAAGCTCATCACCACGGCGTCAGCTCGCCTCGGCGAACGGCAGCGCCTCGGCGTCGCCCTCGCGGAACGTGATCGCCCGGATAGCGCGCGCGCCGCCAGCGATCATCGCCGGCGCGAAGTCGAGGCCTGACGACGTCGGCGCCGCGCGCTGCAGCGGCGGCGGCGATGAAGCCGGGGCCGCAGTCGCGACGTCGAGCAGCCGCGTTCCCGCGACGCGCCGCACGCGCGTCGAGCAGCGGGCCGGTCTGCCTGGATCGTGAGCTCGCCGAACGCGTCGCCGTAGTGCTCGGCCGGCGCTCCCAGCCGGCGCTGTTCGAACGTCGTGAAATGCGGCGGCGTCGAACGGTTGAGCTGTGGTCATCGTGCTACGATGGTTAGTTTCGATGGCCGGCCAGAGATTCTCAACAGTATGGCCCATGAGTGGATTTCGGTGCGCGGCGCGCGCGTCCACAACCTCAAGAACATCGACGTCGACATCCCGCGCCACAAGCTGGTGGTCATCACCGGCCTGTCGGGCTCGGGCAAGTCGTCGCTCGCCTTCGACACGATCTACGCCGAGGGCCAGCGGCGCTACGTCGAGTCGCTGTCGGCCTACGCGCGGCAGTTCCTCGAGCAGATGGAGAAGCCGGACGTCGATCTGATCGACGGGCTGTCGCCGGCGATCTCGATCGAGCAGAAGACGACCGGCTCGAACCCGCGGTCGACGGTCGGCACGGTCACCGAGATCTACGACTACCTGCGGCTGCTGTTCGCCAACATCGGCGTGCCGCACTGCCCGAACTGCGGCAAGGAGATCGCCAGCCAGTCGCTCGAGCGCATCGTCGACATGGTGATGCTCTATCCGCAGGACGCGCGCATCAACGTCCTGGCGCCGATCGTCCGCGGCCGCAAGGGCGAGTTCAAGAAGGAGCTGGCCGGCGCTGCGCGACGCGCGGCTTCACCAAGGCGCGCATCGACGGCCAGTTCCGGTCGCTCGAGGAGGACATCAAGCTCGATCGGCGCCGCAACCACACCATCGAGGTCGGTCGTCGATCGCCTGATCGTGCGCGGCGGCGTCGAGCGGCGGCTGACCGAGTCGGTCGACGTCGCGCTCAACCTCGCCGACGACATCGTCGTCATCAACACGCTACGACGGCGGCGACCGGCTGTTCTCGCGGCGGCTGGCGTGCGTCGACTGCGGGCTGAGCATGCCCGGAGATGACGCCGCGGGCGTTTTCGTTCAACTCGCCGCACGGCGCCTGCCCGAGTGCCAGGGGCTCGGGCGCGATGATCGATTTCGATCCGCAGCGCGTCGTGCCCGACGAATCGAAGGTCGCTCGCCGACGGCGCGATCGCGCCGTGGGCGCGAGGCGATCGCAAGCTGGTGCGCGATGCAGCTGCAGGCGCTGTCGCGCGACTTCGGCATCGACCTCGCACGTGCCGTTCTCAGCCGGCTGCCGCGCAAGTCGCGCGAGGTGCTGCTGTTCGGCAGCGGCACGGGCGACAGTTCGAAGGGCTGCTGCCGAACCTGCGCCGCCGGTTACGAGGAGGGCAGCTGGGCGAAGCAGGCAGAGCTCGAGCCGTATCGATCGCTGCGGCCGTGCCCGGCTCTGCCACGGCGCAGCGGCTGAAGCCGCAGAGCCTGTCCGTGAGGGTCAAGGGGCGGCCGATGTCCGGACTACGTCGACCTGCCGATCTGCCGAGGCGCTGCGACGCTGTTCGACACGCCTGACGCTCACCGACCGCGAGGCGATCATCGCCGAGCGGATCCTGCGCGAGATCCAGGAGCGCCTGCGGTTCCTGCACGACGTCGGCGTCGGCTACCTCACGCTCGGCCGCAGCGCCGCGACGCTGTCGGGCGGCGAAGGCCAGCGCATCCGGCTCGCGACGCAGATCGGCGCGAACCTGACCGGCGTGCTCTACGTGCTCGACGAGCCGTCGATCGGCCTGCACCAGCGCGACAACCGGAAGCTGCTGCGCACGCTGTCGCGGCTGCGCGACCTCGGCAACACCGTCATCGTCGTCGAGCACGACGAGGAGACGATCCGCGTCGCCGACTACGTCGATCGACCTGGGCCCCGGCGCCGGCGATCTCGGCGGCCACGTGATCTTCCAGGGCACGCCGGCGCGCTGACTGGCATGGAGCGGAGTCGGACCGGGCCAGACTGGCGACGCCCCGTGCTCGCTGACCGGCGCCTATCTGACCGGCGCGCGCATCGATCCCGACGCCCGGCGAGCCGCCGGCCGGCGCTCAAGGGCGAGCTCGTCATCCGCGGCGCGCGCGCGAACAACCTGAAGAACATCGACGTCAGGATCCCGCTCGGCGTGCTGACCGCGGTCACCGGCGTCAGCGGCTCGGGCAAGTCGACGCTCGTCAACGACATCCTCTACAAGTCGCTCGCGCGAGACGCTCTACAAGGCCGGCGACGAGCCCGGCGCGCACGACCGGATCGAGGGCATCGAGCTCATCGACAAGGTGATCGAGATCGATCAGTCGCCGATCGGCCGGACGCCGCGATCCGAATCCGGCGACCTACACCGGCCTGTTCACCTTCATCCGCGATCTGTTCGCGATGATGCCGGAGGCGAAGGCGCGCGGGTTCCGGCCGGGACGCTTCTCGTTCAACGTCAAGGGCGGACGCTGCGAGGCGTGCCAGGGCGACGGCGTCATCGCCATCGAGATGCACTTCCTGCCCGACGTCTACGTCACGTGCGAGCAGTGCAAGGGCCGGCGCTACAACCGCGAGACGCTCGAGATCAGCTACCGCGGCAAGTCGATCGCCGACGTGCTCGAGCTGACCGTCGACCAGGCGCTGCCGCTGCTCGAGAACTTCCCGGCGATCGCCAACAAGCTGCGGACGCTGCAGGACGTCGGGCTCGGCTACATCGAGCTCGGGCAGTCGGCGACGACGCTGTCCGGCGGCGAGGCGCAGCGGGTGAAGCTGGCCAAGGAGCTGTCGAAGCGCGGCACCGGCCGCACGCTCTACATCCTCGACGAGCCGACAACGGGCCTGCACTTCGAGGACACGCGCAAGCTGCTCGACGTGCTTGACCAAGCTCGTCGACCAGGGCAACACCGATCGTCGTGATCGAGCACAACCTGGACGTGATCAAGTCGGCCGACCACGTCATCGATCTGGGACCGGGAGGCGGGGCTGGCGGGGAGCCGAATCATCGCCGACGGGCACGTCCGGAGGAAGTGGCCCGGTGCGACCGTCGGCCGACCACGGGGCTCTTCCTGGCGGATCTCTTCTGCGCACGAACAGGGCACGGCCGGTGCGTACCGCTGCTAAGCTGATCGAGCTGTGGTAATGATTGCCACAGCTTACGCCGAATTGCTGTGGTTCACATACCACAACAAACGTAGCTCACGGCCTTCGACCGATTCATGAGACTTCGCGGATAAACTGCTGACCAATCATGATATTACAGACACAGCGCTTTCGCAGGAAACGGTCCGGCACTGTGTTTGCTCAGCTCGACGGTGGCACGTCGCTGAGCCACCGAGAGGTTAATGGACGCACAGCGCACAATTCGCCGTCAGATCTCCTGCGTCGGAATCGGACTTCACTCCGGCAACAAGGTCAACCTCACCCTGAAACCGGCTCTGGCGGATTTCGGTATCCGATTCCGCCGGACCGACCTCGGCAGCCACGAGGTGCCGGCCACGGTCCAGAACCTGGCCGGGCATTCAGCTAGCTACCGGCCTGGCGAGCAACGAGGTGTCGGTCGAGACGGTCGAGCACCTGCTGGCGGCGCTCGTCAGCGTGGGCATCGACAACGTGCATCGTCGAGCTGAACTCGCCCGAAGTGCCGATCATGGACGGCAGCGCGGCGCCGTTCATCTACCTGATTCACGAAGCGGGCGTGAAGCGGCTGCAGGCGCCCGCAGAAGTACCTGAAGATCGTCCGGCCGATCTGCGATCTCGCGCGGCGACAAGCGCATCGCGCTCTATCCGTCGGATCACTTCAAGGTCACCTACAGCATCAGCTACGATCACCCGCTCCTGCGGCATCAGTCGCGGACGCTGCGGATCACCGAAGAATCGTTCGTCGAGGAAATCGCGCCGGCGCGCACGTTCACGTTCCTCAAGGACGTCGAGATGCTGCGGCAGAACGGCCTGGCGCTCGGCGGCTCGCTCGACAACGCGATCGTGCTCGGCGAGACCGGCGTCCTGAACAACGCGCTCCGCTTCGAGGACGAGTTCGTCCGCCACAAGATCCTCGACGCCGTCGGCGATCTCGCGCTGGTCGGCTATCCGGTGATCGGCCACCTGGTCGCGCACCGCGCCGGTCACGCGCTTCATACCGAGTTCGCGGCGAAGATTCTGGAAGAAGTCGCACGCCTGGCGGCTCGTCGAATCGCCGTTCGAACCGGTGACTGCGCCGATGGGCTTGCCGGTCAAGGGCATCGCCCCATCGTCTGGCAAACTAGAGCCCGCGAACTAACCACCTCAACCAGCCGTCGTTTTGTCACATCTCAGGTGGACTCCGCCTGCTAGTGTGGAGCGTTCATCGCGTGGGCGGTGAAGGAGGAACCTGATGAGACGTGTGCTCCTGACAGCGATGGTCGCAGCGGTAATCATTCCATTCACGGCTCGCGCGCAGAGCAAACCCTGATTTCTCGGGCACGTGGACGCTGGACACGGCCAGACGATCCGGCGCCGCAGGGGCGCGGCGGTGGCGGCATGGGCGCGGGGTCGGTGACGATCAAGCAGACCGGGACCGAACTCGCCATCGCGAGCGAAGGGCGCCAGGGTCCACCAGACGATGACCTACAAGCTCGATGGATCGGAAAGCTCCAACGAGGTGACGGGACGCGGCGGCGCCCAGACGGTGAAGTCGAAGGCGAAATGGGATGGCGAGCCTCGTCGTCAGACGACGCGCGACTTCAACGGCATGACCATCACCACGAAGGAAGGTGCGCCGGCTCGACGGCAGGACATGATCGTCGGAGGTCACGGCGCAGACGCCGCAGGGCGAGCAGAAGCGCAAGATGGTCTATACGAAAGGCGCCTAGACGCGCTCGGCTGAAGCCTCGCGTTCCATAAGACGGCTGGAGCGCGAGCCTTTAGGCGAGCGTCAGCGAACGACCAGCGGCTTGATCGTCTCGTTTCGCTGCCGCAGCGTTCGAACCAGTCGATGCCCTCGCTGACCAGATCGAACTTCAGCGCGTAGCGGCCGGGCTGCTCGGGTGCGGGAATCTCAATCTGCGACATCGGCCTGTTCGCCAGGGCCGAGCGCCCTGGGCAGCCACGCGCGCGCGAAATCGCGATTCAACAGCGTCCCCTGCTCGTCGCAGAGCTGCGCGCCAAGGCGCACGAGACGCCGGCCGTAGGTCGCCTGCGCGGGAAACGCGCGCGCCGACAGGTTCCGGACGCGCGTGCGAACGTGCAGCGGATCTGCCGGTCGCGCGTGCGCAGTGGAGCAGTTCCGAAACCAGCGTCCGCACCTCGATCTGCGCGCGCGGCGTGGCGCCTGGGATGGCGTTGCCCGAGGTCGCTGTCGTCCCACACCTCGTGGCGGATCGCCTCGAACGCCGGCGCAGCCTGGCACGAAACGCCGCGAGAAGCTGTCCTCGGGATGGTCGGTGAGCTCCCAGGCACAGCCGATCGACGCCGATGCTCGTCGGCGAGCTGCGGCGCGCCGCGTCCATTTCCTCGTCGCTGTCGTTCCACTTGAACAGGATGTAGCGCCAGTTGAGGAACGGCACGTCGCGTCCGGCTCGGCGCTTCTCGTCGGCCATCGCGCGCAGCGTCGGCGATCGCGACGTCGAACTTGCCGCGCTGCCGGTACTGGACGTAGCTTTCCGGCGTCGCGCCGTCGATCGAGAACGTCACCTCGTCGATGCCCGAGTGCACCAGCCGCCGCGCCTGCGCTTCGGTGAGCGCCGAGGCCGTTGGTGCTCGTGTAGAGATAGATGTGCGGGAAGCGCGCCTTGATGTACTCGCACATCTCGACGGCGCGCTTGTGCAGGAACGCCTCGCCGTAGTTGAAGAAGTCGATGCGCACCAGCGTCGGCGCCGACCTCGTCGATCACGCGGCGTGAAGAGATCGAAGTCGAGCATGCCGGCCTGACGCGTGCGCGTGATGCCGGTTTCCGGCGCGCAGCACGCCTGGTTGCAGGAGATGTTGCAGGCCGCGGTGCACTCGATGACATACGGCGCGAGGGGCTCGGGCCCGCGTCGACGGACGAAGCGGTCGCCGTTTCGTCGCGCTTGAGCGGCAGCTTGAGCGGGCAGTCGCCGCAGAACTCGAGCCCCCGTTGTTCAGATCCGCCCGCAGCTCGGAGATGACCGAGCCGGACCAGACATCTTTGATCGAGACGCGGTTCGCGCGTCGCCGAGGACGCGCTTGCCGTATGGATCGGCGCAGCCGCACACCAGGCGGCCATCGCACAGCATGACGAGCGTCTGCCACGGCCACGTGCACTGAAATCGGGTGGCGAGGAAGTTCAGTGACATCTGCGGTGCTGGGTGCTGGTGCTAAGTGCTTGGTGCTTTTGGTGCCAGGTGGCGAGGTGCCGGGGCATTGCAGCACGAGGCACCCGGCACCCGGAACCCGAGCACCCAGCACCCAGCACGAAGCACGCAGCACCGCAGTCACTTTTTCGTCAGCTTCTTCATATAGGCCTCGAGCTTGTCGTTCTCGTATTTGACGGTGTTGAGAAACAGGCTCTCGGCCAGGTAGGTGCGCCGCTCCTGATCGTCCATCTGGTCGATGAGGTGGTGGATCTCCCGCACCATGTCCTCGAAGGTGCGCTCGAGCTCGCGCTTGGCGGTGACTTCGCGGTAGAGCGCCTCCATGACCGCGAGCAGATCGCCGTCCAGGATCGATCGCGGCGCCGGTCGCTGGTCTTGATCGTGCGCATGGCCTACGCCCCGAAGCTTTTGACGGCCGCTCGGCTCGTCGGCGTGGATCTCGATGAAGTTCTGCGCGCCGGTCATCGTCAGCATCGTCTCGACGCGCTTCTGGACGCCGGACAGCTTGAGGTGGCCGCCGGCGGTGCTGCACCTGCCGGTAGAGATCCATCAGGCAGCCGATCGTCGCGCTGTCGACGTAGGTGACCGGCGCTGAGATCGATCAGGATCTCGCGCTTGCCGGCCGCGACGAGCGCGCTGACCGCCGCGGAGAAGTCGGACAGGATCGGATACATCAGCCGCGGTCTCGCCGACGCGGACGACCGAGACGCCGCCGAGCTGTTCGGTTGTGACATTCATCAGTAGGCTCCGCCGCGTTTGATCACGGGATCGCATGCGTGCTGAATTCGTCGCTGCGCAGCTTCCGGATCTGGCGCGCCAGCTCGGTGCGGCCGCGGTTGATGCGCGACTTGACCGTGCCCTCCGGGCAGCTGCAGGCGCGTCGGCGATTTCCTGATACGACAGCTCCTGGATGTCGCGCATCAGCACCGCGGTGCGCAGCGTGTCGGGCAGCGCCGACATCGCCTGCGCGCAGCAGGCACGACGCGATCGCGCTGCTCGAGCGCCGCGCATCGGCCCGGCGTCGTGCGACGCCGGCGTCAGCTCGTCTGGCGTCGACGCCGCGATCGATCGTCTCGCGCTCCTTGCGGACGCTGCGGTAGTGATCGATGCACAGGTTGCGGCTGATGCTGATCAGCCAGGTCTGGAAGTTCGCGCGCCGGTCGAAGGTGTCGAGCGACTTGAAGATCTTGAGGAAGATGTCCTGCGTGAGATCCTCGGCCTCGTCGTGCTTGCCGACGAACTTATAGGCGACGTTGAAGACCTTGCGCCAGCACTGCCGCGACGATCGCGTCCCAGGCGAGTCTGATCGCCGTTGCAGACAGCGCTGGATCAGCGCTTCAACGGCCTCGGTCGACGCCGCAGAGGAATCCGAGACATGACGGATTGATAAATAGCGTATCACGTTGTCGATACCGACCGGCCTGACGGCTTCTCTTCCGACAGCCTGACGAGCTCCTGTGCGACGGCGTCGCCGCTCGCCGAGATCGCCGCGCACGCCGGGCACGCCGGTCTATGTCTACAGCGCGGCGCGCTGCGCGAGCGCTACCAGGCGATCGACGCGCGCGTTCGGCGGCTATCCGCACGCGCTCCACTACGCGCTGAAAGCGAACTCGTCGCTGGCGCTCGGCGCGCCTGCTGCGGACCTCGGCAGCGCCGCCGACGCCAATTCCATCTGGGAAATCGAGCTCGCGCTCAAGCGCCGGCTTCCGCGCCGGCGAGCATCGTGTTCACCGGCGTCGGCAAGTCGCAGGCCGGAGCTCGAATGCGCCGTCGGCCTGGGCCTGAAGGCGATCAACGTCGAATCGGCCGGCGAGCTGGCGCGCAGTCGACGCGATCGCCGCAGCGCCTCGGCAGGTCGCCCGCGTGGCCGTCCGCGTCAACCCCGACATCGACGCGCTCAGCCATCCCCACATTTCCACCGGGCTGAAGATCAACAAGTTCGGCGTTGCCGATCGACGATGCCCGCGACGCTGCTCGAGGGTCGCCGCTTCGCCCGGCGCTGAAGCTCGTCGCCGTCCACGTGCACATCGGATCGCAGATCACGACGCTCGAACCGCTGCGCCGCGCCGCGGCGTGCTCTCGCCGACCGGCTTGAGCCGGCACATGCAGGGCCGCGGCGTGCAGCTCGGAATACGTCGATCTCGGCGGCGGCCTCGGGGTGTCGTACGACGGCACGCCGGTGCCCGAGTCGACGAGCTATGTCGACGCGCTCGTCGAAGAAGTCCGCGCAAACGCTGCCTGCCGATCGTGATCGAGCCGGGCCGCGCGATCGCCGGCGCCGTCGGCGCGTGCTGCTGGCGCGGGTGATCGATCATCAAGCCGCGCACCGCGACGAGCCAGTTCGCCGATCATCGACGCCGGCATGACTGGAGCTGCTGCGGCCGGCGCTGACGAGCGCGTTCCATCGCATCGACGTGCGTGTCGCCGCGCGGACAGAACGCACCGGATTACGAGATCGTCGGCCCGGTCTGCGAGAGCAGCGACGTCGTCGGCCGCGATCGCACGCTGCCGCCGCTCGAGGTCGGCGATCTCGCTGGCGATTCGCGACGTCGGCGCGTACGGGTCGCCGATGGCGTCGAACTACAACCGCCGGCCGCTGCCGCGCGGAAGTGCTCGTCGACAACGGATCGTGGCGCGTCATCCGGCGGCGCCAGACGGTCGACGACATGCTGGCGCTGAAATCGTGAAGTCCGAGCGTTAATCGTGGATGCCAGCAATGCACGCAAGCCCGGACATCTCATCGCCTTCGAAGGCCTCGATCAGAGCGGCAAGCAGACACAGGCCGAACTGCTTCGCGATCGCCTGAAGCAGGACGGCCACAAGTCGCGGCTGGTGTCGTTTCCCGACTACGCCACATCGATTGGCGAAGAGATCGCGCGCGCGCTGCAGGGCGAGCGCGAGCATGGCCCCGACGTGATGCAGCTGCTCTACGTCGCCAACCGCTACGAGCGCAAAGCCGACCTGCAGCGCTGGCTCGACGGCGGCCTGATCCTCGTCTGCGATCGCTACACGGCGTCGAGCGTCGCCTACGGTGAAGCGCAGGGGCCTGATGCGCCGTGGCTGCTCGAGATTCAGCAGCTCCTGCCGCCGGCCTCGCTGCACCATCCTCCTCGACATCGCGCCCGAGACCGCGCGCAGCGCAAGGTCCGACCGCGATCGCGACGAGCGCGACCTGGCGATGCTCGCGCGCGTGCGCGAAAGCTACCACCGCCAGGCCGCCGCCGACGCGTGGTTGCGGCTCGACGGCGAACGGCCGAAGGATCAAAGGTCGCCGAGGATGTGTTCGCAGCCGTCAGAGCGGTCATACGGGTAGACAAGCGGTGGCACCACGCGCGCAAGCCGTCAGCGCGCGAACTTCCGCCACCCCGCATTCTTCAGTGCCCGAGCGCACGCCTCCAGCGTCGCTCCTGTCGTGCATCACATCGTCCACCAGGACGACCACCTCACCTCGAATCTCGCGCGCGCCGGACGTCGCCGAGAACGCATCGCGAACGTTGCGGTGACGCTGCGCCGCCGGCAGGCCCGGTTTGCGTGCGTTGTGGCACGCACGCGGCGAAGTGGGCCGACACGGTAACGCCCAGACCCAGGTGGCGCGCGAGGTCGGCCGCCTGGTTGAAGCCGCGCTCGCGCCGGCGCGATGCGTGGAGAGGCACCTGGATGGCGCAAACGCGGCGCCTGCCGAGGATGTCGCCGCCACGCGTGCCGGCATCAGCGCGGCCAGCGGCCCGGCGCAGCGATCGGCGCCCTCCGTACTTGAGCGCATGGACGATCGATCGCAGCGCGCCTCGTAGCCGCCGACCGCGCGGGCCCGGTCGACGAACCGTGTGGTTCGCCGGCACGCGCGGACAGCGTGCCAGCGGCAGGCTGATCGTCCGCCAGGCTCGGCAGCGGATCCCCACAGCTGTCGCAAAGCGGCGGCGTGAGCGGCAGGATCGATCGCCAGCAGCGTGGGCAGACCGGTCCGCGCGTCGGCTGGTCGAGCGATTGTTCGCATGCAGCGCAGTCCGGCGCCAGCACGACCGACAGCACGGCGTCGACGCGCCGCTAATCCAGCCCGAACCGTTTGCGCTTCTCCCACAATGCCTTGCGGCTGATCCCGAGGATGCGCGCGGCCCGGCTTGGCTGCGCGAAACGCCGGATCTGGTCGGTGAGCACGCGCATCACGCGACTGTGCGGATGAAACGCTCGGAGGACGTGTTATCGCGCCGCCGGAACTCCTCGATCCGCTCCGCGCTTCCCCACAGGCGCTCGAGTCCGTAGAACAGGCGCGTGTCCGGGCTGAACACGTGAACGATGAAGTCGAAATAGTCGATCAGCACCCATTCCGATCGGTCGTACCCCTTCGAGGTGCGCCGGCTTGGTGCCGTCCGTCCGCCAAGCGCCTCCATGACGCCGTCCGCGATCGCGCGCACCTGCCGGGAATTCGTGCCTGAGCAGATCACGAAGAAGTCGGTGAAGCCCGCGGCCTTCCGCAGGTCGAGCACCACCAGGTCGACGGCCTTGCTTGGCCGCTCGGCCGCTTTCAGCGCACGATCGACTTGCGACGGAATCCGCCTCACGCGCGCTTCGCGGCTTCGGCGGATTAGCGATGCCCTTCTTTCAGTTTTGGCCATGCAACCTGCCTGCCGCGGCCGGCGGCGCCATGTCGCCGGCGCGGCGCCCCGACGTCTTCGCGGCGTAAAGTCCATGCTGCTCAATGTATTGCTGGACGAGCGGTGGGACGAGACCGTCGATCGGATCGACCTGCCTCGCGACGCGCGCGCGGATCGCAGTTCCTGAAACGTCCGGCGGAGCGCATCGATCAAAGATCACTGTGGGCCAGACCTCGAGGTCCGACCTCTGCGCGCGCGTGCGTCGATCCATGCGCGTGTCGCCAGCGCCGGGCAGACGACGTCGGCCAGGCGCGCAACCGAGCGGTCGGCGCGAGAGATCACCGCAAATATCTGCCGGCGTCCAGGATGTGCGGGTAGTCGCGCCACGTCGCGATGTCGGCGAACGCGTCCGCGCCGATCACGAAAGAACAACTCGGCATGGTGATAACTCGCGCCTGGCAGCACCGCGCCAGCGTGTCCGACGTACCGACGGACCCTCGAGTCGCAAGCTCCATGTCGGACGCCCGCCATCCCGGCCGGTGTCCGATCGCCAGCACGACCATCGCATACCGTTGATAACGGCGACGCGACGTTGGGCTGACGGCGATGCGGCGGGACATTCGCCGACGACGACGTCCATCCGGCGACAGGCCGAGAGCTGCCACGGCGGCTTCCTGCAACGCCCAGGTGTCCGTAGTGAATGGGATCGAACGTGCCGCCAAGGATGCCGACGCGCCGTCGAGCTCATGCGCAGCGGATTGTCGCGCCGCGGCCAGCCGAGCCTTACATCGCTTCCGAGCAGCTCTGGATGCCCGCGCCGCTCGCGACCGATACGCGATAGACCGGGAGCTTCAGTTCCGGCGCGGCGCGTCGAGCGGGGCGAGTTGCTCATCCAGAAGTTCCGGATCGATCGCGCTCTGATCTTGTTGGCGGCCACAATCTGCGGCTTGGCCGCCAGCGCCGGCTGAAACAGCTCGCAGCTCGCGCCGCACGGTGTCGAGATCCTGCGACCGGATCGCGGCCGCTGGCGCCCGACACGTCGACCAGGTGCACCAGCACCTTCGTCCGCTCGAGATGCCGGAGGAACTGATGGCCGAGGCCGTAGGCCGCGATGCGCGCCTTCGATCAGGCCGGGCACGTCGGCGACGACGAAGCTGCGGTCGTCGCTCGAGACCGCACCACGCCGAGGTTGGGCGTCAGCGTGGTGAACGGGTAGTCGGCGATCTTGGGCCGCGCCGCCGAGATGCGCGCGATCAGCGTGGACTTGCCGGCGTTGGGAAACCGACCAGGCCGACGTCGGCGAGCAGCTTCAGCTCGAGCCGGAGATCCTTGATTTCGCCCGGTCTCACCGGGCTGCACTCTGCGCGGCGCGCGATTGGTCGACGGTCGCGAAATGCGCGTTGCCGAGGCCGCCGCGCCCGCCGCGCGCGACGAGCACGCGCTGGCCGTCCTCGGCGAGATCGGCGAGCAGCCGCATCGGCGCTCGGGATCGCCGCGTCTTCTCGTAGACCAGCGTGCCGATCGGGCACCGGCAGCTCGAGATCCGCGCCGTCGCGCCCGGTGCAGTTCGAGCCTTCGCCGTGGCCGCCGCGCTCGGCGTTGAACTCGGATGGAACCGGAAGTTGATGAGGGTGTTGGTGTGAGGGCTGGCGACGACGTAGACCGATCCGCCGTGGCCGCCGTCGCCGCCGCTCGGGCCGCCGCGCGGGACGAACTTCTCGCGGCGGAACGCCAGACATCCGCGCACCGCCGCTCAGCCGCGACGTGAATGTCGACTTCGTCAACGAACATGGAAATCGGTAATCGAGTAATTGGGAATTGGTGACTATTGCCAATTACGCCGATTACCAGACTAGCCAATTGCCGATGTCGACGATCGATGGCTGAATGCTGATGACCGCGGCCGTGCGCGCCGTGGTCCTCGAACTTCACGCGGCCGGCGATCTTCGCGAAGATCGTGTCGTCTTTGCCGATGCCCGGCGTTGAGGCCGGGACGGAACCGGCGGCCGCGCTGGCGGACGATGATCGTGCCGCCGGTGACGACGTTGCCGTCGTGCGCCTTGACGCCGAGGCGCTGCGAATTCGAGTCGCGGCCGTTGCGGGAGCTGCCTTGTCCTTTTTATGAGCCATTGCTCGATCCTAGAGCAGAATGTCCGTGATGCGCACGCGCGTGAAGACCGCGCGGTGACCCTTGGTCCGGCGCATGCCCTTGCGGCGCTTCTTCTTGAACACGCGGATTTTCGGGCCGCGCGGTCTCGCCTTCGACGACGCCCACGACGCGGGCGTTGGCGACAAACGGCGCGCCGGCCAGGACTTCGCCGCCGTCCTTTCGACGAGCAGCGACTTCGCCGAGCGTCAGCGCCGCGCCGGGCTCGCCCGACCGTGCCGTCGATCGTCGACCGAACGCCGCCGGGCGTCGACCTTCACTCTGCCGATCCGCCCGCTCGAATGATCGCGTAGCATAATCGTCCACCTATCTGGACCGTCAAAACGAATAGTGTATAACCGAAACGTCCGGTTGCAATGAGGTTACCGGCGGCAGCGTCCGAGGCGTAAGCGTACGCACAAGATCATCCCCGCCGTCATCGCGTGGTGGGGCTTTGGCCTCTGCTGGTCGTCGGCTGGATGGCCGGGGAGCCTGACGTCCGCCGCACGGCCGTGTTCATCGGCCTGTGGGTGGTGGGCCGGCGTCGCGTCGGGATATTTGCCTACGGCCTGCTGTTCACGCTCCTATCGTGGCAGTCCTCGACATGCGCTGGTTTTCCTGGTCTTCAAGTGCGATGTGAGACTGCGCTGAGCGCGGCGCAGCTTCGGGCGAGACGCCTGAGCTATTTGAGCAGGACGCGAGAGCCCTTGATCTTCTGGCTGCTCAGCGCGCTCAGGAAGCTGGGCACCAGGCGGTCCATCAGCTCGAAATAGGACGACAGCGCCGGCGTGTTCTGCTGCGCGTTGTAGAGCACCTCTTCGCGGTAGCTCTCGGAGTACATCGTCGCGCCGCTGCGGCCGTCGATGAACACGAACTTCGGGCGCAGCACGAAGCCCTTGCGCTCCATGTAGGTGCGCATCGGCACGACGCGGCGGCGGCCGAGCGGTCGTAGATTTCCTGGTCGCGCTGCACGAAGCCCGAGGTCGAGCTGGTTGGTGAACAGCACCGTGCCGGTGACGATGAGCGGGTTCTGGAATTCCTCGCCGATGCGTTTCCAGTAGGCGGTGTTCGCGAACAACCGCTCGTACGGCTCCAGATCCTTCTCGTCCTTGATCTTCTGCGGCAGCGCCATCGACGGCTGCGTGATCCTGGCCGCTGCTCGTGTTGTTCGGGAGCGAATTCTCGCGCGCGAGATCGCTCGGCGGTCGCCTTCGCTCTGATCCTGCGGCGACCTCGATCAACGGCAGAATGTCGGCGTCGATGACCTTGAGCGACGGACTTCGTGCGCAGCTGGCTGCGCAGCAGCCGCACGGTTTCCTGGTTGGCGTCGATGTCGTCGCTGCCGCCGGCGACAGAAGCCGGCGACGAGCACGCGCTGGAACGCCGAGACATCCAGCTTCGGGCTGAATCGGCGTTTCGATCGGGATCTCGAGATAACTCGCGCGCCGCAGGCGATGCGTCGTGGCGGCCGCGGAGCGCGACCGCCGCGGCGAGCGCCAGTCTACCTGTTGTCTTTGCCGGAGCTCGTTCGATCATTGATTTCCTTGAAGAGCTCGTAGTTCTGCCGAATCTGCGCATTGTTGGGCGCGAGCTCGAGCGGCCTTCTCGTATGCCTTGCGGGCCTTGTCGAGTTGCCCTTCGTGCTCGTAGGCGATCGCCAGATCGTTGTAGGCCGCGGCGTAGGTCGGATCGAGCTCGACCGCCTTTTCCCAGCGGTAGATGGCCTTCGCGCCACAAGCCGCGCTGCGCGACGTTGATCCCGAACTCGACCTGCGCCCTGGCGTCGCTTCTCGCGTCGGCGAACGACGGCGAACCCGACGGCCAGCAGACCGCAGACGGCGAACGCGGCAGCATGAACCTTCATGGGGACGGAGACGCCACTATAACCATTCCGCACTGCGCCGGAGCAAGGCGATGTGCCACGGCTGGGACTGAGAATTCGCTGAGCGTGTTTGCTGCACGCACGATGTTGCGCGACTTACGAAATCCGGAGCGATTGTCCTTCATATACTGGAGCATCTGAGGTCGGGCGCCGCGCGTCACAGCGGCGGCCGCGGCCTCTTTTCGTGTTGGTCGGCCGCGCGCGAGGGCGCGGTCGACGACGGATCGCCGTCGTCCTCTCGCTGCGCTGTCGCTCCTCCCACCATGGTGCTGGCTCCACGCCGCCGAGCGGCTGCGCGCACGGCGATTGCGGCGCCATCGTGCTCGACCGGCTGCTGCACGAAACACTGGCGCGACGAGCCCGAGAAGCGCGTCGAGCTCACCGAACGCGCCGAGGCGGCCGTGCAGCGTGCCAGCGACAGCGCGGCATCGCCGCCGTTCCCGTGAACGACGCGGCGTATCCCGCGGCGCTCACCACGATCGCCGATCCGCCGTCCGATGTTGTGGACGCGCGGTGCGGGTCGAGTCGCTCAGCCGCCCCGCCGTGGCGATCGTCGGATCGCGCGCGGCGATCGCCGTATGCGTTGTCGGTAGCGGAGCAGTTGGCGGTCGATCTCGCCGCGCGCAGGTCTGGTCGTCGTGAGCGGACTTGCGCGCGGCGTCGATTCGGCGGCGCATCGCGGCGCGCTGACCGGCGGCGGCGCCACGGTCGCGATGCTCGGATCGGGCGTCGACGTCGTGTATCCGCGCGAGCACGCGGGCCTGGCCCGCGAGATCGAGCAGGACGGCGCCGTCGTCAGCGAGCTGGTGCCCGGCACGCCGCCGCAGGCGCAGTTCTTCCCGCGCCGCAACCGGATCATCAGCGGGTTGTCGCGCGCGGTCGTCGTGATCGAGGCGGGCGAGAAGAGCGGCTCGCTCATCACCGCGCGGTGCGCGCTCGAGCAGGGCGCGACGTGCTCGCCGTGCCGGGCAACGTGCTCAGCGGCCGCAATCGCGGCGCGCATGCGCTGCTGCGCGACGGCGCAAGGATCGTGGAGTCTGCGGACGACGTGCTGGAGGAACTGGAATGACGCGAGGGTCAGGAGCAGGCAGGCGGGCGGGGCAGGAGGGGGAGAACGGGACAGCACGAGATCCGATTCTCGATCGCGTTGACCGTCGGCGAACCGAGCGATCTCGACGAAATCGCCGAGCGATCCGGGCTCGAGTCCGTCGCGGCTTTTGCCGCGGATTGTTCGAGCTCGAACTGCAGGGACGTGTGACCCGCGTCGGCGGCGGCCGTTTCGTGCGGGTTGACACTTCGTGCTAGGGTGAAGCGACGGAATGGCGAAAAACACTCGTGATCGTCGAGTCGCCCGCGAAGGCGCGCACGATCGAGCGCATTCTCGAAGCGCGGCTACGAAGTGCGGGCCAGCTACGGCCACGTGCGCGATCTGCCGGAATCCGCCGACGAGATCCCCGACTAGATCCGCAAGAAGAAGTGGGGACGGCTGGGCGTCGACACCGAGGGCGACTTCACGCCGCATTACGTCATCCCGAACGACAAGCGGAAGTACGTCGCAGGCGCTGAAGGCGGCGCTCAAGGACGCGTCGCAGGTGATTCTCGCGACCGACCCGGATCGCGAAGGCGAGTCGATCAGCTGGCACCTGCAGGAAGTCCTCAAGCCGAAGGTTCCGGTCAAGCGCATCGTCTTCCACGAAATCACCGAGGACGCGATCAACGAGGCCGTCGCGCGACGCGCAGGACGTCGACGACAATCTGGTGCGCGCGCAGGAGAGCCGGCGCATTCTCGATCGGCTGTACGGCTACACGCTGTCGCCCGTGCTCTGGAAGAAGGTGCAGACCGGCCTGAGCGCCGGCCGCGTGCAGAGCGTCGCCGTCCGCCTGATCGTCGATCGCGAAGAAGCAGCGCCTGGCGTTCACGCCGGCGATCTACTGGGATCTCGAGGCGCGGTTGTCGGGCGACGGGCGCGAGTTCGTCGCGACGCTCGCGCGGCTCGGCGACGTCGCGCGTCGCGACCGGCAAGGATTTCGACGCCACCGGCGGCATGACCGGCAGCAACGTGCGCGTGCTGACGGAAGCCGACGGCGCGCGCGCTGGTCGATGCGCTCATGGCAGACACCTGCCGTGGACCGTGTACGGCGGTCGAGGAGAAGCCCGGCGTCGAGCGGCCGGCGCCGCCGTTCACCACGTCGACGCTCACGCAGGAAGCGAGCCGCAAGCTCGGGTTCTCCACCGAGCGCACGATGCAGGCCGCGCAGCGGCTGTTCCAGGATAGGCCACATCTCCTACCACCGCACCGACTCGACGACGCTGAGCGAGAAGGCGCTCGGCGAATCGGCGTCGGCGATCCGCGAGATGTTCGGCGACGAGTATTACGACGGTCCGCGCCGCTACGCGACGAAGGTCAAGAACGCGCAGGAAGCGCACGAGGCGATCCGGCCGTCGAACTTCGGCAGCACGCCCGCGTCGCTCGAGGGCACGCTCGATCGCGACGACCTGCGGGTCTACGAGCTGATCTGGAAGCGCACGATGGCGTCGCAGATGGTGGACGCCCGCGTGCTGCGGACGACCGATCGAGATCTCGGGCGCTGGCACGAACGGCGAGACCGCGGTGTTCACGCGCCTCCGGCAAGGCCATCGAGTTCGCCGGCTTCCGCCGCGCCTACGTCGAAGGCAGCGACGATCCGGCAGCCGAGCTCGAGGAGCAGGAAACCGTGCTGCCGAAGCTGCACGGTCGGCGAGCGGGTCGATCGCCGAGCGCGACGCGCGTGCACGTCGCTCGACGCTCGACCCGAAGCGGCACGAGACGACGCCGCCGGCGCGCTACACCGGAAGCGTCGCTCATCAAGGAACTCGAGCGGCTCGGCATCGGGCGTCCGTCCACCTACGCGTCGACGATCGGCACGATCGAGCGCCGCGGCTACATCTTCCGGCAGGGCAAGGCGCTCGTGCCGAGCTTCACCGCGTTCGCGGTCACGCGTCTGCTGCGTCACGCATTTCGGCGATCTCGTCGACGTCGAGTTCACGGCCGAAATGGAGGAGGACCTCGACCAGATCTCGCGCGGCGAGCGCGAGTGGCTCGACTTCATCAAGCAGTTCTATCGCGGCGACCAGCATCATCGCGGCCTCGAAGAAGCCGTGCAAGCCAGGCCGAGGAGACGCGCCGACTATCCGCTGATCGACGTCGGCGTCGACCCCGAGTCGGGCGAAGCCGATGCGCGTGCGCATCGGGCGCTACGGTCCGTTCCTGCAGATGGGCGAAGGTGGGCCCGGCAAGACCGCGTCGCTGCCGCCGACGCAGGCGCCGGCCGACCTGACGGTCGAGAAAGCGATGGCGCTGATTCGCGCGAAGGCCGAAGGGCCGCGGCATGCTCGGCGTCGATCCGACACACCGGCATGAACGTCTACGCCATCCACGGCCGCTTCGGCGCGTACGTGCAGCTGGGCGAAACGCCGGAGAAGGGATCGAAGGACAAGCCCAAGCGATCGTCGCTCACCGACGGCCTGACCGAATCGACCGTCACGCTGGACGAAGCGCTGAAGCTGCTCGAGCTGCCGCGCGAGCTCGGCATGCATCCGGAGTCGGGACAGCCGGTCGTGGCCGGCCTCGGCCGCTTCGGTCCCTACGTGAGACACGGCGACGACTACCGGTCGCTCGCCGCCGACGGACGATCTCTTCACCATCGACGCTCGAACGAGCGCTCGCGCTGTCTGCGCGGAGCCAAAGCGGTCGCGGCCGTCGTCAGACCGCGAAGCGCGTCATCCGGCAGATCGAAGCGACCTGACGGCGGCGCGGCGCTCCAGGTGCTCGAGGGCCGGTACGGCCCGTACGTGACCGACGGCGAAACGAACGCGTCGATCCCGCGCGGCATCGACCCGGCGACGATCTCGCTCGAAGATGCGCGCGCGCTGCTCGAGGCGCGGCGCAGACGCTGCGCCCGGTGGCCGGCCGGGACGCGCGCGTGCGCCGCACGGACGCGGCGTCCTCGCGCGCGCAGCCGCCGCGAGCCCGAAGCCGCCGTGCGGCCGGCGAAGGCCGGGCGACACGCGCCAAGACCAAATCAGCGCGACGGAAACCCGCCGGGACCAAGGCCGGCAACAAGCGCCGGCGCGCAAGATGGTTCACTGATGCGCGTCACCATCGTGGGCGGCGGTCTGGCCGGATCGGAAGCCGCCTGGCAGGTCGCGTCGCGCGGCGTGCCGGTCACGCTCGCACGAAATGCGGCCGGTGCGGCCGACCGCCGTCCACAAGACCGATCGCCTCGCCGAGCTCGTCTGCAGCAACTCGTTCCGCGGCGACAAGCTCGATAACGCCGTCGGCCTGCTGAAGGAAGAGATGCGGCGGCTCGGCTCGCTCGTGATGCGCGCCGCCGAGGCGAGCCGCGTGCCGGCCGGCGCGGCGCTGGCGGTCGATCGCGAGCGGTTCGCCGAGATCGTCACCCGCGCGATTGCCGAGCATCCGCTCATCACCGTGGTCCGCGAGGAGGTCACCGCGATTCCCCTCGTCGAGCGACGACTCGCCGGTGATCGTCGCCACCGGCCCATTGAGCAATACGTAACTGAACGAAGCGCACTAAC
>ERZ1370068.10383-contig-9088_pt1 | contig 47917 bp, 53 predicted proteins | sample MGYA00561227_ERZ1370068 | MGnify/ENA primary metagenome ERZ1370068 (study PRJEB38410, sample SAMEA6850437) | metagenome | study: Metagenomic assessment of the ecological functions of the soil: analysis of the soil microbiota associated with the... | reverse complement strand
GTATGCTTCGTTCCAGTTGTATTACGCTAGCTCCTCGGCGCGGACGCCGGTCATGGACGAGCCGGTCGAACGGCGACAGCAGCGCCGTCCGTCCCTCGAAGTCCGTCGCCGAGCGCGGCGGGGTCGACGCGCCACTCGCCCTTGACGCCCTCGACCACGGCCGGCTCGCCGGCCTCGCCGACGTCGACCGGCTCGATCGGCATCGCGGTGCGTCTTCTGCCGGGCGATGCCGAGCGAGGCGAGCCGCCGCTCGTTCTTGATCCGCTGCGGCCTCCTCGACCGACGGGACGACGACGTCGGCCGGGTACACCCGCTCGGGCAGGTCCCACAGCCGCTCGCCGCCCGACGCGCCCGGCGATCGCGACCTCGCCGCGCATCATCAGGAACTCCAGCATCTGGGTGACGTTGCGGTTGTTCGTCCAGCCGGTCGACGCCCACGGCACGACGCACGTGTCCGGGATGTCGCGCGAGCTCAGCGGGCCCGAGCTGCCGAGCAGGTCGAGGATGTCGCGCCGGAAGCGGTCGTTGTCGTCGAATCCACGGCATGCGTGTCGCTCGTGGCTCGGCCAGTCGGCCGCGCCGGCGAGGTACAGGCCGAGGTCGCTCATCGGCCGCACCAGCGCGTTGTGCTCGAACAGCGTGCGGTCCTGCTCGAGGGCCTGCCGGAGGTGGGCGGGCTGGTACGTCGAGCCGAGGCGGCTCCAGGCGACGAGGTCGGCGCTCGGCGCGATCGCCGCCGTCGGGTCGATCTGCAGCAGGGTCAGCTGCTGCACGACCGTGAGCAGGTCGGTCGGCCGGGGTGCGTCGAGCAGCTGCGCGCGCACCGCGATGCGCCGGGCCTGCGCCTTGGTGAGCCGGTGCACGTGACCGGAGGGTTACACGCCAGAGCGCAGGCGCGAGGAGTCACCGGCGCGCGGACGCGGCAGAGCGGCGCGTACGCCCGTTCCAGGACCTCCGCGCGAGGTCGGTGCCGCCGACGCGCAGTCCGCTCCGGCCCAGGCGCTTCAAGACCGCCCCCGTCGGCAGCGGGCGGAGCGGGCGCGGCTCCGGGAGCGGCCCGGCCTCCCAGGCGTCACCTCCGGCATGACGAGCGGGGCGGCGGGAGTCTCCGGCTCGAGACTCCTCCTGGGCTTTCGCAGCCGCGCCGGCGCTGGCAGCCGGCCGGGTCGCGGTCGATCTCCGCGCGCGAACGCGTAGGCGAGGCGCGGCGAGGTGCTCGCACGCGCCTCCCCGCCCCGCACGTGCACTCGAGCGCGAGGGGCGCGCTCGTGCGCGGAACCCAGAGCGGCTCCCCAGTCCGTCGTCATCAGGTGCTCGAGCTGCACGGACTGCGCTTGCCGCATCGCTGCTGACCGCGGCTTCGAGTCGGGTGTTGATGCGCGTACCGGGTCATCGCCGCCCAGATCCGCGGCGGCACCGGCTCGGCGCCGATCGTCACCTCAGCACGCGCCAGCACTTCGCCGCCACGGTTCCCGCAGTCACGGCGGAGGTCACGAACGGCCTCCTCCTCCACGAGCACGCGGCCACGCTCGGCCAGCGACGAGCCTCGTCCCGGAAGCACCGCTGCTCACGAGAAGCCGTGCCCACGGCCCCTCTCCCCAGGCGCTCCCTCATGCGGCCTCCTCCTCGAACAGGTCCGCCGACAGCTCGACCGCTGCGCGCGGATCGCGCCGAGATCGAGCTCGCCGAGCCAGTCGTCGGCGCGGCCGGCGATCGACCTTCTCCGCCAGCTCGCGCTTCGAGTCGAGCAGCTGCGTCGATCCGCTCCTCGAGCGTCGCCGGTGCAGATGAGGCTGTGCACGAAGACGTCCTTGCGCTGGCCGAAGCGGTAGGCGCGGTCGGTCGCCTGCTGCTCGACCGCCGGGTTCCACCAGCGGTCGAAGTGGAAGACGTGGTTCGCGGCCGGCAGGTTGAGGCCGCGGCCGCCGGCGCGGATCGAGATCACGAGCACCGACGGGCCGTCCGTCGTTCGCGAACGCGCGCCAGCAGCTCGTCGCGCTGCCGGGCGTTCGAGGCGGCCGTGGAAGAAGCCGACGCTCGCGGCCGAGCCGCTCGCTGCGAGGTGCGGCACGAGCCGGTCGAAGCCGGGTACTGCGTGAAGACGAGCGCCTTGTCGTCGGCCGGCACCTGCTCGCAGCAGCTCGACGAGGCGCTCGAGCTTGCCGGAGCGGCCCGTCGAGCGGCCGCCCGGTCGTGCAGCACCATCTCCGGGTGGTTGCACACCTGCTTCAGCTGGCTCGAGCATCGCGAGCACCGCGCCGCGGCGGCCGAAGCGGTCGCTCGTGCGCCTCGATCCGCGGCAGCCAGCGGTCGACCGTCGCCCGGTAGAGGCTCGCCTGCTCGACCGTCAGCCGGCAGTAGTCCTTCGCGATCGTGATCGGCGGCAGCTCGAGCTCGACCTCGGGCGCGTCCTTCGGCGCGCCGGAGGATGAACGGCTGCACGATCGCGCGCAGCCGCTCGAGCGCGCTGCTCGTCGCCGTACGCCTCGATCGGCCGCGCGAACGTGCGCTGGAACCAGCTCGCGCGAGCCGAGCAGGCCCGGGTTGACGATGTCCATGATCGCCCAGAGCTCGCCGAGCCGGTTCTCGATCGGCGTGCCGGTCATCGCGAGCCGTGCGCCGCGCGTCGAGTCGGCGCAGCGCGCGCGCCCGCTTGGTCGGCCGGGTTCTTGACGTCCTGCGCCTCGTCGAGCAGCAGCCGGTCCCAGCGCGACGGCGGCGAGCGTGTCGATGTCGCGCGTGGCGATGTCGTAGGAGGTGATCGACGATGTCGCTCGTCGCTGCGCGACGTCGGCGAGCTCCGTCGCCGGCGAGCCGGTCGCCGCCGTGGTGGAGGTGCACGCGCAGCGACGGCGCGAAGCGCGTCGATCTCGGCGCGCCCACTGCCTGCGCGACGCTCATCGGGCAGACGACGAGCGTCGGGCCGAAGCGCGTCCGCCCGAACTGCTCGCGCTCGGAGGCGAGCATCGCGATCGCCTGCACCGTCTTGCCGAGGCCCATGTCGTCGGCGAGGATCGCGCCGATCCCGAGGTCGCCGAGCATCCGCAGCCAGCCGTGGCCGCGCTCCTGGAACGGGAAGAGCGCGATGCTGTCATCGCCGCGCGGCGTCGCCGAGCGGCGCGAAGCGCCGCTCGCCGTCGCCGAGCGAGCGCGGCGAGCGGCGTCGTCGAGCGTCACCTCGCCGAGCTCGAGCCCGGCCTCGTCGGTCTCGAGCCCGAGACGGCGCGGACGAGGTCGACGATCCCGACGCCCGCGCGGCGGCGGTCGAGGAAGCGCAGCGCCGTCTCGACGTCCGAGCGGCGGAGCGCGTGCCAGCGTCCTGCGACTCGGATGAACGGCTCCTTGGCCGCTGCGAGCTCGGCCGAGCTCCTCGCTCGCTGAGGACGACGTCACCGACAGCGAGCCGCCAGTCGAATCTGCGCCAGCTCCGTGGGGAGAGGAAGCCGCTCGCACGGCGCGCCGGCTGGCTCGAGGCGGTGAGGTTGACCTTGACCCGGGCGGGCGAGCGAAGCACGCGGCGCGGCAGCAGGACCGGAATGCCTCGCTCCTCGAGCAGCGGCAACCCCGTTGCGGAGGAACGAGGCCGGACGGTGTCGGGGTCCGAGTGCCGCCTCGTCCGGCTCGGCAGTGTCGAACTCGATCCCCAGCTCGCGCGAGGACCGGGGTCCGCTCCGTGAGCTGGCGGATCAGGTCCGGCGCGGATCGCCGTCGCGCAGGAAAGGCGAAGACGTCGTCGTCGCCGCTCCACAACAGGGACGCCGGACAGCCCGGGGTCGGATCGTCCTCGGCCTGCACTGTCAGCTCGAGCACGAGCGTGTCGCCAGCCCGCTCGTCAGGTGGAGGCCGATCCGCCAGTGCGTCGACGTGCGTCGACCGGGGCCGGTGTCGGACCCAGCCGGCCAGCTTCCGGTCGAGCGCCGAGTAGACCGGCGTGGCGCGGAAGCACGGCGTCAGTGGCGGTGAGCCCTTCGAGGAAGTGGTCGAGTGCCGTCGGGCGAGCCTGCTTCATCGTGGTCGCCAGCTGACGCCGTCGGCACGCAGGCGGTCCTCGCGATCTGGTCGACGAGCACGGGATACAGGTCGTGCACGGTCGGCGTCCCGGTCGCCGTCGAACGCGTCGGCGGAGACGGCCGGAAGCGCCGCGGCGATGTCGGTGAGTTCGCCTGCACGCTCTGGTCGAGCGTCGCGCCCCAGAATGCGTGCCACCAGCCGCCGCCGTGGTCGAGATCGGGGTGGACGAGGCCTTCGGCGACCGAGCGCTGTGCCAGCTCGACGAGAGCGAAGATTGCGCGCGCGCTGCCGCCGGCCACCGGCTCGGCGGGCGGAGCGATCCGCCAGGCCGAGCAGCTGCTGGACGTCCAGCCGTCTGGCCGGGAAGCTGTCTCCGCCAAGCGCTGAGCTTCGCAACCGTGGGCTTGCCGAGCGTGAGTCGCCCGCAGTCAGCGCGCCGGCGGGGTCGCGAACGAAGAGGATCGCCGTCGCATCCTGCTGCGCAGACGAGCTCAGCGTCGGGTCCATGGGTGTGCCGTCCTCAGACATCAGCCTTTCAAGGTAGCCGTCGGCGTCGACAACGGCGTCCCCCGAACAGGTTTGGCATGCCGTTCGGCACTTTGGTTGACTCCACCGGACAGCGTTTCCGACCTGCGGCGGAAGAAGGAGATCGAGATGGCGAGCAGCGCACCGGCAACCCAAGCGGATCCTCAATTGCACCCCGTCGCGCGAGGCGTGACGAAGGCTGGAGAGCTCGACACCGCAGAAGACGCAGGGGTCGTCGCCGCAGCGCCGCGCATTCCACCCAAGAAGGATCTCCGGCAGACCTGGTGGCGCATCAACGACCAGGGAATGACCGGGTCGTGCGTCGGCTGGGGTTCGGCCGACGGAGTGCTGCGCTGGCACTTCGTGAAGGCGAACAGGATCGCCACCAACAAGCTGCTCTCACCGCGGTTTCAGTGGATGGCCGCCAAGGAGACCGACGCCTTCAATACGCGCCCGACCACATTCGTCGAGGCGGAGGGCACGAGCCTGAAAGCGGCGCTCGACGTCTCCCGCAAGTTCGGCACCGTCCGTGACTCGGTGCTGCCGTTCGCGACCGGAGCGTTGTACCCCGGGAACGCGAGCACCTTCTACGCGGTCGCCGCGCAGCTGAAGATCAGCATGTACTTCAACCTGGGCCATGAGCTGGAGAACTGGCGTCTCTGGCTCGCGACCAAGGGCCGATCCTCACGCGGCTGGACGTCGACTCGACCTGGGACCGGGCGACGACGACCAGGGCAAGCTCGATGTCTATCGCCCGCAGACCAAGCACGGCGGACACTGTGTCGCCCTCGTCGGCTACACGCCGGACACGTTCATCGTCCGGAACAGCTGGGGCACGGGCTGGGGCGACGAAGGCTTTGCGTACGCGTCGCTCGCGTACGCGCAGGACGCGTTCACCGGGCGTACGGAGTCGAGCTCTGGCGCCCATCACGAGAGGAGGAAGCGTGAAGCGAATGACCGGCCGACTCGCGGCGGCGCTGATCGCCGCGCTTGTCGTCGTTCCGACCGCAATGGCGGACGACGACCACGGTTCGAAGAAGAAGCACGACGAGCTCGAGATCAGTGTCGTCTCGAGCCCGGCGAAGTACGTCTCGGGTGGTGACGCGCGCGGATCGAGATCGCGGTGCCGACCAAGACGGATCTCGACGACGTCGACGTAACCCTCAACGGCGCCGATGTCACGTCCGCCTTCGGGCCGGACCCCGAGGAACCACCAGCTCGAGGGGCGTCGTCACCCGGACTGCCGCTCGGAGAGAAGCCGGATCGTGGCCAGCAGCCACAAGCGCGGGAAGGGGCAGAAGCACCGCGACGAGCTCGAGCTCGTCAACAACCCGCTTCAGGGCCCGATCTTCTCCGGCCCGCACCAGAAGGTCTTCCTCTGCGCGACTGCAGGCAATGCGGCGAGCAACGGGCTGCCGCCGATCCCGCAGTCGGCCACCTGCGAGACGCCGACCGTGGTCTCGTTCATCTACCGGGACGACGACGGGCGCCTGGCTCCCCTACAGCCCGGCGTCGCCGCCGAGCCCGCGACGATCGCGCAGACGACGACGATGGACGGGAAGACGGTGCCGATGATCCGTCCGCTGGGAGCGCGGCGTGATCAACCGCTTCATGTACTCGATCATGATGCTCCTCGCCAGCCTCGCAGTCCGCGTCGCCGGACTTCTCGGCCTGGAACCACAAGCTGATGTTCAGCTTCTCCGGCGGCGTCGCGATCCGGGCACTACCAGGGCAGCCCGAGCGTGAACGACATGCGCTACCTCAACGGCCTGCAGATGGGCTGACGCCGTCATCTACTCGACCGGCACGCGCACGAACACGCACTACAACCTCCAGCTCGGCGGCGAGACCGCGATCATGGTCAGGACCGCTTCGTCTCGGCCTACGCGGAGCCGGAGTACACGGTCGCGCGTCGGCGGCTCCGGCGGCGCGATCCAGCAGTACGTCTACGGGCAGAACCACCCGGGCCTGCTCGACGCCGGCGATCCCGCAGTACTCGTACCCCGACATGGTCACGCAGACGATCCACGTCGGCGACTGCGAGCTGCTCGAGCGCTGGCTCGACTCGAAGGTCCTCGCCGAACCCGCTCTCGACCTGGCGCACCTGGGTCAACCGGACGCTGATCGAGGGCCTGAACGCCTCGGCGGTGATCCCGAACCCGTACGCAGCCGTGATGCCGTACATGCCGACGCCCGGGTCAGTGAGTGCATCAGCGGCTGGCGCGGCCTTTCACCGCTCGCGCTCAACCCGAACTTCGGCACGGCGCCCGGCTACGACCCGGCCGTCCACGGGCCGGTGGAGTGGACGCACTGGGGCGACCTCGTGAACATCTACGGCGACCGACGAGACGGGCTTCGCGCGCTCGCCGTGGGACAACGTGGGCGTCCAGTACGGGCTCGCCGGCGGTGCAAGAGCGGCGCGATCACGCCCGCCGCAGTTCCTCGACCTGAACGCGAACGTCGGCACGTGGAAGGCGCTCGGCGGACATGGTGCAGGAGGGCTGCCCGTACATCGCAGCCCTCTGTGCGAGCCAGCCGCCGGACGTCTGGAGTGCGCGGAACATGCACCTCGTCGCCCGACGGCGGCGCGACGCCGGCGCCGCGACACGAGGGCGACCGGAAGGCGCAGTACGCGGCCTACCGGTCGGGCATGGTCTTCCGCGGGAAGCTCGACATCCCCGTGATCGACTGGCGCCACTACCTCGAGCCGTTGCTGGACATGCACAACTCGCACCAGTCGTTCGCGGCGAGGCAGCGGCTGCTGAACTACGACGGGGACGCGTCGAACCAGGTGATCTGGTTCACCGCCGTACCCGCGCCCGGCGCCGGTGTCCGCTTCGACCAGACGCCGCAGGCGCTGCTCGTGCTCGACCGCTGGCTGGCGAACATCGCCGACCATCCGGAGCGGGCGTGGCCGGGAACAAGCCGGCCGACGCAGTCGACTCCTGCTTCAACGTGGACGGGTCGCTGCTTGCACGCGGCCGGGACGTGTGGGACGGGATCCTCGACGCCGGTCCAGAAGGGCGAGTGTGCGGCGGCGTTCCCGCCGTTCGGGACGTCGCGGACCGTGGCCGGCGGGCCGATCGAGGGCGGGATCTTCAAGTGCCGAGACGCAGTCCGTGCGCCGCGCAATCTCGCGCGATCTGTACGGGTCCTGGCATCCGACCGCGGCCGAGCGCGCCCGGTTGGAGCAGATCTTCCCGTCAGGTGTCTGCGACTACCGGAAGCCGGACGCGGGCTGCCGCCTCGAGTTCCGGCACGGCCACAGAGTAGGACGAGGGAGCGGGCGGCCGCGTCAGGCGGCCGCCCGCGTACCTCAGGATTGAGCAACTGTTGCGCGTTCGTTAAGCGCCTAACTCCTTTGCATCCGCGGCGTTCTAGCTCACATGAGGCGTCGCCCACGTCGAACCGGTCACGCTAGAGCTCGACGCCGCGCGCCAGTTCGACTTCTGGCTCGGCGAGTGGGACTGCTCGTGGTCTGACGACAGCGGCCGGCATCTGGGGACGAACTCCGTCTACCTCGATCTCGGCGGCGTGCGTCGTCGTCGAGAACTTCGACGGCCGGCCGCTCACTCGACTTCCAGGGGCTCAGCTTCTCGGTCTACGACCGCAAGGCGCGTTGCTGGAAGCAGACGTGGGTCGACAGTCGAGGGCGGCTACCTCGACTTCGTCGGCGGCTTCGCGGACGGCGTCATGGAGCTGCGGCGCGACGGCGAGCTCGACGACGCCGGGGCCGTCTTCCGCATGCGCTGGGAGAACATCGAGCGCGACTCGTTCGACTGGTCGTGGCAGCGCTCGGACGACGGCGGCGAGACCTGGCACCCCTCTGGGAGATCGAGTACACGCGTGTCCGTTTAGCTGGGTCGACCCGCATTTCACGGCGCTCTACGCACGCCGTGAAGAGGGCGGCTCGCAGAGCGGTTGCTGACGCGCCTGCGCGATCGCGGCCGCCTGCGAGCCGTCCCCGAACTCGATCGTTCTTGCGCGAGCCCGGCTGGATGGAGCAGGATGCCGCGGTCCGCTGCCATCTTCGCCTGCTGTAAGCGGAAACCTGTTCTCTAGTTAGGCAACAGCAACGAAGCCCTCCGGAGGCGCGTCCTAGAATGGCCGTTCCGTGAGCGCCGACTTCGTCCACCTGCACGTCCACAGCGAGTACTCGATCCTCGACGGGGCGTGCCGCATCCCCGCCCTCGCGGCCCGGGCCGCCGAGCTCGAGATGCCCGCGGTCGCGCTCACCGACCACGGCTCGCTGGCCGGCGCGGTCGAGCTCTACAAGGCGAGGCCGGAAAGCACGGGGTCAAGCCGATCGTCGGCTGCGAGGTCTACGTCGCCGACGACCGCCACGCGCGCACGCAGCGGCTACGCGCACCTGACGCTCCTCGCCGAGTACGAACGAGGGCTACGCGAACCTGATCAAGCTCTCCTCGCTCGGCTACCTCGAGGGCTACTACACAAGCCGCGCGTCGACTGGGAGCTGCTGCAGAGCGCTACTCGAAGGGGCTGATCGCGCTCTCCGGCTGCCTCTCCGGCCGCGTCTGCAAGGCGCTCGAGGAGAACCGGCCGGCCGACGCCCGCACGCCGATCTCGACCGGCTGGCGCAGATCTTCGGCGCGCGACGCACCTACGTCGAGCTCCAGAACGCAGGCCTCGAGCGTGCAGCAGCGCGGATCAACCCGCAGCTCGTCGAAGCTCGCCGCCGAGGCGACAGGCTGCCGCTCGTCGCGACCGGCGACGTCCACTACCTCACGCGCACGCGGACGCGCTACTCGCACGAGGCGCTCCTCTGCATCCAGTCCGGCGACTCGCTCAAGAACCCGAACCACTGGCACTTCGACACCGACCGAGTTCTATTTCAAGACCCCGGCGGAGATGGCGCTCGACTTCCCGGGCCACGAGGACGCGATGCGGCGGACGCTCGAGGTCGCCGAGCGCTGCTACGCTCGAGATCGAGCTCGGCAGCATCCTGCCTGCCCGAAGTTCCCGACGCCGGACGGCCGCGACGCGCTTCGAGTACCTCGTCGAGCTGTGCGAGCGAGGGCTCGAGCGCCGCTACGACAAGGTGACGCCGGAGCTGCGCGAGCGGCTCCAGTTCGAGCTCAAGACGATCAAGGAGATGGGCTTCGCCGACTACTTCCTGATCGTCTGGGACTTCATCCACTTCGCGAAGCGTGAACGGCATCAGCGTCGGCCCGGGCCGCGGCTCGGCCGCCGGCTCGCTCGCGGCCTACTCGCTCGAGATCACCGACATCGACCCGATCCGCTACGACCTGCTCTTCGAGCGCTTCCTGAACCCGGGCCGCAAGTAGATGCCGGACATCGACATCGACTTCGCCGTCGAGGGCCGCGAGCGCGTCATCAACTACGTCTCCGAGAAGTACGGCCGCGACCGCGTCGCGCAGATCATCACCTTCGGGACGATGGCCGCCCGCGCCGCGGTGCGCGACGCCGGGCCGCGTGCTCGAGATCCCCTACGGCGTCGTCGACAAGATCGCGAAGCTGATCCCGGAAGGTCCCGGCCAGACGCTCGCCGACTGCCTGAAGCCGGGCTCCGACCTGCAAGAACGCCTACGACACCGAGCCGGCCGCGAAGGAGATCATCGACCTCGCGAGGCCGCTCGAGGGCCTCATCCGCCAGGACTCGATCCACGCCGCCGGGGTCGTCATCGGCGCCGAGCCGCTGATCGACGTCGTGCCGCTGCAGCAGAAGGGCCCCGACCAGGAGGTCGTGACGCAGTTCTCGATGAACGACGGTCTCGGCGCTCGGCCTGCTGAAGATGGACTTCCTCGGCCTGCGCAACCTGGACGTGATCGACAAGGCGGTCGAGCTGATCGGCGGCATCGACATCGACGACGATCCCGCTCGACGACAAGAAGACGTACGCGATGCTCGCGCGCGGCGAGGCGGCGGGCGTCTTCCAGTTCGAGTCGTCCGGGATGCGCGAGGCGCTCCGGCAGGTGAAGCCGACCGTGTTCGAGGATCTGATCGCGCTCGTCGCGCTCTACCGGCCGGGCCCGATGCAGTACATCCCGAACTACGCGAAGCCGCAAGGCCGGCCAGGAGCAGGTCACCTACATCGACCCGCGGCTGAAGGCGATCACCGGGCACCACGTACGGCATCGCCATCTACCAGGAGCAGTCGATGGAGATCGCGAAGCAGATCGGCGGCTTCACGCCCGGCCGAGGCCGACGACCTGCGCAAGGCGATCGGCAAGAAGATCCACGCGCTGATGGCGTCCCTGAAGGACAAGTTCATCGACCGGCTGCATCGCGAACAACACCTCCGACGGGTTGCGCGCCAGCTCTGGGACGACATCGAGAAGTCACAGGACTACTCGTTCAACAAGGCGCACGCCGCCTGCTACGCGCTGATCGCCTACCGCACGGCCTGGCTGCGCGCGAACCACCCGTGCGAGTACATGGCGGCGCTGATCTCCTCGGTGATGAACACCAAGGACCGGGTTCCCGTGCTACGTCAACGCCTGCGACGAGCTGGGGATCGAGGTGCTGCCGCCCGACGTCAACTCCTCGCAGACCGACTTCGCGGTCGTGGAGGGGAAGATCCGCTTCGGGCTGAACGCGGTCAAGAGCGTCGGCGAGTCGGCGGCGCGCGCGATCATCCGCGCGAGGAGGAGGCGGACCGTTCGAGTCGATCTGGGACTTCACCGAGCGCGTCGACCCGCAGGTCGTGAACAAGCGGTCGCTCGAGGCGCTCGTCAAGTGCGGCGCCCTGGACTCGACCGGCGCCTCGCGGATGGGGATGCTCGCCGTGTCTCGAGCAGGCGCTCGCGTGGGGGCAGAAGTACGCGGCCGACCGGCTGGCCGGGCAGGCGCTCGATCTTCGACATGGCGACGGTGGCGGCGAGCGCGGCACAGGGCCCGAGCACCATCCGACGATCCCGGCCGAGCGAGTACGAGAAGCCGGAGCTGCTGAAGCTCGAGAAGGAGACGCTGGGCCTCTACGTCTCCGGAGCATCCGCTGAAGGCCGTGCGCGAGCAGCTGCGCCGGAAGACGGACTGCGTCCTCGTCCGAGCTCGAGCGCCGCCGCGACGGCGAGGTCGTGACGGTCGGCGGGATCGTCTCCTCGGTCAAGCAGCTGACGACCAAGCGGGGCGAGCCGATGGTCTTCCTCGCGCTCGACGACCCGACCGGCGGCGGCGAGGTGGTCGTCTTCAACTCGACCTACGCGACGGCGCGCGAGCTGTGCGTCGCCGACCGGATCCTCGTGATCAAGGGCCGCGATCGACCACAAGCAGCAGGGCGAGACGAAGCTGATCGCGCATCGAGGTCTCGGCGTTCGAGGCCGTGCAGGAGCGGACGGAGATCCGCTTCAAGCTCGACGCCCGTTCGCGCTCGGGCCGGCCTGATCAAGGATCTGGCCCATCTGGTCAAGGACTATCCAGGCCCGTCCATGGTCTTCGTGTCGCTCGAGACGTCACTCGGCCCGAAGACGCTCGCGCTCGGCCCCGACTACCGCGTCGCCATCGACACCGACTTCCTCACCGAGGCGCGCACGCTCCTCGGCGCCGACGCGATTCTCTAGCGCAGAATCTTCACAAAGAGCACTTGGGCTGCTTACGAGGCCGTCCGATACTCGAGGCGTGTGGAGAAAGCTCTCGGCCGGCTTCGCCGTCGCGGGACTGGTCGCGCTCGCGTCCGTCTCGGCGACCGCTGCCTCGCCCGGGCTCCGCGGTGGCATCACCGACAGCGGCGGCGCGTACTACCACGATCCCGCCGACTTCTACCCGGCGCTCGAGGAGCTCGGCGTCCACCTGCTGCGCGTCCATCTCAACTGGGGCGGCAGGCTCGGCGTCGCGACGCGGCGCCCGCGCGAAGGCACCGACGCCGACGACCCGGCCTACGACTGGCATCTCTACGACCGCATCGTCCTGCAGGCGGAGCGGTACGGGGTCGAGATCGTGTTCACGGTCTTCGGCACGCCGGCCTGGGCGAACGGCGGCGGCGCGCCGACGCGCGCGCCGCGCGACGTGACGCGGCTGCGTGAGTTCGCGTACGCGGCCGCAACGCGCTACAGCGGCACGTACGTCCGCGCCGACGGGAAGCTGCTTCCCCGCGTCCGCTACTGGACGGCCTGGAACGAGCCGAACCACCAGATCGGCCTGATCCCGCAGTGGCGCGCGGGTCGGCAAGCGCTGGGTGATCCAGAGTGCAATCGACTACGCGCGGATCTGCAACGCGGTCGTCGACGGCGTGCACGCCTCGATGCTGCGCGGCGAGAAGGTTGCCTGCGGCGTCACGGCCGCCGCGCGGGAACAACAACCCGAGCGGCGCAGAAGCCGTCCGTCTCGCCGCTGGCCTTCCTGCGGGCGATGAAGAAGGCGGGAGCCCGCGACTTCGATGCCTACGCCCACCATCCCTACTACGGCGCGCCGTCCGAGTCGCCGCGCCACCGCGTCGCCAAGGGCGCGCGCGCGGCGTCACGCTCGGCAACATCGACGACCTCGTCCGCGAGCTGACGCGCCTCTACGGCCACAAGCGCGATCTGGCTGACCGAGTACGGCTACCAGACGAACCCGCCCGACGGCGTCTTCGGCGTCTCCTGGGCGATGCAGGCGCGGTACGTGCGGCGAGGCATTCGCGATCGCCCGGGCCAATCCACGGATCGACATGCTCGCTCTGGTTCCTCCTCCAGGACGAGGGCGACCTGGCGCGGTGGCAGTCCGGCTTCATCTCGGCAGCGGGCAAGCGGAAGCCGTCGTTCGAGGCGTTCCGCGAGGCGCTGGCCGAGCTCAAGCGCTGAGAAGCAGCCTGTTCAGATCTCGAGCCTCGCGTCCTCGAGGTCGAGGTCGCGCTCGACCCGGCGGGCCACCTCGTCCGAGATCTCGCCACTTCGCCGCAGCTCGTGCACCGCCGCGCGCTCGGCGTTCAGAAGCTCGCGCCGAAGCCGCTGGAAGTCGCGTGAACGTGCCTCGATCGAGCCGTCGTCGCCGCCGTCGAGCCACGCCGGAAGCGGTTGCGCCTGAAGTCGTACCCACCGCGGACCCGCTCGACGGTGTCGGGCGCACCCAGTCCTCCTCGGCGAGCTCGTCGAGGCGCAGCAGGGCAGCGCTCGCCGCGTGGATCCGGGCCTGCGCCAGGTCGCGGGCATCGTCCTCACCGTCGTCTTCGAGATGGAGGAAGCGGATCACGGCCGGCAGCGTCAGGCCCTGGACGACGAGGGTGCCGAAGATGACGGCGAACGTGAGGAAGAGGATGAGGTCGCGGCCGGGGAAGCGCCTCCCCGGCGTCGGTGCTGAGCGGGATCGCCAGCGCCGCCGCGAGGGACACGGCGCCGCGCATCCCGGACCAGGTGATCAGCGCCAACGCCGATCGAGGGCGGCATCGGATCGCGTTCGCGCGCAGCCGGCGCAGCATGCCGCGGGAGCTTCGCCGCCGGGTAGACCCAGAGGGCGCGGACGACGAGCACGGTGAGCCAGATGGCCACCGCCCACCAGAGCAGGTCGGTCGCGGCGTAGGCATCGAGCTCGTCGAGGATTCCGGGCAGCTGCAACCCGATCAGCGTGAAGAGGATCGCGTTGAGCGTGAAGGTGACGATCTCCACGCCGACTCGCCCATCAACCGCACCTCGGGCGTCGTCAGCTCCGGTGTGTACCAGCCCATGTAGATCCCCACCGTCACCGCCGCGATCACGGCCGAGACGCCGATCAGCTCGGCCGGGATGAACGCGAAATAGCCCGTGAGCAGGGAAATCGTCACCTCTGCGGGCGGGAAGTCGAGCCGTCGGCGCACCTGGCGCACGATCCAGCCGACGGCGAGGCCGACCGCCACGCCGCCGAGGACGTTGAGCACGAACGACGCTCCGCTTCCCAGAGCGAGAACGTGCCCGCTGACCGTTGCGACGACCGCGACGCGGTACGCGACGAGCGCCGTGCCGTCGTTGACGAGGCTCTCGCCCTCGACGATCGAGACGATCCGCCGCGGCACGCCGAGGCGTCGCATGATCGCCGTCGCCGCGATCGGGTCGGTCGGTGGAGACGACGGCGCCGAGCACGAACGCCGCCGCCCATGGCGGTCCAGTGACGATCTCGTGCGCGACGACCGCGACGACCGACCATCGTCAGGAGCACGAGGCCGACCGCGAAGCAGCCCGACCGGCCGCAAGTTCGCGCGCAGGTCGCGCAGCGACGTGAAGAACGCGGCGCCGTAGAGCAGCAGCGGCAGCACGCCGACGAGCACGGGTCTGGTGGCAGGTCGATCTCAGGCAGGCCGGGGACGAAGCCGAGCGCGAGCCCGCCCGAGCACGAGGATGATCGGATACGGGACCCGCAGCTTCAGGGCGCAGCACCAGCATCGTCGCGCCTGCCGTGAGCAGCACGAGCAGGTTGAAGAGCTCGTGGTGGCTCAGGTCGGATCAGGTGAGACCCTTGTCCTGCAGCTCGCGCAGCGCCGACTCGCTCTTCTCGAGCTCGAGGCCCATGTCCCCGCAGGATCTCGGGCGTCTTCGTGAACTGAATCTCGGAGTAGGCGACGACCTGCACCTGGTTCCCCACGGGTCGAGGAACGAAGTTGCCGCCGAAGATCTCCACCTGCCTCGCGTGCCGCCGCGAGCACCGCCGCCTGGTCGTCGACGACCGAGCCCGAAGTGCCGGCTCGCGTCAGGGCCCTCGCGTACGTGCCTTCGGCGAACGCGAGGAACTGGTCGCCCATGTCGACGAAGGCCATGCCGTGCATCCGGCTGCGCAGCTCGCAGCGTCGAACAGGCGCCCGTAGAAGTCGAGCGCGTCGTCGATCGAGCCCACCTCGAGCGCGATGTGGTTGATGCCCGACGGCGCGCGGCACGGTCTCTACGCGAGCGCGCCCTCTGCGAGTGCGTTCTCGGCGGCGCGGTCGGCGAGCGTCTGCAGGACCTTGAGCTGGATCTCCGGCGAGTCGCGCGAGCAGCCGTCTGAACGCCTGCTCGTGGACGACGAGCACGCGGATCCGGGCTCAAGCCGCTGTGACGGTGGCGTTCCGCGGCAGAGACGAGACGGAGCGCCATCTCGCCGAACAACGCGCCGGTTGGCGAGGCTCTTCACCTTCCGTCCCTTCATCCGGACGTCGACCTCGCCGTCGACGAGCAGGAAGAACTCGTGACCCTGCCGTACCCTCCTCGATCAGCGTCGTCACCGCCGGCAGGCTCGAGCTCGTCGGCGAGCGTCGGAGATCTCACCCGAGTTCCTTCTTGCGTGCAGCCCGCGAAGAGCGGCGCATCTGCCGCAGCAGTTCGAGCTTCGCGTCCTTGCGCATGCCGCACGGTCCGATCCTATCTCCCGTTGTCGAAGCGCCAGATAGGATGACAATGGTGGTGGTTCGGGGATCGAGGTCACAGCTGGGCATGCAAGGGAGGAACTACATGCGGAAACGTCTGACTCTGCTCATTGGCGATCGCGGTCGGCAGCCTGCGCTCGTCGCGGCTACCGCCTGGGCGGGGTTTCCTCACATCTTGCGGTTCACGGATCCGGTGCTGGTCAACGGCGGCTCGGCCTCGGGCGCTACGTCGCTCGCAGCGGCGAAGCGTCGACCACTCGGTGGTCTCCGACCCCCAGCGTCTTCGTGGAAGAGGTTGTCGTCGTCGGAGTTCAGCGAGGGCGTCACGACCCGCCTGACCGCGCCCTTCAGGCGGTCTACGTGTGCGTCAACGGCGGCGGTCGCGTGCCGAGCGCCGCGAACAAGACGACACTCGTCGGGAGCCTCGAGGCGAGACGCCCTGTTCCCGGCGGCGAAGAACGGCAAGGCGACGGGCGTCGCTTCTGACCGGCCCGCTGCCGTCATCCGCGGCAGCTGCCGCCGCGACCGGGTTTAGGTGCCCCGTCGGGGCAGTCGCTCGAGTTCGACCGGGTCGATCTTCTCCAACATGGTGCTCTCCGTGGACGGAGGCGAGACCATTCCAGCTGCCCACGGTCCTCGTGTCCGAATCGGTACACGGCGTGACTAGTCGCACCGCGGGCGTCCGCCATCTCTTTAGTCGCGGCGGCGGACGCCCGCTTCTACACTCGAATGATGTTCTGCCACGAGTGCGGCCACGGCGTCCATGAGGGCGCGAAGTTCTGCCCGGAGTGCGGCACCCGCCTCGGGGGCGGCAGGCCTGCAGTCGAGCAGTTGCCGGTGGAGACGCGGCGGAACGTCACCGTCCTCTTCATCGACATCACAGGCTCGACACCGCTCGGTGAGCGGCTCGATCCCGAGGCCATGCGGCGGATCCTTTCACGCTACTTCGGCGAGGTCGCGACAATCGTTGCCCGGCACGGCGGCACGCTCGAGAGTTCGCGCGGCGACGCGCTGGTTGCCGTCTTCGGCTTGCCCGTCCTGCACGAGGACGATGCGCTCAGAGCGGTCCGGGCGGCCGTCGAGGCGCGGTCGGCGCTCGCGGTCGTCAACGACGAGCTCATCCGCGACTACGAGCTCGGGCTCGACACCCGTACCGGCGTCAACACGGGCGAGGTCGTCGGCGGAGACAGTCCTACCGGGAGCACACTGGCGACGGGCGACATGGTCGAACGTGGCCGCCCGGCTCGAGCAACGCGCGCAGCCGGGGAGATCGTGATCGGAGAGGCGACGTACCGGCTCGTGCGGGATGCGATCACCGTCGAGGAGCTCGAACCGCTTCGAGCTGAGAGGCGAAGTCCGAGCGGGTGTCCGCGTACCGCGTCGTCGACCTCGCGCCGGATGCCCGGGGCTCGCGCGTCGGCTCGAGTCACCGATCGTAGGCCGCTCGTTCGAGCTGGCAGAGCTGCTCGAGGCGTTCGACGAGGCGCTGGAGTCGCGGACGAGCAGGGTCGCAACCGTCCTCGGTGAGGCAGGCGCCGGCAAGTCGCGGCTCGTCCGTGAGCTCGTGAGCGTCGTCGGCGAGCGTGCCGCGGTGCTCGAGGGCCGCTGCGTCCCCTACGGCGAGGGAATCACGTACTTCCCGCTCGCCATCATGCTGAAGCCGCTTGCACGGATCGCAGACGAGGACACCCGGGACGCAGCACGCAGAAAGCTTACTCGCCCTCCTGCCGGACACCGAGGAATCGAGCCTGGTGGTCGCGCGGCTCGCCGGGCGCGATTGGGCTCGACGATGTCCTCGCACGGCCGGAGGAGATCGCGTGGGCGGTCCGCCGCCTCGCTCGAATCACTCGCCCAGGAGCGGCCGATCGTCTCATCTTCGACGACCTGCGCTGGGCCGAGCTGACGTTCCTCCGGCTCGTTCAGTATCTGGGCGAGCATTGCCGTGACGCGCCGGTCACTCGTCGTCGGCTGCTCGCGGCCGGAGCTGACGGGCTCGCACCGGCGCTCTTCGACTCCCGGGCTGCGTCGGATCGAGCTCGAGTCGCTGCCGACCTCGCCTGCGCGACCTGATCGGGAACCTGCTCGGCGACGACGTCTCGCCGGAGATCGCGGTGCGCGTCGCGGAGGTCGCCGAAGGGAACCCGCTCTTCATCGAGGAGACCTGTGCGCATGCTGCTCGACGAGGGCTTGATCGCCCGCGAAGGGGAGCGGTGGAAGCCGGCACGCGACCTCGCCGATGTCGTCCTGCCACCCTCGATCGAGGCTGTCCTGGCAGCCAGGCTGGACCGCCTCGGAGCCGGCGGAGCTGGCCGTGGTTCAGCGCGGGGCGGTGATCGGCCGCATCTTCAGCTGGGCCGCAGTGCGTGCGATTTCACCCGAGGACGGAGCAGGCGGCAGTCGCCGGCGCACTCGAGGCCCTCCTTCGCGAAGGAGGTCGTCTTCCGCGACGCCCAGGCGCTGAGCGGGGCGGAGGCGTACCGCTTCGGACACATCCTCGTGCGCGACGCGGCATACAAGGGGCTGCCCAAGGAGAAGCGAGCCGAGCTCCACGAGCGCGCGGCGACGTTCTCGAGGAGTCCACGGGCGACCGCGCCGCCGAGTACGAGGAGCTCATCGGTTACCACCTCGAGCAGGCCTTCGGCTTCCGGGCCGAGCTCGGGCCGGTGAACGAGGCGGCCGCGGCCCTGCGCGAGCGCGCCCACGTCCGGCTTGCCTCGGCAGGGCATCGTTCGCTGCTTCGTGGCGACCTCCCGGCGGCCCTCAACCTCTTCCGCCGTGCAGCGGCGCTTGCCTGAGTGAGTCCGACAAGGCGGAGCTGCTGACGCGGATCAGCGGCGTCCTCGTTCAGCTCGGCCAGTTCGCCGAGGCGGACGCACTGCTCGAGCAGGCGCTCGACCAGGCGCGCGCCGACGGAGACGAGCTGCGTGAGCGCACGCCTCGGTCGCGCGGGAGTTCGTGCTCCTGCAGACCGATCCGGACGGGCGGAGCGGCAAGATCGTCGACGTGACGAGCGTGTCGTCCCGCTGTTCGAGGCGCACGGTGACGACTACGGGTTGGCACGGGCGTGGCGGCTGCGCAGCGAGGTCGGTCGGCTCGTGTGCCGTTTCGGCGGGAGGCCGCCGCGCTCGAGCGAGAGCGCGCGTGCACGCCGAGGCTGCTGGTGAGGAGCGTGAGTCGGTGGAGATCAAGCTCTGGCTCGCCAACTGCCTCTGCTACGGGCCGACGCCGGTCGGGGATGCGCTCGCGCAGACGGCCGAGCTGCTGGACCAGGCACACGGCGTGCGCTGGGTCCAGGCCTCCCTCCTCGGCATGCGCGGGTACCTGCTCGCGATGGCCGACCGGCCAGACGAGGGACGCACCCTCCACGCGCGGAGTCACGCGATCTTCGAGGAGCTCGGGATGAGCTTCCGCGAACGTGGCCCGCGCCGTCATCCCGGCAGGGATCGAGCAGATGGCGGGCGACCTGGAGGCGGCCGAGCGCGAGCTCGTCTCCGGTCACGATCAGCTGGAAGCGATCGGAGAGAACGAGCTGCGCTCGACGATCGCGGCGACGCTCGCCCATGTCCTCTACGAGCAGGGCCGGGACGTCGAAGCGGAGAGGTTCGCGCGTGCCAGCAAGAGTGCGGCCGCGGAGGACGACGTCGGCTCGCAGGTGCTGTGGCGATCGGCGCTCGCCAAGGTCATCGCGCGGCGTGACGGCTCTGACGAGGCAGAGGAGCTCGCATCGGATGCCGTCGCGCTCGCCGCAACGACGGACATGCTCAGCCTCCACGGCGCCGCCCTGCTGGATCTCAGCCCGCGTCGAGGCGCTGCGCAACGACGGCAGGCCGCCCGGCCACATCGTCGAGGAAGCGATCGCCCTCTTCGAGCGCAAGGAGGACGCTGCTTCGCTCCGGCGTGCGGCGCTCGAGTTTGCTGGCACTGGCGTCACCTCGATCCGCGCCTGAGCGTGCCGGAACTCTCTCACCGTCGCCGGTGTAGAAGCGGCGAGTGGTGAGCCGACCACCGACAGAGGACGAGCTCGTCGAGCGTGCACGTGACGGTGATGCCACCGCCTTCGCCGCGCTTGCCCGCAACCACCAGGAGATCGCTTTCCGCACCGCATACCTGATCACCCGCAACGCGGCCGATGCCGAGGATGCAGCCCAGATCGGGCTGACCAAGGCCTGGCGGGCGCTGCCGCGCTTCCGCCGCGGCGCGCCGCTCCGTCCCTGGCTGCTCGCGATCGTCGCGAACGAGGCGCGCAACCGGCGGCGAGCTGAAGGCCGTCGCGAGGGACTTGCCCTCCGTGCGGCCCACGAGCTTCCCTCCGGGGACGCGGCTCCGTCTCCCCGAGGGAGGGCTATCGCCGCCGAGGAGCGCGCGACGCTGCTGGCTGCGCTCGAGCGGCTGAGCGACGACGACCGGCTCGTCCTTTCGTGCCGCTACCTCCTCGACCTGGGCGAGGAAGAGACGGGCGAGGTGCTGTCGCTTCGCCGCGGCACGGTCAAGTCGCGCACCTCGCGTGCCCTCGGACGGCTGCGCGAACAGCTGGGGGAGAGCGATGTCTGAGCTCGAGCTCCGTCTCACCGCGCTTCGGGACGAGATCGACTGGCCCGAGACACCCGCGTTCGAGGCTCTGACATTCGAGCCCGGGCTCGAGCGAAGGCCGGCACGCCGCGTGCCGCTGCGGCCGCTGGCGCTCGCCTTCGCGGTCCTGCTGGCGCGTGCTCGCCGGGGTGCTTGCGTTCTCGCCGGGCGCCCGCAGCGCCTTCCTCGAGATCTTCCATATCCGCGGCGCGACCGTCGAGCGGGTCGAGAATCTGCCGGACGTCCGGGCGCAGCGGCTCGACTACGGGGAGCGGGTGACCCGCGAGGAGGCCGAGCTCCGCTCCGGCTTCCAGGTGCTCGATCTCGGGAGCAAGCCGGATGCGTTCTTCATCCGGCCGGACGGGCTGGTCTCGGCGGTCTACGGCGATCCGGCGCGGCCCCGGGTCGTGCTCTCGCAGGCACGCGGCGCGATCTTCGACGGATTCATGAAGAAGACCGGCGGCAGCGGCACGATCGTCCGCTACGTGACGGTCAACGGTCGAGCCCGGTCTCTTCGTCACCGGCGACGAGCACTACGTCATGTTCCGGGACCGGAACGGCAACATCGCGGACGAGAGGACGTACCTCGCCGGCACGGTGCTCCTCTGGAACCGCGGTCCACCTGCTGCTCCGGCTGGAGGGCGACATGACCCTCGCCGAGGCGAGGAAGCTGGCGAATTCGGTCGAGTAGGGAACCGGCGGTCGCGATGCGGTGTATCCGGATCGTCACCCCACTCTGGAGGTCCGCATGAAGAAGTTCCTGCTCGTGTTCGCCGTGGCCGCCGCCGTCGCCGCACCAGCTGCGAGTGCGGGCGGGTGGGCGACCGTGGACCTCAGCTCGCTGCCCCGTCCGGCCTGAAGGCGAATCAGGACTGGCCGGTCGACATCACCGTGCTCCAGCACGGCCGAACTCCGCTCGCGGGTGTGACGCCGGTCGTCCGGATCCGCGGCGACGGCGGCCAGGTCGTCAAGAGCCTTCACGGCAACGCCGACCGGCAAGACCGGCGTCTATCACGCTGTCGTCAGGTTCCCGGGCTCCGGCACGTTCGCGTACGAGGTGTACGACGGCTTCGTCACCTACGGCGGTGCTCAGACGCACACGTTCAAGCCGGTGCAGATCGGCGCGCCGGGCGGCTCGTTCCCGTACCTGCCGCTCGGGATTGCGGCCGCGCTCGGCACTCGCACTCGCGACCGCGATCACGCTCGTCTGGCGCCGCCGGACGCCGGCGCCGGCCACGGTCACGAGCCTGAAGGAGGCCGCATGACCAAGCTGCTCGTTCTCGTTGCCACTGTCGTCGCCGGACTCGCGCTCGCCGGGCTCGCGCAGGCCGGCTGCATGGCGACGGTCGGGCTCGACTCGACGCCGAAGGCCCGGCCATCCGGCCGGGAAGCCGTGGGTCGTCACGATCCGCGTCCTCCAGCACGGCCGCACGCCGATGCCCGACGCGAAGCCGGAGGTTCGGATCCGCAACGCCGCCGGCAAGCTGTTCGTCTTCAAGGCGAAGAAGACCTTGCGGGTCGGCTCGTACCGCGCCCGCGTCGTCTTCCCGAAGGCGGGTCGCTACTCGCTCGGCGTCTACGACGGCTTCCCGGTCAAGGAGTGCGCGAGGGTGCACACCTTCAAGTCCGTGGTGATCGTCTCGGTCTGAAGCTCTGCTGCGGCGCCGGTCTACCGGCCGGCGCCGCACGCTCTTCTCAGCACGATCCGGTAGCCGTCCTCGCTGCTCGGCCCGGACGACGTGGAGCGCGATCTGCTCGCAGTTCGCAGTCGACGGGGGCACGGGCGCCGAATCGGCCGATCGTGCCGCCAATCGCGGCGAGTGCCGGAAAGATGAGTAGGGCCAGGATCCGCAGAAGCTTCATCGCCTCTCACATCGTGAGCCCGGGGTCGGACCCCGGCTACTGACCGGGAGGGCAGGCGCGAGGCTAGGTCGCTTCTAGGTCACGATGCCGATCGCGATCGTCCCGACGTATCCCTTCGAGGCCGCCGGAGCGCTTCGCCAGCTTCACCTGCGCGCTCGAGCCGCCCGCCTGCTCGTAGATGTTGTCGCTCGGAGTGCGGCGTGTCGTAGCGTGCCGCGGCTCGGCGTAGGGAGCCTGCTTGTAGACAGCTGCGGTGATCGTCTCGTTGAAGAAGATCTGGCCGGTGTGGACCTCCTTGCCGCCGACGTGGACCTTCATGTGGATGTGCGGCGTGCGGCCGCGGTACCAGCCGGGAAGATCGTCAGGAACTCCGCCTTGCCGCTCGCGTTCGACTTCTGGTGGCCGCGGAGGAAGCGGGTCGACGCGCCGTTGACGCCCGAGTAGTTGCCGAGGGCGTCGCAGTGCCAGATCTCGACGTCGGCGTTCTTGATCACGCTGCACGTCTTCGCGTTCAGGATCGTGAAGCGCAGCACGAGCGGGAGGCCGGGCCTCCCGGAACGGACGTCGCGGCGCGTGAGCGGAGGTGTCGACCCAGTACGGCCCCTCGGTCACCTCGGGCGTGAGGAGGCAGGTGGTCGTCGCCGCCTGCGCGTCGTCGCCCAGGAAGTCGAGCGCACGGGCCCGAAGACAGCGGCGAGGCCGGCGCCTCCGATCGTCTTCAACACGTCTCTACGGTTCAGCTCGGTGTGCATGTCGGCTCCTTTCAATGAGTGATGAACCGACGGTAGAGGCGGAACCTGATCGTGGCCTAAGAGCAGCCTCCGGAAGAGAATAAGAGTCCGGGGCGCTGCCTACGCCCCCGGACCCTGACCGGCGGTTAGAAGTCGCTCGAGCTCGTACCGCCTCGAGTCCGGAACTGCCGCCGGAACTGCCGCCCGAGCCACTGCCGTCGTTCGGGCAGTTGCCGGGAGCCGCCGCGTCGCCGTTGTCCTGCTGGACGTCGACGGCGACCGGGCCGTTGCTCGCCGCGGGCTCATTCGACGAGGGCGAGCCACCGGCGGCGAGTGCGGTTGCCGCCCCAGATCGAGGCCGCTGCGAAGATCGTCGCGAGGGCGATCAGCAGCGGCCTCGCGTTGAACTCGGCGGGCCTTCTCCTCCATGTCCTCCACCTCCCTTCGGTCGCGGGTTACGGAATCCGTCCGAACCAGAGGGTCGACAGAGCACCGCCGAGGAGCAGGAGCGCAGCGCCGGCGGCGGTGAAGAACACGGTCAGCTCACGCTGCTTGTGCTCGACGCCGACCTGCGAGCCGATCTCGTCGTACACGCTCTTGAGGGCGCTCTGGTCGGCGGCTTCGAAGAACTTGCCGCCGGTCAGCTCGGCGACCCTGGAGAGTCTCCGGGTCCGGCGGGACGCGGATCGTCCGGATGCCGCCGTAGCCGTCGGGGCCCTCCACGGTGCCTGCATCGGTGCCGAGGGCGACCGTGTAGACGGGGACGCTCGGCGTCCTTCGCCTTCTGTGCCGCCTCGAGCGGCTCGTAGTCGCCGGTCGTGTTCGCGCCGTCCGAGAGGAGCAGGACGACGACGGGCGTCTCGCCGTGCTCCTGTCGCTGCAGGCCAACTGCCTCGTCGAGGCTCGTGACGCCGAGGTCGACCGAGCGGGCGATCGCGTCGCCGAGGGCGGTGCCGTTGTCGGCCCGGAGTGCGCTCAGCCCGCGCAGCGCCTCGTCGTGGTCGGCGGTCGGCGGCACGACGACGTCGGCCTCGTTGGAGAAGGAGACGACGCCGACGCGGAAGCCGTTCGGGCAGCCCTTCGACGAACGAGCTCGCAGCCTCCCGCGCGGCCGTCATCCGGTCGGGCTGGACGTCGGTCGCGGTCATCGAGCCGGAGCTGTCCATCGCCAGGATCACGGTCGCCTCCTGGCGCGGTACCGCGACCGCGACCTGAGGCCGGGCCATGCCGACGACGAGGGCGCTGAGGGCGAGCAGCGTGAGGACGGCGGGACGTGGCGTCGCCAGCGTGGTGAGTCGGCGACGACGTTCTCGAGGAGATCGAGGTTCGTGAAGCGGACGACGTACTGCTTGCGCCGCCGCTGCGCGACGAGGTAGGCGAGCAGGGCCAGCGCAACGAGCGCGAGCCCGCGTGAGGGCGATCGGCCAGGCGAAGCTCATCGTCGCCTCCCTTCGGTCTGCAGGAACCCGACGAGACGGCGCAGCCAGTCGCCGGAGGTCGAGAGGGTCAGATGTGCGACGCCGAGCGAGCGCAGCTCACGCGCGAGCTCCTCGCGCTCGGCCGCTGCGTCGGCGTCGAAGCGCTCGCGCAGCTTCCGGCTGCGGGTGTCGACCCGCAGCTGCTGGCCCGATTCCGGGTCGACGAGCCAGAGGTCGCCGACGTCCGGCAGCTCCTGCTCGCGCGGGTCGCGGATCTCGATCGCGACCACGTCGTTGACGTGACGCGAGGCTGGAGCAGGCGCGAGCCGCCAGTCACGCGGGCCGCGGAAGTCGGAGACGACGACGATCACGGCGCGGCGACGGGCGAGCCGGCCGAGGCGGCCGAGCGCTGTCCCGAGCGACGTCGGCCCGGCGGGCTCGAGATCGGGCTCGCGCCTCAGGGCGAGCAGCAGGGCCAGGAGGCCGCGATTGCCCTGCCGGGCCGGCGAGGTGACGGGGTTCTGGTCGCCGAACGTGGCGACCGCGAGGCGGTTGCCGCGGCGGACGGCGAAGTGGCCGATCGCGAGCGAGACGCCTTCCGCGACGTCCCACTTCCGCCGGTCGGCGGTCCCGAACGTCATCGACGCGGAGGTGTCGAGCAGCGAGCCAGGTCTCGACCGCCCGCTCGGCGACGTTGACGCGGATGTGCGGCTCGCCGGTGCGGGCCGTCACGTTCCAGTCGATGAGCCGGACGTCGTCGCCGGCACGTACGGCCGGACCTGCGCGAGCTCGGCGCCGTCGCCGAGCGCCCACGACGCGGTGGTCGCCGGCGAGCAGGCCGTCGATCCGCTGCCGAACGATCAGGTTCGACCTGTGCGCAGCAGCGCAGCCGGGACAGCGGGCCCGGGCCGGGACGACCCGGCGTGCGAGCCGGGCCGAGTGCGTGAGACGCGTGCTCATGCGACGTCCTGCCGCGCCAGGTCGAGCTGCGGCATCGGCGATCGTCTCGAGCACGCGGTCGAGGATCGTGATCCGCGTCGACGCCCTCGGCGAGCGCCTCGTAGCTGAGCACCATCCGGTGGCGGAGCACGTCCTTGGCGAGCTCGCGGACGTCCTGCGGCAGCGACGTAGCGGCGGCCACGCAGGAGCGCGAGCGCGCGCGCGCCGACGACGAGGTTGATCGGCCCGCGCGGGCTGGCGCCGTACGTCGACGTAGCGGCGCGAGATCCTCGAGGCCGGCGTCGGCGAGGCTGCGCGTCGCCAGCGCGATCGAGAGCGCGTAGCGCGAGACGGCCGGATCGACGTAGATCGCGCGCGTGCGGCAGCCTGCAGCTCAGCGCAGCTCCTCGACCGAGACGCAGCTGCTCGACCGCGACCGGATCGGCGAGCGCACGCTCGATCACCGTCAGCTCGTCGTCGCGGCTCCGGATAGTCGACGAGGACCTTGAGCATGAAGCGGTCGACCTGCGCCTCGGGCAGCGGATACGTGCCCTCGGACTCGATCGGGTTCTGCGTCGCCATGCACGAGGAACGGCGACGGCACGGCGTGCGTCTCGTTGCCGATCGTCACCTGGCGCTCCTGCATCACCTCGAGCAGCGCCGACTGCACCTTGGCCGGCGCGCGGTTGATCTCGTCGGCGAGCAGGAAGTTGCAGAAGACCGGCCCGAGCTCGGTGTCGAACGTCGTCCTTGCCGGCGCGGTACATCCGCGTGCCGACGAGGTCGGCCGGGACGAGGTCGGGCGTGAACTGGACGCGCTGGAAGCGTGCCGCCGAGCACGTCGGCGACGGTCTTGATCGTCAGCGTCTTCGCCAGGCCGGGCACGCCCTCGATCAGGAGGTGGCCGCCTGCCAGCAGGCAGACGAGCACGCGCTCGAGCATCTCGTCCTGTCCTGCGATGACGCGCTTGATCTCGAAGATGGCGCTCTCGACCGCGTCGCGGTCGGTGCCGTGGCGTCGACAGCCTTCAAACGAGGTTGGATCGGCCACTCTGCGGAACTCCTTGGTCTCGTAATGGACGAGTCACCAAGGTCGCGGCAGCGTCTAAGAACTGTCTGAGAGCGGCCTGAGAAGTTTGTAAGACCGGCGGAGGGCGTCGCACGCGCGAGCCCTCCGTGGAGCTCTTACCAGCTCGTCGGCTTGGCGCGGCTGGTAGAGCCAGACGTCGAAGAAGTGCGCCAGGTCCATGGCCGGAGATGCTGCTCCGCCAGCGCGATGAACTGCGGCGTCGTCACGTTGCCGTAGCGGTTCTGCGTCGCCCAGTCCCGGATGATCCGGAAGAAGCGTGAGGTCGCCGACCTTCTCGCGCAGCGCCTCGAGCGTCATCCCGCCGCGGTAGTAGATCGTGCCGTTGAAGAGGAGCGCCGGCGTGCCCGGGTTCCCGGCCGGCGGCGTCCAGAACGCGCGTGTCCTGCGCCGGGCGTGTTGTAGTAGCTGCTTGAACCACTGGGCGGCGGACTTGTTGCCCTGGTGCTCGCTCCAGATCCACTCCGACCAGGTGGCGAAGCCCTCGTGCAGCCAGATGTCGGGCCACTGCGTCAGCGTCACCGAGTCGCCGAACCACATGTGCGAGAGCTCGTGGACGAGCGTCGCCTCGTCGGGCACGTACGGGAAGTTCGGCTTCGTCTGCGTCTCGAGCGAGTAGCCGACGACCTTCGCGGAGTCGACGATCGCCCCGACGGCGTTGAACGGGTACGGCCCGTAGAGCGACGCGTAGAACGTCGACCGACTCCGGCAGCTTCGAGAGCACCTGGCCCTTCGCGAGCTGCGGGTCGACGGCGACGTACGACGGGATGCCCGCTCGCCGTCGTCGACATCGTCAGGTCGAAGCGCCCGAGCGTCGACGTCGGCGAGGTAGGTGGCCATCGGGTCCGTCTCGCTGCCAGACCCAGGTCGTCTTGCCGCCGCTCGTCGCCGTACGAGACGAGGACGCCGTTCGCCATCGCGGTCAGGCCCGCGCGGGACGGTGACGCGCGAAGTCGAACGTCGCCTTGTCGCGCGGGTTGTCGTTGCACGGGTACCAGGCCGGGCGAGCCCTGCGGCTCGCCGACGACGAAGGCGCCGTCGTCGGTCGGAATCCAGCCCTCGATCGACCCGTCGGGATCGGTGATCACCGTCGGCGACGCCGCGGTAGTCGACCGCGACCCGGAAGGTCGAACCGCTGCGGATGCCCGGCTGCGCAGGTGTGATCTACGAGCTCCTGGCCGTCGCGCGTATACGTACGCGGCTGACGCCGTTCACGGTCAGCTTCGAGATCTGAGAAGCCGCGCAGATCGAGATCGAACCGCGACAGAGTTCTGCGTCGCCTTCGCCGTGACGACGGCCTTGCCGTCGAGCACGTCGGTGGCGGGGTCGTACGCCAAGCTTCAGGTCGTAGTTGGCGACGTCGTAGCCGCCGTTTCCTCCGTTGGGAAGAACGGGTCGCCGAGTCCGGCTGAGCCGGGTGTGAAGTCGGCTCCTGCCGCGGCACCGGCGGTGACCAGGAACAACGCGCACCCTGCGAGCAGGGCGCACAATAGCGCATGCGGATCATAGTGACCGACCTCCCCTTGTCGTTTGTTGCCCGCCCGAGAGCGTATGACGGGACCAGACAGCATTTGCAAAACCGCTTACGGGAGCTTCATCGCAATCCCCTTTCAGTGGGGGCAACCTCTTTGCTCCAGCTGGACGAAGTACACGGGTACAACGACCGGAGGAGCCACGATGGCTGCGGCTGAGCTGACCAGCAGGAGACCGAGAGTCGAGCGGATCGCACGCTGGCGCGCCGAGGAGCTCGAGCGTGCAGGCTACGAGGCGAGCGGCCGCCTCGCTGCTCGCAGCTCGCGTGCGACGTCGATCTCCACTACGCGATGGACCTGCTTGCGGAACGGCTGCGACCCGAGCTCGCACTTCAGATCCTGCTCTAGCGCGCGCTCCGTCTGAAAGTCGTCGGCAGAATGCCTGCCGTGACTTTCCTCGCGTCCATTCCCTCGCCGTCCTCGGGCACGATCGACCTCGGGCCGCTGACGATTCACATGTACGGGCCTGATGCTGCTGGCGGCGATCGCCGCGTGCATCGCGATCACCGGCGCACCGCTGGGTCGCACGCGGCGGCGACTGGGATCTCGATCTTCCGCGTCGCCGTCTGGGGCGTCGGCGCCGGCATCGTCGGCGCGCGGCTCTACCACCTCGCGACGAGCTGGAACGAGGTGCCGGACGAGTGGTGGGGACCGTTCGCCGTCTGGGAAGGCGGCCTCGGCATCTGGGGCGGCATCGCCGGCGGCGTCCTCGTCGGCGGGCATCGTCGCGCAGCCGCGCCGGCGCGAGCGTCTCGCGCTCGCTCGACTGCCGCCGCGCCCGGGCTCCTCGTCGCCCAGGCGATCGGCCGCATCGGCAACTGGTGGAACCAGGAGCTCTTCGGCAAGCCGACCGACCTGCCGTGGGGGCTCGAGATCGATCCCGCGCCGCCCGGACCGACGTACATCTTCGACCGACGACCTTCCACCCGACGTTCCTGTACGAGGCGCTCTGGAACCTCGGCCGCCGCGGCTGCTCCTGCTCTGCTCGACCGCCGCTATCCGCTTCCGGCCGCCCGGCGCTCTTCGCGCTCGTACGTCGCTGCTACACGGCTTCGGCGCTTCTATCTCGAGACTGCTGCGGATCGACCCGTCGCACGAGCATCGCCGGCCTGCGCGTCAACGCGTGGGTGTCGGCGGTCCTCTTCGTCGCCTCGGTGCTCTTCTTCGTCTGGTGGCAGTTGCTCTGCGCGGCGCGCCGGGCGGGGCGCAGCACGCGCCGCCGGGCCGAAGCTCAGCCGCGGCCGGCGATGAGCCGTCCCGCGCGGCCGCGTCCGACCGCGTCGCTAGCCTTCGCGGCGTGACTGCTGTCCGCGAGCTCGAGCTGGACCTCGACGCGTTCGAGGGCCCGTTCGACCTGCTCCTGACGCTCGCTCCTGAAGGAGGAGCTCGAGCCGGCGGAGATCGACATGGCGGCGATCGTCATCGCCTTCGTCGAGCGCCTCGCCGAGCGGGACGAGCTCGATCTCGAGGCCTGCGGCGAGTTCCTCGTCCTGATCGCGGCGCTGCTCGAGCTGAAGGCGCGCGCGCTCTTCCCCGACGAGGAGGCGCGAGCTCGCCGAGCTCGAGCCGGAGGAGGCCGCGGAGGAGCTCGCGCGGCGGCTCGCCGAGTACCGGCGGATGAAGCAGGCCGCAGGCTGGCTGCGCCGAGCGGCTCGCCGGCGAGCGCGACCGCTTCTTCCGCGTCGGCCCCGCACCGCTCGCGCCGCGGCCGGAGCGCAGGCTCGCGCCGCAGGACCCGCAGCAGCTCGCCGCGACGCTCCGCGCTGCTCGCCGAGCGCGCCGCCGCAGGTGTCGCTCGCGCACATGGCGCTGCGGTTCCCGCCGGTCGCGCAGTTCCTCGAGCGCTTCCGCGCCGTGCTGCGGCGCCGCCGCCGCTTCGACTTCGACGCCGAGGTCGGCTCGCTGTCGCGCATCGACCAGGCCGTCGCGTTCCTCGCGCTGCTCGAGCTGCGCAAGACCGGCGAGATCGCGCTCGAGCAGGCCGCGCCGTTCGCGCCCGATAAGGGTTTCCCGTCCCGACGACGAAAGGGTAGCGAATGGATCGCCCGCTCCGCCTGATCACCGCGAATCCGGTCGACCAGCTCGCCCGGACGGTCGAGGCGCTGCTCGTCGTCGCCTCGGCGCCGCTCTCGGTCGAGGAGCTCGCGCGAGGCCGCCGACGACGACGCGGAGCGGATCGAGACTGGCGCTCGAGCCTCCTCTCGGACCGGTTCCGCGAGGGTCGGAGCGGGATCGTGCTCGAGCACGTCGCCGGCGGCTACGCGTTCCGCGCCTCACGCGAGGCGGCGGACGCGTGCGCGCGCCTGTTCGAGCGGCCGGTCGAGCGCGGGCTCTCGCAGGCCGCGCTCGAGACGCTCTCGATCGTCGCCTACCTCGGCCCGTGCAGCCGGCCGGAGATCGCCCGGATCCGCGGCGTCGCCGCCGATTCGGCGGTCGCGGGCCTGCTCGAGCGCGGGCTGATCGCCGAAGCCGGCCGCGACGACGGGCCCGGCGGTGCCGTCCGCTACCGGACGACTCCGCTCTTCGAGCGCGTCTTCGGGCTCGAGAGCGTCGCCGAGCTGCCGCGCCTCGACGATCTGGGCGAGATCCGGCCGCGGAGATTCGCGAGCGGCTGCACTCGGTCGCGGTCGGCAAGACGGCCCTGACGAACGCCAAGTAACAGACTGTTGACTCGGTCTAGATCTGCCAGGACGCCGCCGCGCAGGACCGGCACCCGGTCGCCGTCGCGCGTGATTCCGTCGACGTCGAGCTCGTTCGAGCCGATCATGAAGTCGACGTGGATGTCGCTCTCGTTCACGCGCGCCGCGGTCGGCCTCGTCCTCGACCGGGAACGTGTAGGCGTTCCCGAGCGCGATGTGGCTGGCGGCGTTCTCGTCCAGCAGCGTCTCGTAGAAGACGGTGCGGAGCGGGCCGATCCGGCCTTCGCTTGTCGACGAGCGCGATCTCGCCCAGCCGTGAGGCACCGTCGTCCTTCGCAACGCGTCGCCCGGAGCGCGTCCGCGCCCTCGTCGGCGTCGATCTTGACTGCACGGCCCGCCCTCGAACTCGATCCGGATCCCGTTCATGTACGCGCCGTAGAGCTCGAGCGGCATCGTCGCCGAGACGTGGCCGTCGACGCGCTCGGGGTCGGGTGTCGTGAAGACCTCTTCCGTTGGGAGGTTCGGGTAGTGCGTTTTGCCGTCGGCCGTCGTCGAAGTCGGCGCCGCAGCCACTTCGAGCTCGGCATCAGGCCGATCGTCAGGTCGGTGCCGGTCGCCCGTCGAGGTGGAGCGCGTCGAAGCGGCGCTCCGTCAGCCGGTCGGCGCTGGCGACGATGACCTTCATCCGCTCGCGCCACGCCTCGACCGGATCGTCCGCGTCCAGCCGGCAGCACGTGCGCGACCTCCTCCCAGAGCTTGTCGCAGCGCCGCCTCCGGCTCGAGCTCGGGGTGCACGCGCTGGGCCCAGCCGAGGTTCGGGCACGGGCCGGCAGTCCAGTTCGTCGTCCGCGCGTTGACGATCCGCGGGACTGCGGCGATGTACGGGAGCGAGGTCGCGGCCGGTTCGGGCCGGGTCGATGCCGCTCGAAGACGCTCGCGCTCGTCCCGGTCAGCGATCACGCGCGCGGCGTCGCTCGTCGGAGAGCCACTGCATCCGCTGCTCGAACCAGGGCGGGATGTAGTCGAGCGTCTCCGTCGTCCGCGAGCTCGAGCCGTGCCCGCTTGACGAGCTGGTCCCACCAGAAGACGTCGACGTACTTGGCGCCGCGCTTGTAGCCCGCTCGGGCGACGGCGCGCGCGCGCGTCCTCCATCCCGAGATAGGCCGTGACGCCCATGATCTGACCCCGGCTGGACGTTGGCGCCGAAGCCGACGAGCAGGTCGGCGAGGCGTTCGACGATCTGTCGAACGGTCGCCCACAGCGCGGGCACACTACGTCAGGTCCTGTGAGGCTCAATGCGTTATCTCGCCCGCGCCGGTGTCGCATCGCGCCGCAAGGCGGACGAGCTGATCAAGGCCGGCCGCGTGCGTGTGAACGGCGAGCCCGGGGAGCTGAACACGTTCGTCGGAGTCGCGCGACGTCGTCGAGGTCGACGGCGAGCGGGTCGCGCAAGCAGGAGCTCGGCTACGTCCTCCTGCAACAAGCCGGCCGGTGTCGTCACGACGGCGAGCGACCCGCAGGGCCGGCCGACCGTCGTCTCGCTCGTCGGCCACGAGTCGCGGGTCGTCCCGGTCGGGCGGCTCGACGTCGACACGACCGGGGCGCTGCTGCTGACGAACGACGGCCCGCTCGCGCACCGGCTGGCGCATCCGCGCTACGGCGTGGAGAAGGTCTACGAGGTCGAGACCTGGAAGGAGCCGACCGACGAGGCGCTGCGCCGGCTCGCCGAGGGGTCGAGCTCGAGGACGGGCCGACGTCACCGGCGCGCGTCCGCAGGCTCGGCGCTGCACGCTTCGAGCTCGTCCTGCACGAGGGCCGAAACACGGCAGGTACGGCGGATGTGCGACGCGGTCGGCTACCGCGTCCGGCGGCTGCACCGGAGCATCTACGCGGGTCTCGGCATCGACGGGCTCGCGCCGGGCGAGTGGCGCGAGCTGACCCCGCCGAGCTCGATTCTCATTCGTACCACGTCAGCACCGCCAGGATGATGTAGATCGCGACGAGCGGCCAACCCTTCGAACAGCACCGCCTCGCCCGTCTCCCGTGATCTGCCAGACCGCGAGGGCCATGATCACGAGAGCGCCGATGTAGACCGGTTGCTGAGGACGAACGTCAGCCGCTCGGTGAAGAAGAGCGAGAGCAGCACGAGCGCCGGGTAGAGGAAGACGGCGATCTGCGCGACCGAGTTCTTGACGACCGAGATCGCGAGGTCGGCCTGTCCCTTCGCGGCGCGAGCGTGACGCCGACGACGTTCTCGACCGCGTTCCCGGCGATCGCCACGATCACGAGGCCGGTGAACGCCTTCGAGATCCCGAGCGCCTCGACGGCCGGGTCGAGACGCGTCGACGAACCAGTCCGAGACGAACGCCGCTCCGACGCCCGCCACGGCGAGCAGCGACGATCGCGACGCGCAGCGCCAGGACGTGCGTGCGCCTGCTGCTCGATTGCGGGCTCGGAGCGCTCCCGTGCGCAGATACGCCCAGAGCCATGCCGCGTAGACGCCGAGCAGGCAGACCGCGCCGATCGACGAGATCGCGACCTGATGCTGGCTCGCCCGGTCGCCGACGTCGGTCCGAGAGCCCGAGCAGGACGATGATGAAGACGGCGAGGAGCAGCAGTGTCGCCGTGTCGTTCGGCAGCCGCGACTGGAAGCGCATGACGCCGTCCTCTGCTTGGCGGGCGCCCGGCGACGATCGCGAGGCCGAGTACGAGCAGCGCGTTCGCGAACAGCGAGCCCGAGGATCGACGTCTGCGCGACGACGATCTCGCCGGCGGCGAGCGAGAAGAGGACGATGAAGCAGCTCAGGCAGGTTGCCGAGCGTCGGACTGGAGCACGCCCGTCGCAGCCGGCCCGAAGTGAGCGCCCACCGACTCGGTCGCGATTCCGATCGCCCAGGCGAGGCCGCCGAGCGCAACGGCGCACAGGACGAACACGGCGACCGGCTCGGCGTGGGCGTAGTGGAGTGCACCTGCGACGACGGTGAGCGCGAGGATCCCGCCGAGCACGAGCCTCTGCATTACTGACGGCCTCACGAAGCCCATGCGCGTCGTACGATCTGCTCGAGCGTCGGCGCCGACGCCTCGCGGGCCTTGTCGGCGCCCTGCGTCGAGCAGGCGCTGCAGCTCGGCCGGGTCGGCCGCGCAGCTCGCGGTAGCGCTGCCTGGATCGGGGTCGAGCCGTGTCGACGACCGCCTCGGCGACATCGGTCTTGAACTGGCCGTAGCCGGCGCCCTCGTAGCGCGACTCGATCGCGGCCGCGGTGCTCGCCCGTGAGCGAGGAGAGGATGTCGATCAGGTTCGTGACGCCCGGCTTGTCGGCCGCGCGACGCACCTCCGAGCCCGAGTCGGTCACGGCGGACTTGAACTTCTTCCGGATCACGTCCGAGGTCGTCGAGGATCCGACCGTCCCCTGCGGCGTCCCGACGGTCGTCGACATCTTCTTCGTCGGCTCCTGCAGGTCCATGATCCGCGCGCCGACCTCGGGGTAGACGCCCTCGGGGACCTTGAACGTCTCGCCGTAGCGCGGGTTGAAGCGCTGCGGCGACGTCGCGGGCGAGCTCGAGGTGCTGCCGCTGGTCGTCGCCGATCGGGACGATGTCGGTCTGGTAGAGCAGGATGTCGCCCGCCATCAGCACCGGATAGGTGAAGAGCGCCGGCCGAGACGAAGTCGCTGCTCCGTCGGACTTGTCCTTGAACTGCGTCATCCGGTTCAGCTGGCCGAAGCTCGTCACCGCGCCGAGCAGCCAAGCCGCCTCGGCATGTGCCGGTGACGTGGCTCTGCGCGAAGACGGTCGAGCGGTCGGGATCGAGCCCGCGTCGCGAACAGCATCGCCGCCAGGTCGAGCGTCGTCTCGCGGAAGTCGCTCGGGTCGTAGTCGACGCGTGATCGAGTGCAGGTCGACGATGCAGAAGAAGCGCCTCGCCGCGCTCTTGCGTGGCGGCGTACTGGCGGAAGCCGCCGATCAGGTTGCCGATCGTCTTGTCGCCGGTGGGCTGGATGCCGGAGAAGATGCGCATGTCGGTTCTCTCTTTCCTTCAGGCTCGGTCGCGGAACGAAAACGACCTCCGGGAGGAGGTCGGGAATCGAGCGAAGCGGCGTGCGCGCTAGCGCAGGCTCCGCTCGCTCGCACGGCCAGGACAAGCCTCGTGAGTGGTTGCCGGAGACATGTGCCGCAAGGATAGGACTGCCCGGATACCGCAACTACACTGGCGCGATGGCCGTGACGCCCGCCACCTGGACGCCTTCGAGCTGGCGTGGCACACCGCGTTGCACCAGCCCGAGTGGCCTGACCCGCCGCCGCCGAGGCCTCGGTCGAGCGGCTGCAGTGCGCTGCCGCCGCTCGTCTTCGCCGGCGAGGCGCGCGAGCTGCAGGCGGCGCTCGGCGAGGTCGCCGCCGGCCGGGCCTTCCTGCTCCAGGCGGGCGACTGCGCCGGAGTCGTTCCGCGACTTCACGGCGATCTCGATCCGCGAGAAGCTGAAGATCCTGCTGCAGATGTCGGTCGTGATGATCTACGGCGTCGGCGCTGCCGGTCGTGAAGGTCGGCCGGATCGCCGGGCAGTTCGCGAAGCCGCGCTCGGAGCCGGTCGGAGCGTGTCGGCGGACGACGAGCTGCCGTCCTTCTTCGGGCACATGGTCAACGACGACGCGCCGTCGCCGGAGGCGCGACCGTCCGATCCGGCAGCGGATGGTGCAGGCCTACCACCAGTCCGCGGCCACGCTCAACCTGCTTCGCGCCTTCACGAAGGGCGGCTTCGCCGACCTCGACGCAGGTGCACGACGTGGAACCAGGAGTTCGTCGCCGAGCGCGCCGGAGGGACAGCGCTACGAGGTCGTCGCCGCCGAGATCGAGCGCGCGATCAGCTTCATGCGCGGCCTGCGGGATCGACCTCGTGCACGCGCCGCAGCTGCACCAGGTCGACGTCTGGACGAGCCACGAGGGCCTCGTGCTCGACTACGAGGAGGGTCTGACGCGGCGCGACTCGCTCACCGGGCGACTGGTACGACTGCTCGGCGCACATGCTCTGGATCGGCGAGCGCACGCGGCAGCCGGACGGCGCGCACGCGCGAGTTCTTCGCGGGCGTGCACAACCCGCTCGGCGTCAAGGTCGGGCCCGACCGCGACCCCGAGGAGCGTGCTCGAGCTCTGCCGAGAAGCTGAACCCGGCTGCGCATCCCGGGCGGCTGACGCTCATCGTCCGGATGGGCGCCGAGCCGCTCGCGCGAGGCTGCTGCCGCCGCTCCTGCGCGCCGTGCGCGACGCCGAGCAGCCCGTCGTCTGGGCGTGCGACCCGATGCACGCGAACATCTTCCGCACGGCGTCCGGGATCAAGACCCGCAGCTTCGACGCGATCATGGACGAGGTCGTCGCGTTCTTCGCCGTCTGCCGCGCAGAGGACGTCTGGCCCGGCGGCGTCCACCTCGAGTTCACCGGCGAGGACGTGACCGAGTGCCTCGGCGGCTCGGCCGCGGTGCTCGAGGAAGAGCTGACGACCCGCTACGAGACCCTCTGCGACCCGCGCCTCAACGCACGGCAGTCGCTCGACCTCGCATTTCGCGTCGCCGAGCTGATGCGCAGGTAGGCAGGCCATGGCTGTCGTCCGCTCTCTCGCCGTTGTCGGCACCGGGCCTGATCGGCGCGTCGGTCGGGCTCGCCGCGCGCCGCGCGGGGTCGAGCGCGTCGTCGGCTGGGATCTCGACCCGGCGCACCTGGCGACCGCCGCCGGAGCGCGGCGCGGTCGAGGCCTCCTCCGATCTCGCGAGCAGCCCTCGAGGGCGCCGAGCTGGCAGTCGTCGCCGCGCCCGTCACGGCGCTGCCCGGCCCAGGTGCGCGCCGTGCTCGAGGCGGTGCGCCGGACTGCACGGTCACCGATGTCGGCTCGACGAAGGGCGGGGTCTGCGAGGCGGCGCCGCCGGCGTCGGGCCGGTTCGTCGGCGGTCATCCGATCTGCGGCTCCGAGGCGCGCGGGCCGGAGTGGGCGACCGCGGAGCTGTTCGAGGGCGCGACGTGGTTCCTGACGCCCGGTCGCCGCGACCGAGCCCGACAGCTACAAGGTGCTGCACGGCTTCGTCTCGGCGCTCGGGGCGGTGCCGGTCGCGATCGACCCTGAGGCGCACGACCGGCTCGTCGCGGTCACGAGCCATCTGCCGCACGCGCTCGCGAACGTGCTCCTGAACCAGGCGGGCGGCGGCTCGCATCGAAGGTCACGAGCCGCTGGCCGCCGCCGGTGGCTCGCTGCGCGACATGACCCGCGTCGCCGGCGCGAACCCGCGCATCTGGGTCGACATCTTCCTCGAGAACCGCGTCGCGCTGGCGGCCTCGCTCGCCGAGCACCGCCGCCGCGTCGAGCAGGTCGAGGCGGCGCTCGCGGCCGGCGACGCGGGATTCCTCGCCCGCTGGATCGGCGAGGCGTCCGCGAACCGGCGGCGGCTGCTCGACACCGCCTACGAGCGACGCCGGCGGCGCTCCAGCGGCTGCGTGTGCACGTGCCCGACCGGCCGGGCGTGATCGCCGGGATCGCGCAGGCGCTCGGCGCCGAGCGGATCAACATCGCCGACTTCGACCTCCAGCACCTCTCGACGCGAGCGCGGCGGCACGATCGCGATCCTCGTCGCCGGGCGAGCAGGAGGCGGCGCGCGCGGCGGCGCTCCTCGAGGAGCAGGGATACGGCGTCGTCGTGGCGGCCGTGCTCGAGGACGAGCTGGAGCGTCCCCCAGATGGCCACCGAGCCGTCGGGACTGTCCCCGGACGTGCCCACGGACGTGTCTCAATGGCGACCTTCGCAACTCTGTTCCCAGGCGCGAGCGTGAAGATCGCACCTGGCATCATGGCACATCGGCGTTCGGGGCAGTCCTCGACCGCGCGATGCTGCTCGGGGCGATTTCGAGCGAGCTGCGTCTCCGGCTTCGGCACGCCGACGACACGGACGCCACGATCGCGCGCCGTCCGCGCGCTCGGCGTCGAGGTCTACGAGCCGGCCGAGGACGTCGTGCGCATCTAGGGCCGCGGGCTCGCGCGGCCTGCGCGCGCCGGAGGAGCCGATCGACTGCGAGCAACGCCGGCACGCTGCTGCGGCTGCTCGCCGGCATCCTCGCCGGGCAGGAGGGCACGGTTCGAGCTCGACCGGCGACGACGTCGCTCGCTCGCGGCCGATGGAGCGGATCGCGGAGCCGTCTGACGCGCGATGGGCGCCACAGTTCGAGACGACGAGGACGGCTGCCCGCTCACGATCGTGATCGGGGCGCGCCGCTGCAAGCCGATCTCGCTATCGCGCTGCCGGTCGCGAGCGCGCAGGTCAAGTCCGCGCGTGCTGCTCGCGGGGCTGCTACGCGCAGGACGGCCCGACGATCGTCGAGGAGCCGACGCCAACTGCGCGACCACACGGAGCGCCTGCTGACGCGATGCGGGCGTCCCGCGTGCGCGCAGGCGCGGCGAGCGCAGCGTCTCGGTGACGCCGGTCGAGCGGCTCGAGCGCGCTTCGAGCTCGACATCCCGGGGACTTCTCGTCGGCGGCGCCGTTCATCGTCGCGGCGACGCTGCTCGCCGGCTCCGAGCTGACGCAGTGCACGGCGTCAACGTCAACCCGACGCGCACCGGCCTGCTCGACGTGCTCGAGCGGATGGGCGCGAACATCGCGATCTTCAACCGGCGGCAGGATCGGCGGCGAGCCTGCGCGGCGACCTCGACGTGCGGTCGGCCGAGCTCGTCGCGACGACGATCGAGGCGCGCGAGGTGCCGCTGCTGGTCGACGAGCTGCCGCTCTTCGCGCTGCTCGCGCGTGCATGCGCGCGGCGACAGCGTCGTCAGCGGCGCGCCGGAGCTGCGCGCGAAGGAGACCGACCGGATCGAGGCGGTCGTCGACGGGCTGCGAGCGCTCGGCGCGCACATCCGGCGCGACCGAGGACGGCTTCGCCGTGCGCGGCGTGCCATCGCGGCTACGCGGCGGCGTGGATCGACGCTCACGGCGACCACCGGATCGCGATGCTCGGCGCGGTCGCCGGCCTCGTCTCGCGCAGAAGGCGTCGAGATCGCGAGGCGCCGAGGCGGTCGCGGTAAGCTTCCCCGGCTTCTTCGACCTCCTCGACTCGCTGCGAGCGCGCACTTCCTGATGATCGTCGCAATCGACGGGCCCGCAGGGCGCTGGCAAGAGCACGGTCGCTCGGCAGCTCGCCGAGCGGCTCGGCTTCCGCTACCTCGACACCGGCGCGATGTACCGCGCGCTCACCTGGCTCGCGCGCCGCCGCGGCGCTCGACGCTCGACTCGGCGAGCGATCTCGCCGAGCTCGCGGTCGAGAACCCGGTCGACGTTCGACGAGGCAGGCCGAGTCTTCATCGACGGCAGCGACGTGACCGCCTCGATCCGCAGACCCGACATCGACAAGCTCGTCCCGGTCGTCGCGCGGCACCACGCAGGTGCGGAGGTGATGCGCGAGCGCCAGCGCGCGCTCGGCCACGATCGGCGACGTCGTGATCGAGGGCGCGACATCCGGCACCGTCGTCGCACCGCAGGCTCAGGTGAAGGTCTACCTCGTCGCGGATCCCGAGGTGCGGGCGGCGCGCGCGGCTCGTCGGAGCGTCCCGGGATCGGCGCGGACGCGCTCGCGACCGACCTGCGCATGCGCGACGAGAAGCGACGCGCGTCAACATGCGGCCTGCCGCAGGACGCGATCCAGATCGACACGACCGAGCCTCGAGGTCGACGAGGTCGTCGACGCAGATCGAGGAGCTCGTCGCGCGCTCCGCCAGCGACGTGACGCAGCGTCGACGACCGTTCTGGGCGGTCGGGCGCCTCGACGATCGGAACTGCCGTCGCGCGCCTGCTGACGCCGCTGCGCGAACTACGGCGCCGAGCGCGTGCCGCGATGCCGGTGGCGTCGTGCTCGCGGTCAACCACTTCCACTGGATCGACCCGCCGGTCGTTCGGATCGCTGTCGCCGCGCGACCGATCGCACTTCGTCGCGAAGGTCGAGGCGCATCGGCGTCCCCGGCCTCGGCCAGCTGATCCGCAGCTGCCGGCACGATCTCGCGTCCGCCGCGGCGAGTCCGACCGCGAAGCCGTCCGGCAGATGCGCGAGGTCGTTCGGGACGGGCACGCGCTCGGCCTCTTCGTCGAGGGAACGCGCCAGCGTCACGGGCGTCCCGGGCCAGGTGCAGCCCGGCGCGGCGATGGTCGCCGTCCAGGAGGACGTGCCGGTCGTGCCGGCCGCGATCTACGGCTACGCACGAGTGGAAGCCCGGCAACTTCGCATCCGATCTCGGTCGCCTGGGGCGAGCCGATCCGCTTCGAGGGCTGCCCGAAGGGCGCAAGGGCTACCGCGAGGCGTCGGCCGAGATCGAGCGCCGCATCCACGGCCTGCACGACTGGCTGGCCGAGGTGCACGCGCGCGGCCGCCCGCGGCACGCGACGCCGCCGCGATGAGCGACCGAGACCGACGCCGACCCGGAGATCGTCGGCACCGTCGCGATCGTCGGCTTCCCGAACGTGGGCAAGTCGACGCTGATCAACCGGCTGACCGAGACGCGCGCAGGCCGTCGTGCACGAGACGCCGGGCGTGACGCGCGACCGCAAGGAGCTCGTCTGCCGACTGGAACGGCAAGCACTTCCTGCTCATCGACACGGGCGGCGTCGACGACTCGCCGACGCGACGCCGTTCAGCCCGCACGATCGCGAGCAGGCGCGCGCGGCGATCGCGGAGGCCGACCTCGTCCTCTTCGTCGTCGACGCGCGCGCACGGGATCACGCCGGGCGACGAGGAGCTCGCCGCGATCACTGCGCGCGCGCACGAAGCCCGTGCTCGTGCTCGCGAACAAGATCGACGACCCGCGGCGCGACCTCGACGCGCGTCGAGTTCCACAAGCTCGGGCTCGGCGATCCGTTCCCGCTCTCGGCGCTGCACGGCCACGGCACCGGCGACCTGCTCGACCGAGATCGTCGAGCAGCTGCCCGGGCAGCGGGCGGCGCAGGTCGGGCGACGAGGCGATCCGCGTCGCGATCCTCGGCCGGCCGAACGTCGGCAAGTCGTCGCTGCTGAACGCGCTCGTCGGCGCGGAGCGCGTGATCGTCTCCGACGTGCCCGGGCACGACGCGCGACGCGATCGACACCGATGCTCGCAGCGCGACGACGCGACGTTCGTGCTCGTCGACACGGCCGGCCTGCGGCGCAAGCGCAAGCAGCGGCAGGGGATCGAGCTACTACTCGGAGCTGCGCGCGCTCGAGGCGGCCGAGCGGCGCCGACGTCGCGCTCGTCCTGATCGACGCGACCGAGGGGATCGTCGACCAGGATCTCGCCGTCGCCGACGTCGCGCGCAAGGCGCAGTGCTCGACGATCGTCGTCCTCTCGAAGTGGGACGTCGACCGAGATCACGATCGAGGACGTGCGGCCGCGGACTCGAGGCGCAGCTGCGCCAGCGGCCGCCGCTGATCGCCGTCTCCGGCGAAGACCGGGCCGCGGCGCTCGACCGCGCTGCTCGACTACATCGCGCGAGCTGTTCGAGAAGCACACCGGCCGCATCCCGACGCCCGCGAGCTCAACACGCGCGCTCGCCGAGCTGCGCGAGGCGCGCCAGCCGCCGTCGAAGCGCGGCAAGCGGCTCAACCTCCTCTACGGCACGCAGGTCTCGACGCGGCCGCCGCGCGATCCGGATTCATCGTCAACGACACGAGCCTCGTCACGCGCGACTACGCGTACTGGGTCGAGAACGAGCTGCGCAAGCGCTTTGAGCCTCGAGGGCGTGCCGGTGTCCGATCGACTTCGTCCTGAGCGGTCATGAAGATCGTCGGTCGTCGGGCGGCGGGCTCGTGGGGACGGCGTTCGCCCGTGCTCCTGCCGAACCGCGAGCCACGAGGTCACGCTCGCGTGCCGCGACCCGAGCAGGCGCGCGCGATCGCCGAGACCGGCCGCAACCCGCGCTACCTGACGCACGTGCGACCTGCGCGGCGGTCGCGGCGACCACGATCGAGGCGGCGCCGCTCGAAGACGCCGAGCTGGATCGTCGCTCGCCGTGCCGAGCGCGCGTGTTCGGCGTACGTCGTCGAGATCGCTCCGGGCGACGCGCCGGTCCTCTCGCTGACCAAGGGCCTCGACCCGGCGACCGGGCGAGCGCCTGTCGACGCTCGTCCGCGGGCGTCCGGTCGCCGTGCTCTCCGGGCCGAACATCGCGGAGGAGATCGTCGCGACGGCTGCCGGCGGCGGCGGTGATCGCGAGCGACGACGAGCAGCTCGCGCTGCGAGCTGCAGGCGGCGATCAACTCGCGTCGACGTTCCGCGTCTACGTCAACGACGACATCGTCGGCGTCGAGCTGTGCGCGGCGGCGAAGAACGTGATCGCGCTCGCCGCCGGTGGCGCCGACGGCCTCGAGCTCGGCGACAACGCCAAAGGCGGCGCTCGATCGCGCGCGGCCTCGCCGAGATGGCCCGCCTCGCCGAGGCGCGCCGGCGGCAAGCAGGAGACGTTCGCCGGCCTCGCGGGCATGGGCGACCTCGTCGTCACGTGCTGGTCGCAAGTCCGGACGCAACCGCCGCGCGGGCGAGCTGATCGCGCAGGGCACCGATCCCGACGATGCCGTCCGGCAGATCGGGATGGTGGTCGAGGGCTGACGACCGCCCCGGTTCTGCGCGACCTCTCTCATCGGCTGGGGATCGAGCTGCCGATCACGGAAGGCGTTGCTGCCCGTGCTCGACGGCGAACCGCTGCACGATCTGGTCGGCACTCTGATGCGGCGAAGCCGACGATCGAGTAACCCGGTCCGCAAGACCATTGACTATCGGTGAAAACCCGTGTCATCGTCCGCGGGCGCCGAGGATTCGGGCACAGGGGAGAGGGCACCGTGGTATGCGGGGTGCGACGATTCGTCGTACCTGTGCTGGCCGTCGGCGTGTTGCGCTCTGGCGGGATCTGGGGTGCGCAAGCGCTGGCTGTTGAGCTGGCGCGGCTCGCCGTCGAGATCGTCCCTTCCGCTGACGATCGACTTGACCCCCGCAGGTGCGCGGGTCCCGTGAGATCGGCTCGAACCTGGTCGCGACTGCTGACGAGGCACGCCGGTACGGGTGACGGCCGGAGTCCGAGCAGCGCGCGCCTACCGGACTCGACGTGAGGTGCGGTCCGCGGCGTCGTGGTCGAGGGATCTGCGGGCGCACGCGATGCGATCATGACGAACGGCGGACTCGCCGAAGCCTTTGTCCGGATCGTCTACTCAGGCCCTTCGTGCTGGTCACTGCGTTACAAAGCCCGCTTGCCGCTTCGGCTGCGGCCCTGCGCGTGCGCCTGCCTTCCTGCCTGCGTCCAGAGCACCCGCAACGAAGTGTTCGGGCGACGAATGCAGGGCGCTCCACGTCGCAGGGAATCTCGGGTCGGGAGTCAAGGTCGCGATCATCGACATGGGACTGGGGCCTTTGCGGCCTCGCAGGCGCGTGGCGATCTGCCTCCGCAGCTGTGACGACACAGGACTTCTGCGGCGGGCTGCTCGGCGCACCCGAAGAGCACGGATCACGCTGCCGAGAACGTCTACGCCATGGCGCCCGGCGTCGCTCTACCTCATCTGCGTGGACTCCGAGGTCACGCTCGCCAGCGCGGTCACGTACGCGAAGGCGCAGGGCATCTCTATCGTCACCCACTGGACGTGGTCAATCGAGCCGCGGCGACGGCTCAGGCGGGCCGGGAACACCCGACGCCATCGTGGCGATGCCCGTGCGAACGGGATTCTTCGCGAACGCCGCAGCAACGAGGCCGAACGGCATTGGCTCGACACTTTGACGACTCGAACGTTGAACCAAGCTTCCTCGAGTTCTACCCGGGGCGACGACGAATGGTTTCATCGTCGGGGCCGGTGCGACGGCATGCGTCGGCGTCAAGTGGGACGCCTGCCGACGACGACCGAGGATTACGACCCTATGTTCCACAGCCTCGACCCCGGCACACCGTACGTCTGGTCGGAGAACGAGCAGCGCCCTGGTGGGCCGCCAACTGAAGAGACCTGCTTTACCAACACGGGCTGGAAGCGCCCAGGAGTTCAGCTTGGCGATCTACAAGTTTGCCGGGACGGCTGTGAATCCCGCGTTTCGACGTCTTCGTCGTCGTTCGGTCCCATCGAGCGTGCCTATTCGACCGGGAGCATCGCCGGAGCCGGCGTCGTCTCCCGCGGCGCTCGCTGTCGGAGCCGCGTGCGGTCCGATCCCTGGTCGAGCCGTAATAGCGCTCGTGGGCCGACGATCGACGGCCGAACGAAGCCTGGACTCGTCGCACCTGGAGCACACGAGCCCGGCGTCTACGGCGATTCGGGCACGTGCGGCTCCGACGGCTTCCCGGGAACCAAGCTCGGCGTCGCTTCGCCGCCGGCGTTGCGGCGCTACTCAAGTCGGCGAACCTGACTTACGGTAACTCAGCTCCACATGCGGCACTCGCCCGCCCGAGCGTTGGACGTCGCTGCTGTCGGGGTTGACACCCGTACGGCGCGGGGCTCATCTGGCTTCCCGCATGCTGCCGGCGCTAACGGGCAACGGACTGCTCCTTGCGTTCGCCCGCGGTGACAACGGTCTCGAATCTGTGGACCAGCGCCGTCGACGGCAGCGGCGGTGTCGACCTCACGCCGGGTGACCTGAGCGACGCGCGTGCCCCGGCATGGTCGCCTGATTGCCTCGCGCATCGCCTTCGACGACGTAATTCAACACGTTCCTCGTCGGCGCGGACGGCACGGGACGGCGAGCGTCATCAACTCAGGGGCGACCCCGCGTGGTCGCCCGACGGCTCGCGCATCGCGTCGCTGGAAAACGGGGCTTGTACATCGTTCCCGCAGTAAGGTCCACCGATCAACCGGTGTCGTTTTCACTTCCTGGCGGCCTTCTATGGTCCCCGACGGGTCAAAGTTGTACGGCTTGTTCGGGAGTGACGTCTACACCGCCACACTCGACGGCACAAGGACGCTGGGGTCGCTTCGACCCGCCTCGGTGCGCTGCGTCACTCTCGCTGGACGGGACGGAAGATCGCCTACAGCACAGCTGGCCCCGATCGGAAGTCAAAGGCGTATAACGTCGGGCCAGCGAGCGGCACCGCTTGGTGCTGGCGGACGAGCCCGGCTACGAGGAGATAGAGCCCCGCCAACGCCGGACGGAGCGACGATCTCCTTCTACACGCGCCGTGCGGCTGGCTGCTGCAGCGGTGCCGCCGTCTGGCGTGTCGCGGCCGATGGCTCGTCCCCGGCACAGCCCGCCCTCCGGCAAGGTATTCGAGCGCGTGATCGCGTGTGGCAGCCCCCCGTCGCGCCCGTGCCTCGAGTTGCCGTTTTTCGGGGACGCCGACTGCCAGGCGACAGACGTCACGGCTGCGGCGAACCATGGGGCACGCCGCCGTTCACGCCCGTACGACTGGCAGCGCTGCGCTGGCGACGGAACCGGCTGCGTCTCGACAGGGAAGATCGATGCCGCGTAATGCTCGGCGCCGGCGACGCCGGTGCCCGATCCGCGTCGCGGTCACCGCGTCGAACGCGGGCGGGGCTCGTCGTCGACGAGCCTTCGCTGGCGAGTGCGATCGTTGCGGCCGCGCTCTCCGCCACGCCTTCGCTGCCACCGCGCCTCCCCGCCCAGTGGGGGTGCGGTAGTGCGGCCCCGCGCCGGATCTCCGAGCTCACCATCGGCCATATCCGGCGACGGTCGCCGCCCGGCGAGAGCTTCAAATTCTACGCATTCGTCGTCAAGAACAAGACGAACGGCACCGGCAACGGCATCGGGCTGACCTTCACGTTGTCGGACCGGGTCGATAGCTCAGGCTCGTCTGCCGATCAGCAGCGGCTGTCGCGCAAAGTCGTCGGGGCAGACGTATAAAAAGCCTTCCTCGACTTCCTCGGCGGCTTCGACCGCGACCGTGCGGTGACCGCCTGCGTGCGCGAGAACGGCGAGCTCCAACGACCGTCTGGTCGCAATCCAGCAGGACGCGAATCCTGCCGACAACACCGCGATCCACACGTTCGCCGCCGGCCTGGTGATCTCAGACTCTGGGTGACCCCGCGCTTCCGCAAATGCCTGCGGCGCCGAAGAACTTGACGAAGGTCGGTCGTGCCGGCCCGACGTCCTCCGCGCGGCCTCGGCAACGACAGCGCTTCGCGGCTCGGGGGAAACGATCGCCTCTACGGCGGTTCCGGTAACGACCGCCTCTTCGGGGCGCAGGAATGACCGGCTGAAGGCGGAAAAGGGCCGTGACGTTCCTGACGGCGGCCCGGGCAACGACACCGTGGTCGCGCGGGACAAGGCGGGTCGACACGATTCGCTGGTGGGCCGGGCCGCGACGTCGTAACCGCGGACCGATCGACAAGGTCGCGAAGGACTGCGAGACTGTTCGACGCGGCTAGCGATGTAGGTAACCTCGCGCCGCATGGCCGCCCGCTCGTTCAGCTTCACGCTCGGAGTCGGTCACCGAGGGCCATCCCGACAAGATCGCCGACCAGATCTCGGACGCGGTCCTCGACGCCGTCCTCACGGACGACCCGCACGGCCGCGTCGCCTGCGAGACGCTGATCACGACCGGGCCTCGTCGTCGTCGCCGGCGAGATCACGACCGAGACGTACGTCGACATCCCGCGACTCGTCCGCGAGACGATCGCGCGAGATCGGCTACACGCGCGCCAAGTACGGCTTCGACGCCGAGACCTGCGGCGTCGATCGTCGCGCTCGACGAGCAGTCGCCCGACATCGCGCAGGGCGTCGACGACGTCGTTCGAGGTGCAGCACGGCGACGACGACCCGCTCGACCGGGTCGGCGCCGGCGACCAGGGGATGATGTTCGGCTACGCGTCCGACGAGACCGACGAGCTGATGCCGCTGCCGATCCATGCTCGCGCACAGGATCGCGCAAGCGGCTCGCCGGAGGTGCGCAAGGCCGACGTGCTGCCGTACCTGCGGCCGGACGGCAAGGCGCAGGTGACGGTGCGCTACGAGGTCGACGAGCACGGCGCGCCAGCGCCCGGTCGAGATCGAGCGCGTGCTCGTCTCGACCCAGCACCGCGACGGGCCTCGACGCCGAGACGCTGATCAAGCCGGACCTGATCGAGCACGTCCTCGCAGCCGATCCTGCCGCACGACCTCTACGACGAGACGCGGCTCGACGACACGCGACTTCGTCTACGTCAACCCGACCGGGCAAGTTCGTGATCGGCGGGCCGATGGGCGACACCGGCCTGACCGGGCGCAAGATCATCGTCGACACCTACGGCGGCGCCGCGCCGCACGGCGGCGGCGCGTTCTCCGGCAAGGATCCGACCAAGGTCGACCGCTCGGCCGCGTACGCCGCGCGCTACGTCGCGAAGAACGTCGTCGCGGCCGGCCTCGCCGACCGCTGCCAGATCCAGGTCGCCTACGCGATCGGCGTCGCGCACCCGCTCTGCGATCCTCGTCGACTGCTTCGGCACCGAGGCAGATGCCGGCTGCACGCGACGATCGAGGAGCTCGTCGCGCGAGCACTTCGACCTGCGCCCGGCGGCGATCCTGCGCGACCTCGACCTGCGCCGCCCGATCTACGCGAAGACCGCCGCGTACGGCCACTTCGGCCGCGACGACCGCGACTTCACGTGGGAGCGGACCGACAAGGCCGACGCGCTGCGCCAGCCGCCGGTTCCGCTCCCGCGCAACGGTCTAGCCCCGCCCGCTACGCCCGCGCTGGCACCACGAGTGGCGAGTCACCGCAGGGGCTTGTGTGACCGACCGGGTGGTCGAAGACGCCAAGCGAGAAGGTCTTCCTGCAGCGATCGCCCACGGTGCCTGAGCCCTGCCAGCCGCCCTCGTCGAGAAGCGCGATCCGGTCGGCGTAGGCCGCTGCGAGATTGAGATCGTGCAGCACGGCGATCACCGCGCCGCCCGCTGAGTCGGTAAAAGAGCGTGCGATCACCATCGCCCGCTCCTGATGCCGGATGTCGAGCGCGGCCGTAGGTCGCCGAGGAGCAGGACGGCGACCCTGGGCCAGCACGCGCGCGAGCGTCGTCCTGCCTCGCTCCCCACCCGAGAGCGTCGGATATGTGCGCCTGTGGAGGTCGACTGTCTCCGTCCAGCGCATCGCGCTGTCGACCGCGTCGCCGTCGTGTTTACCGCCGCTGCGGCGATGAGGTGGCGACCCATCGCCACGACCTCGCGGACCGTGAACGCGAACTGAGCACGGCGGTCTCTGGTGGCATCACTGCGCGCAGCCGCGCACACTCGTCATGCCGTAGCTCTCCCAGCGGCCTGCTGTCCAGTTTCGACCGCGCCTTCGCGTCGGCGCGAGCTGCCCCGCGAGGAGACGGAGGAGTGTCGACTCTGCCGGCCCTGTTCGGGCCTTTGTGAGGAGCAAATACGTAACTGAACGAAGTATACTT